>Ga0136597_1000153_pt1 | contig 38121 bp, 37 predicted proteins | sample AntRauTorcE11898_FD_101385 | JGI IMG/M metagenome (GOLD analysis project Ga0136597, IMG submission 101385) | Saline lake microbial communities from Rauer Islands, Antarctica - Metagenome Torckler E11 #898 | ecosystem: Environmental > Aquatic > Non-marine Saline and Alkaline > Saline | place... | reverse complement strand
GCGACCGCTGGCACAAATGGATGGTCGGCTGAACTCGACCTGGCGCTACCGAGACAGGGACGTCCGGTGGTCGGTACCGTTGCGGATGCACTCCGCGACAATGCAGCCGCAAAACCATTGAGGCTTCCAGTTTCCTGCGCTGTTTTGGCGAAGCGAAAATCTTCGTTCGCTAAGGGTGAGACTGCTGGCCCCGGAATCCAAACTGGCCGATGTACCGATATGCGATGAGAGTACTACGCGACTTCTATCTGATTATCCGGGAAAACATTCTCCTGTTGCCGGCCCTGTTGTTCATGGGTTGCATATTCGTCGTGCCGTTGCTGGGCATTCTCGCGACTGCACTGCACCTGCCCGAATTGAGCCTGGCTGCATTCCGCGACGTCTTGACCAGCTCGCTCTACAGGAAGGTTATCTTCAACACATTCGAGATTGCCTTCCTGTCCACGCTGCTCGCCGCATTCGTCGGTTACCCGATCGCCTATCTGATCAATGGCTCTGGAAGCCGCACCAAGACGGCCCTGTACCTCTTGGTAATGCTGTCATTCTGGGTGAGCATGATTGTGCGTTCATTCGCATGGATCACGATTCTCGGCCGCGAGGGCGTCGTCAGCGTACTGTTCGAGAGCATCGGTATACCGGGTGCAACGGACGGCCTTCTGTACGCGAAGTTCAGTGTCGTCGTCGGCATGGCCAACGTGCTTCTACCCTTCATGATTTTCCCGATCCTCGGATCGATGGAATCGATCGATGAGAATCTCCCCAAAGCGGCCGAGACGCTGGGTGCCCGTGGACGTCAGGTCTTTGCGCGGGTCTTCTTCCCGCTTTCCCTCCCCGGCCTCGCCGCGGGTTGCCTGCTCGTGTTTGTGCTGTCACTTGGCTTCTATATCACACCGACCCTGCTTGGCGGACCCGATTCGGTCATGGTCTCCCAGTTGATCTCCCGCGAGGTGAACGAGACCCTTAACTGGCCGGTTGCCGCAGCCGTATCCACGTTACTTTTGGTTGCAACATTCGGCGGGGTAGCCATATTCAATAAAGTGGTCGGCATCGACCGACTGTTCCGTTGAGGGGCGAATGATGCGAATGATCAAAATCCTTGGCGGTATCGGTCTGGCATTCCTGCTGTTGCCGATCGTCGTCGTCTTGCTCTATTCCATCAATCCGGCACCATATATCTCTTTTCCGCCTACGGGTTTTAGTCTGCGTTGGTTCAGTGCCCTGCTGGAGAACGACGCCATCATACGGGCCGTGCGCACCAGTCTTGTCGTGGCCCTGGGAGTTGCCGCGCTTTCGACCGTATTGGGAACACCAGCTGCAATCTGGCTTTGGCGCAGCAACAGCCGCCTCAAAGGAGCAATTCACGGCCTGCTCATGGCGCCACTGCTGACCCCTTTGATTGTCCTCGCGGTGTCGATCTACGCACTCTACTCAAGTCTCCATCTGATCGGCTCGACCGTTGGTCTGATCGTGGCGCAGACCACCCTTGGCCTGCCGATGGTCGTGACCGCAGTAACGGCAACCCTCGCGAACGTCAACAAGGATCTTGAGCGCGCGGCTGCCGTACTCGGTGCCCGCCGCGGTCAGACGCTCGTGCGGGTGACACTCCCGACGGCGAGCGGTGGCATGTTGACTGGTTTCGTGCTGGCTTTCGGTATTTCCTTTGACGAGCTTCTGATTGCCATGTTCGTCGCCGGGATCACTGGTCAGACGCTCCCGGTAAAGATCTGGGAACAGCTTCGCACCGGTGTCAGTCCGGAGATTACTGCTGCTGCGGCGGCTCTGATCATGTTTTCGGTATTGCTATTGGTGGTTGTTGTTGTCAGCCAGAGCATCGCCCGCAGACGACGGGAGCGGGAAACCGCCCGGTAGCTCTCGTATGTCTGCTCCGCGTGCTCCATATCGTATGTTGATATGCGCACCCGAACCGAAATGAACCGAGCGGCACTGTAATGCCGCGTACCTCGAAAATGGGTAAATCCCGGGAGGCCCGGAGACGTGAATTCAATAAATCCTGGTACACCGTCCGAATCGGCCGAGACAACCGGTTTGTCGAAGCTCGTGCTACGCGGAGTCGGTCGAAACTATGGCGACTTTCAGGCGCTCTACCCGACCGACCTGGAAGTCGCCGACGGTGAGTTCCTCGTAATTCTTGGCCCGAGCGGTTCCGGTAAATCGACGATGCTGAAACTCGTAGCAGGATTCGATAAACCGACCTGCGGGAGCATTCAGCTGGAAGGAAGGGATATCACGCACACAGAAGCGTGCATGCGCAATATCGGAATGGTTTTCCAGAACTATGCCCTATTCCCCCATCTGACTGTATACGGAAACGTTGCGTTCCCGTTATCGGTACGCGGGCTACAACGTGAGGCAATCCGATCAAAGGTCGGTGAAGCACTGGCCCTGGTCGGGCTCGAGGGGTTCGAAGATCGAAAAATTCATTCCCTCAGTGGTGGTCAAGCGCAGCGAGTGGCTTTGGCAAGAGGTCTTGTATTCGATCCCAGCCTGCTCCTTCTCGACGAGCCACTGAGCGCTCTGGACAAACAACTTCGCGAGCAGATGCAGACCGAACTCCGGCGCATCCATCGCGATGTGGGCGCGACTTTCGTGGGCGTAACCCACGACCAGCGCGAAGCGTTGATCATGGCCGATCGTATCGTGGTCATGAGAGACGGACGAATTGAACAGGTCGGTACGCCAGTCGACGTGTATTACAGGCCCCAGAATCGGTTCGTCGCGGAATTCGTTGGCGAGATCACTATCATCGATGGGCGAACCGAGTCAGTCGAGCAACGAGAAGGCGCGCAACTGGTCAAGGTGCAGATCGACGGGGTGCCCGACCTATACGGCTACGACTTCACCTCGCGTCAGACCGCCGGCCGCGCAGCCGGCGTCATGGTTCGCCCGGAACGAGTCCGTATTTCGGACCTGAGCGAAACCAGCCCTGAAGAAGGCCGCAATTCCGTGACCGGCAACATCGACACGGTCGAATTCTCCGGCGAGTTCGTCGAAATACAGGTTCGCACGGAGAGCGGCGCGATTGTAAAAGCGAAGGAACTCGCAGCTGCTGGCACGTTCAGTGAAATCTGGCGCGAAGGGTATCCGGTGCAGGTCTCCTGGGATTATTCGGATACCGTAATCCTCACCGAAGACGGGAACTGAGCCAAGCCGGTCAGAATCCTGTCGCTCCAGGTCTGAGCAGAGTGCGAACCATCGATCACTGCGAGCCATACAGTAACCGGAATCCTACAGGCGGGCGGGCAGCTTAGCGGTAGGTAACCCCACGTTTATAGTTGACGCCGGAAGTGGAACTCAATGCTCGGATTGCCGAAAGTGCACAACGGTGGGCTTTCCATGTTTCCCAGAATCCCGTCTACCACATCGATCGTAACTCGGATGGCGCGGACTTCGCTGCACTATTCTACCGAGCCAGCTATTTCGCTAAAGCGCCCTCGGAGCAATATGGTGAGTGCATGCATGCGTTTCGACGGATCCGGGGCAATTCCAGTTTTCGTGTTACTTAAATCGACGCAAAGAATCTAGGTGACTGCCAATCATCAGACGTGTAGGAGATTCTGACTTTCCGGTCCGTGGTCAAGCGCGATCCCCTTCTTCGGCGCGCGGGGTGCGCCAATCAAGAAGTTGTTCGATCGTTTGCGCAAGGGCAATTACGCGTTCTTCGTCACCGGGCGCGCCAATCAGCTGCAGACCCACTGGCATTGTCTTGGCGTCCAGGCCGACAGGTATGGTGACCGCGCATAGGCCCAGGTAGTTGACGACCGCGGTATTGCGCAACGCGAGCAGGTTGAGCGCATCATAGGTCGCCGGCGTCGCCACTCCATCCACCTGGGGCGGCGTAATGGCCACAGTCGGAGTCAGGACTGCGTCGACGTGTTCGAAGACGGTAGCGGCTTCACGCGATAATACCTGTAGGCGTGCTCGTCTATGAAGGTAATCACGTGCGCTGAGCTTGCCCCCAGCGTCCATGCGGCGCTTTACGGCAGGATCAAGTGTTGCTCGCCATTCAGGCAACTCGTCGGCGAGGAATCGGTCGAGTTCGGGCGCGGCCAGCCCACCGGCGCGAAACATCCCATATGCCTCCTCGACACCGGGGAGTTCAAGTGTGTCGACCCTGGCACCCGCAGCCACGATTCTTTTGCACGCAGCATGAGCGACTTCAGCAATCCCTGCCTCACAGTCCCTCCAAAAATAGGTCTCCGGGACCGCCAGTTTCATTGCCGACGCCGGGATCGCGGCTCGTTGACGATGTACGGTTTCGGGGTGATTCGTATCGAGGGCGTCGAATGCGTAACCGAGGTCACGTGCGCTGCGCGCGATAATGCCCGGTGTGTCGAGCGATGGACTGAGTGGTACGACTCCATCCATGGACCAGCGTCCCTTGGTCGTCTTCAGAGCGGCTAGACCACACATACTCGCTGGTATCCGTGTCGAGCCCGCCGTGTCGGTGCCCAGCGCCAGAAGAGCCGAGCCCTCTGCCACACTGACGGCAGCGCCGCTGCTTGAGCCCCCCGCAACCCGTGTTTGGTCGTAGGGGTTGCGTGGTGCACCCCAATGAACATTGGTCCCGAGACCGCCGAATGCGAATTCGACGGTTCGGGTTTTACCGACGAGCACGCCAAGCTGCCGGCGCAGGCGGTTGATCATAGGTCCTTCTCGTTGCCATTCGCACGGAAGCACACGGGGAGTGCCTGCGTAGGTCGGTAATCCGGCAATACCAAAAAGATCTTTGGCTGATACCGGGATTCCTTGCAACGGACCCGCATCAATACCGGCCCGAAACGCCGAATCGGCGGCCGCGGCCTGCCGTTCGGCGAACTCGGGGGACCATGTCTGATACGCGTCGAGCGCGCCGCGCCTGGAGGCTTCACATTTCATCAGGAGAGCGCTCGCCGACAACGTCCCTCGACGCATTTCGTTTGCCACCGCACTGACGGGTGCCAATGATTCTGGTCCGTCGAGCCCACCTGGGCGCAACGATTCATTCATAGCGATTGCCTCCAGATGGCCATGTGATGTGCACCGATAACTGTAATGAACTTACCATTAACCGGTACCGTGTTCTGTGGACACGACAAAAATACCAGTCCATTACTACTTCCATTCAGCCAATTCGGGCCGCCGGGTTTGTATTGCTTATAGAAGTGCCACGCATTAACCTGCGACGAGAACTCCGAACAATATGGATCACACTACGGTTCCGAACGCGACAGTGACGCCGTTCCCATGGTGTCGTTAATCAGCCGTCAAAACGTTTCTGTATTCTCGGTAGGTTGCAACTACAAACCAATATACATCACACACACGATTAACGTAGTTAAAGGACAGTATCTTGCCCAATTCTGGTACTACCCCCCCTCTCGCAGGGCTCTTGATGCGGATCGAAAATCTACTCGCTTTTCGTCGTCATCAACTGTTAGAGGACTCGCAGCGTCCACTTGATTGGGTTCTTGATGGAGTGCGTACGGCAGAATTGCCTAGTCAGTGGCCATCTTCGAAGCGTCGCTCGGTTTGTCGTTTTCTTCCCGAACTGCTCACCTCGACGGCAGACCTCGATCGTCAGCTATCCCAGTATCTTCAACTTGTTGAGAACTCCTTATATTGGAGGCAGAGGTACGATACTGGCCCCGTATCGGAAACCTTTTTCGACAATTTTGGTGTCGCCACTCTTGTAGGTCCCGACGGCCCTGCCGTGAATGCCACTGTGAAGGTGGGATTCGTTATCCTCGGTCCCGGCGAACTCTACCCGAATCACCTGCACCCAGCCGGCGAGTTCTACGCAATTCTGGCCGGTTCCCCGGACTGGCGAATTGGCGATGGACCTTGGCATTTGCGACAGCCTGGCGACCTGATTCATCATGAACCAAACGTTCCTCATGCAGCCCGGGCTCGAGATAGCGCGCTATTGGCCCTCTACGCCTGGTACGGTGCAATCCATGAGCCGCCGCGCTTCGTCTAACGCAGTTACCTTAATGAACGCACGAGTCAAGAAGTATTGCACCTGACCGTCGTGTTTACTTTAACTGTAAGCCCTACTCTGCGGCAGTTTATCGAACACACGGAGTTCGACCTTTCGGTAGAAAGCGAACGTGCAGCATCGTGTCCGACTTCAAAGCCGGTTACAGATACGCGCCGCGTCGAGCATCGCGGCGTGGACGTTGCGGCTGGATACGGCGTCGCCGATGCGATGGAGTTCGAAACCCTCCGCCTCGCCGTGGGGCTGTGGGGCGGCTTCGATCATCGCGTCGAGGTCGGTCACGCCCTCGTTCGCGGCCTGGCCCCGGAGATCCTCGAACAGGTCATCCATGGGCACGGTGCCCTGCTCGACCACGACGTGATCGACCGTCGCGGAGAAGGTCTGCCGCGAGATCTCGTTGCGCCAGGTAGCGACCAGCGCCCCGTCTTCGCGGCGAACACCCTGCAGCCGCGTTTCATGGAGCGGCTGCACGTCGAGTTCGTGGAAGCGCTTCTTCCAGCGGTAGCGCTCGACGTACGTGAGCTCCTGCGCGATCTCGGCGTCCACCGACAGATAGGTGAGTTCGGTCGCCTGGTCCGCCAGCACGCGGTCGACCACCAGCGGCGCGGGATGCCGTCCGGTACCGTCGAAGACGAGCACCCGACCCGGTACCGATGTGTCGCCGTTGAGCACATCCCAGGTATTCGTGCACAGATCGTCGCCCTCCTCCAGGTCGATCTGCGGCAGACCGCCGGTGGCCAGCAGCACCACGTCGGGTTCCAGCGCGGCGATCTCGTCCGCGTCGAGGAAGTTGTTGGTGTGCACGGCCACCCCGAGGCGTTCCAGTTCGGACACGCGCCAGTCGATGATCCCCATCAGATCCCGACGCCACGAGCCGGTCGAGCCGATCCGGATCTGTCCGCCGAGGCCGGGGCCCGCTTCATACAGCGAGACCCCGTGACCGCGCTCGGCGCTGATCCGCGCGGCCTCCAGACCCGCGGGCCCGCCGCCGACGACCACCACTTTGCGCGCGGGCTTTTCCGTCTTCGGGATCACGTGGTCGAGCACGCGCTCGCGCCCCGTGGCCGGATTGTGCAGACAGGACGGGCGGTACCCCGTCTGGCAGTGCGTGGCGCCGACGCAGGGACGGATCTCGTCCTCGCGGTTGCCCCGGAGCTTCTCCACGATGTGGGGGTCGGCGATGTGCGCGCGCGTCATGCTGGCCATGTCGACCTTGCCTTCCGCCACGGCGAACCGCGCCGACGACAGGTCGGAGATGCGGGCGGAATGGAAGATCGGCATCTCCACTTCCTTGCGGAAGGCGCCGACCGCATCCACCCACGGCGCGATCGGCGAGCCCATGCCCGGCATGTTCTCCACCGACAGCGCGCGCGTCGTGTCCATCGTTCCATAGATCGCGTTGATGAAATCGATCGTGCCCGCATCCTTGAGCATCAGCGCGGCGCGCACGCATTCCTCGAACCCGAGCCCGCCGTCGGGGCCTTCATCGACCACGAAACGGATGCCGACCACGAAGTGATCGCCCACGGCCTCGCGGATGGCCTCGTGCACCATCAGCGCGAAACGGCAACGGTTCTCCAGCGAGCCGCCGAAGCGGTCCGTGCGGCGATTGGTCACCGGCGACAGGAACTGACCGATCAGGTGACCGGCGGCCAGCGTCTCCAGGCCATCAAGCCCGCCCTCGTCGCAGCGCTTCGCCGCCGCGGCATACGCCTTCACCACGCGCTGGATGTCGTGCTCGTCCATCTCCCTGGGGATACTGCGATGCAGCGTCTCGCGCACCGGCGACGGCCCGATGGTCGGCAGCCAGTTGCCGCCGTAGGGATCGCCGCGCCGGCCCAGATGCGTGATCTGGCACATCAGCGCCGTGCCGTGGCCGTGCATGCGCTCACTGAAGCGCTGGAAATGCGGAATGATGTCGTCGGTGCCGACATTGAGCTGGCGGAAGATGTTGGGCGAGTCGACATCGACATTGGAGGAACCGCCGAACATCGACAGCGCGAGGCCGCCGCGCGCCTTCTCCTCGTGATAGCGCTGGTAGGCCTCCGCGGGCATGCCGCCCTGCTCGAGTCCGCAGGCGTGGCTCGTACTCATGATCCGGTTGCGCAACGTCAGGTTGCGGATCGTCAGCGGCTGGAACAGGGGGTCGTTGGTACGTCCACCGCCCGCGCTTTGCATTACCATCACGATATACTCCGCCGCATCGCCATTTGTAGGTCTGGCTCACCAGCTGCTAGTGGGTCATGCGATCAATTCGTTAACGCTGTCCGTGCCCGCTCGATTCAGCCAATAATCCTGTCATTGGTTTTCATCCAAAGAAACGGTTCCACCAGATCACGCCTACTCAAGTTCCCAGGGTTTAGTGAACACCATAAATCGAGCCATACAAGACTACATCATGTGCCTCCGCATACGCTCAATGCGTGCAATGTAGATTCCGCTCCCCACAATGATGGTCGCACCGACGAGAGTGCCCACTGTCGGAATCTCCGAGAAGACCAAAAAACCGAAGATGATTGCCCAGAGCAGGCTGGTATAGCCGAACGGAGCTATCACGGACGCAGGAGCGACTCCGAATGCCCGAATGATGGCGTAATGGGCGAATCCACTCAACACACCGGTCATACCCATAAGCGTGGCTGCGGTCCACTCCGGTGTCCGCCAGAAGAACAACACTGCGAACGACATGATCACCACACCCAGTAGGGCTGTATAGAACACGGTCGTCACCGGCCGATCGGTCTCACTCAGAGAGCGAGTGGATATCTGGTAAAAGGCGTACATGGTTGCAGCCAGCACGCCCCAGATCATTGCCGGATGCCACTGTGCCCCACCGGGTTGAATGATAATCAGTGCTCCGATGAATCCCATAGCCACGCCGAACCATCGATGCCGGTCAATGCGTTCATGCAGAAAGTGCCCGGACATCGCGGTCACGATAAGGGGAGCCAGCAAAAAGAGCGCACTGGCTGTGGCCAAATCGATCTGGCGTAGAGTGACGAAAAACGAGATCGTCGCGAGAATCAGAAACATAGACCGATACAACTGTAACGGCAAATTGCGCGTATGAAGTGCTCCCGGAAGAAAGCGGACCAACAACGCAAGAATCACGAGGAAGTGCACGGTGTAGCGCGCCCAGATTACCTGAGGAATCGCGTACGTTTGTAACAAAACCTTCGATATGGTGTCCGAGGCCACAAACGCGCATGTGGCACACACCATCCAAGCGACTCCCCAGAGCAGATTTGATGATACTCGAAGGCCGGAAATGTCCGACTGATGTTGCACGACGGATGTGCGTTCAGTTCACAACAAGTTCCCGCGGGGATTCACAGATTGGCTCCGGGTCACGCTCCGTGACAATCGCAGTATCTCCGAGCGACATGATTCGGCCGTTACCTCGATCAATCAAGATCATGTGCATGAAAAAGACCATATTGGGTTCAAGCACCTGTGGATTCCCGGTCCAGAACATCGGCCAGTCCATCCAGGTCGGCGGATAGGATACCCCAAGTGTATAGCCACAAGCGTTTAAGCAGATGTCACCGTACCCGGCCTTGTCCATGATCCTTTTATGGGTATCAAAAACATCTCCAACAGTGTTGCCAGTACGAAGCGTCGAATGACAAGCATCCAGTGCCTCACGGCAGGCATCAAACATCCGGCGATGCTCGTCAGTTACGGTACCGACGATGACGTTATGCATCATCGCCGCATGATAGTGACGATAGGCTGTTCCAAACTCGAACGTGACCTGATCATTTTCGGCGATATCACCGAGGTCCGTGTGATACCGCACCAAAAGCGCATCTTCGCCGGCGCCCATGGGCCAACGACTCGCCGGAGGATCGCCACCTCCGCGCATGACGGCCAGATTCATGTTTCCGTAAATGGACCCCAGATTAGCACCCGGTATAGCCTGTCTGTTGGCGATATCCAGGACTTCCTGTGCAAGCGCACCCGCACGGCGTACGTACTTCAACTCGGCGTCACTCTTGATGAGACGCACCAGCCGAACCAGGTCCGAAGCATCCTCGGTTTTACAGAAACCCTCGAGCGCGGCGTCCACCATTTTGCCGCGCTGCGCCGTCAGGCCATACGCGTGATATTCGATGCCCAAGTGTTTACCCCGGCATTTGTAACTTTCGAGCATGTCGCGAAGATCGTCTCCTGGAGACGCACCTTCGCGATCCTGCCAGATCCGGATATCCTCAACGATTGAGGTATAAGCCGCCTGGTATGCGTCGGCAGATCGCGTGAGTAATGCAAACTGCCCATCCACGCCCAGATACATGGCCTGAAACATGGAAAAACCCATCGTGTCATACCCGGTCAGATAGTACATAGACTCCTGCCGGAACAGAACGATGCCGTGATAACCGGCCGCCTCGATAGCCGCGCAGGTACGCTGCCGCCGCGTTTCAAATTCAGCACGGTCAAAATGGAGGCTCATTATGTTTTCCTCGACGCGTGGAAACGAATTGCATTTCAGCTAAAACGACGATCCAGGCGATCCCTGAATCGGTAATACCCGCCGACGATTGGAAGGAACCAGGGATTCCCGGTATACAGGGGCTTCGTCCGTAGAGGAATTTTCTCAAATGCTGAAAGCGCTGTATCGGTCGGTGCTAAAATCCGGCGCGCAACGCGATAACCCAGGTAGGTCATGACGGAAATGCCGGCGCCATTGCATGCGATGCAATAGTGCATGCCATCGTCCTGGCCCATGTGCGGCAGGTGATCAAAGGAGAAAGCCACGTTGCCGTTCCACGCGTGGGTCACCCGATACCCTTCAAGATCGGGAAAACGGGCGATCATGGATCGGTATAACGCCGTTGCCGTAATGACTGGATCCACCTGCGTAAACCTTGGCCGGCCGCCGAACAACATACGCGTCCCATCGGGAGACATGCGGTAATAACACAGAACCCGTGCAGTATCATTGATGGTGCGGTTCTTCGGGATCAGGGAACGTGAGAGATCGTCAGGCAGACGCTCAGTAGCAATGATATGACTGGCCACCGGCACTACTCGCCGGCGCAGATTCTGGGTGACCGATTGCGTATAGCCATTGGTCGCGATGACGATGTTTTCGACACGAACTTCACCACGGGGGCTCGTGAGTCGATAACCGCCGGGCTCTCGTTGAATCTTCTGCACTTCGGCATTCGCGCACAGCTTTGCGCCTTGACGGCGCACCGCAGCGACCAGCCCGCGATGGTACTTCGCCGGGTGGATGCTTCCACTGCGCTGAACAACCATACCGCCGAAATAGTAGTCGCTGGTGATTTCTTCCCGTTGCTGCTCGGCCGGGACGACATAGGCGTCTACCTGCGCTCCCTCGTTGATTTCGTCAATTTTGTCGATAAAGCCCTGGTAGTGAGACCGGGCGTACGCACCGACGAATCGCCCCGTACGTTCGTAGTCGCAGTCGATCGCTTCACGCCGGATGAGCTCTTCGACGAGATCGAATGCCTGACGGCCTTCGTCGAGTTGCGCCTTCTTTCGCCCCTTGGCAATGCCAGCTCCGCCATCACCCCCGATACTGCGACCGAGATTGTGTCCCCCGCTTACCGACCCTCCATTGCGCGAGGCGGCACCGTATCCGAGTGATTCCTTTTCGAGAACGACGACGTTTACACCATTGCGGCCGAGTTCAAGCGCAGCTGACATTCCTGCATAGCCACTGCCCACAACGGCAACATCGACTTGGGCTGGTACGTCATCCCCATCACCTTGCTCGGGTCTGGCGTTCCCCCACCAATAGGGTTCATCGCTGAAGTCAGGATGAAACAGTTTCGGGTCCTTCTTCATGTCCATACTCCCGGATACTAAAGGCGTTACACCCCAGCCATGGTGTAGGGTTTTCGAGATCTTTCAGTAGATCAACTGGCTTTCAAGTAATCGTACGAAGATAGAACGTGGGTACGGACAACATGAAGAAATTCTTCTACATCGACGTGCTCATCGGCAGCGCCCATCCCACTTGGCATGGGTCCATAGACATACGCCGGGATGTTCTCGTACCGCCAGAGTCGCGCATCGGTTCCGCCCAGGCTGACGATCGGACTCGGCTTGTATTCACCCGATTCCTCCGCGTTGGCCTGCAAGATTTTCATCATTTCACCATTGGGGTCACAGTGCGAAGGTGGACTGTGGTTGATTTCCTCGACTCGAGCATCCGGATAACGTTCTATGATCCTATCCAAATGGATTTTCATTTCATCACGACTCATACCGACCGGGAGTCGAATGTCGAGAGTGAATCGACATGTTCCGGGAATGATATTAACCTTCAGCCCGCCTTCGATTCGGCCGATGTTCACGGTCACGCAAGATGCGAGATCACCCGCACCCGGGCCCATCGCTAAGTCCATCCCCGAACGGCCAGCATCAATCGCGCGCGCAATATCTTCCGGCGGATTGGGTTCTACTTCCGAAAGCGACTCGAGATCCGCGATGATATCCGCGGCAATCTTGGTCGCGCTCGGACTCAGGTGCCCGTAAGCGCCGTGCGCGCCCTTGGTGGTAACGATCACATCCAGCCAGTAAGTGCCCTTCTCACCAAACCGGATCGTGTACGGACTACTTGGCTCGGCGTTCAGCAGGCAGTCCCCGTGTACCTCTGGGTGTTCCCGCATGAGGTGACGTGCACCCCACGGCCCGAATGTTTCTTCGTCGGAGACGGCGGTGAGTGTCAGGCGCCCAGTGAGATCATCACGCACCTGACTGAGATACAGATACGTGAAGATGGACGCTGTTGTGCCAGGCTTCATGTCACACGCGCCACGCCCGTAAATCTTCCCATCAACGAGTTCGGCCGCCCAAGGATCATATGACCAGTTCTCGTCGTCGCTGATCGGGAATACGTCCATGTGCCCATTAAGCACCAGGTGAGGTCCGGGACGACCGGTATCGAAACTGGCAACGATATTCGGCATCGTGGGTTCCGGTGCAATCGTCCGGTAGTCGAGACCAGCTTCGTCCAGTAACCCTGCCACGTGCGCAGCAGCTTCCAACGTATTACCCGGTGGATTGGGACTTTTTGCGCGGATGAATTTCCGCAGAAACTCCACCAACCTATCGCGATCCCGATCAACCCACTCGATAAGCCGGGTGCGACTGTCGCGCACGGACATGCCACCTCTCCAATTGCCTGTCAACGCAGGCGTTGCCCAATCAGTCAGTCACCACCACCGTACTCTCCGGTGGCAGGTATAATTTCACATTATCCCCCGACTTCGGCATCACCATGGTATCACCAGCCTGGCATAGGCGGCGGACCGAAACCTGAGTATCGTCATCAACGTCAATAAAGAGTCGCATGCTTTCACCCTGATAGACCGCATGCCTCACACGACCAGAAAACATGTTTTTCCCAGCCTCACCACCGGGATCCATCACGAGTAGTTTCTCCGTACGAATTGCCAGGTACAGCGACTCCGCTTCCGGGACAACACTACGCGTCTCAAATTCATTACCGCCGAACTGGACCGACTTCTCGCCTGTGCGAGTGACCCCGACCATCGATGTTTCTCCTACGAAATCCGCAACGAACGCATTTTTCGGATCCTCGTAAAGTTCCATCGGCGTTCCTTGCTGCATTATTCGGCCATGGTTGAGCACGGCAATCTGATCACTCAGCGTCAACGCCTCGCGCTGGTCATGCGTGACGTAAATCGTGGTCGCGTTCAGTCGTTCGTGTAATTCACGCAGTTCGATCTGCATGTGCTCGCGCAGTTGCTTGTCCAAAGCGGAAAGTGGCTCATCCATAAGGATGATCTTCGGTTCGAAAACGATGGCGCGAGCGAGCGCTACGCGCTGTTTCTGACCACCCGATAGCTGCTCGATCGGACGATCCTCAAAGCCTTCCAGTTGCACGGTCGCAAGCGCCTTCGTCACCTTCTCCTTGATACGGTCGCGGTTCATCCGCCGCACTCGCAACGCATAGCCAACATTCTGACCTACCGTCATGTGGGGAAAGAGCGCGTAATGTTGAAAGACGACACCAATCCCCCGTCGGTGCGGTGGCACGACGGTCATGTCCTCACCGTAGAAACGCACCGCACCGTGCGTCGGCCGCAGAAAGCCGGCAAATATGTTCAGCAGTGTCGTTTTCCCGGAACCGGATGGGCCGAGCAGTGAAATCAGTTGCCCCGGATGGACGTCCAGAGACACGTCATCCAATGCAATAAAATCACCGAACTCTTTCCTTATATTGTTTGCGGCGACGGCGGGGAGCTCGTTAGAGCTCCCCGCCTTGGCACCAGTGTTTACAGTTTTCTGCATTGATGGCACCAGTGATGGTTATTGCTGTGTGAACCGTGACCAACGCTCAATCGCACCCACACCCTCTTCCGATGCCCAGAAGTCCGCATCGAGAAGGAAGGTTTCATCAATGTTTTCGGGCGAGGTCGGCAGTGCGGCAAGCACTTCATCACGGATGATTCCGGTTTCATACGCATCCGGATTCACAGGTCCATAGGGGATGATATTTGCATAGTTCGCCTGGCTTTCCGGATCAAGCATTTCGTTGATCAGGCGCATGGCCATTTCAGGATTATCCGTCCCGCGCGGCACCAGGACACACTCAATCTGAACGATTGACTGATTCCAGAGAAAGTCGGCAGGCGCACCATCATCAATTGCAGATTGGACACGACCATTCCACATCGCTGAGTAATCGACTGCGCCATCGGCAATCTGCTGGGTCGACTCTGCGCCAGCGGTCCACCAGTTCACGTCCCCTTTGATTTCCTCGAGTTTCTTGTACGCACGATCGACATCCAGTGGGTACAATTCGTCCGGATGCACACCATCCGCCATCAGCGCGATCTCGAGCGACTCGCGGGCGTTATTGCGCATCGCACGCACGCCAGGGAACTGGTCCGTGTCAAAGAATTCGGCCCAGTTCTGCGGCACCTTCTCCGAGCCAGCGGTCTCCTTGTTCCACGCAAGCACGGTGCCATACGTGATCAAACCGACCCAGTGATCCGTCTTGTACTCCTCCGGAATAGCATCCGCGTTCGGAATCAGATCATAGTCCAGTTCCATCCACAGACCTTCATTCGCGCCACGCTGGCACTCCGCCTGTGCGAGATCGACCACATCCCAAAAGACATTCCCACTCTTGACTTGCGTCTTAATCGCCGCGATACCGGTGTGGCTGTCCTCGTTTATGGATATGCCCAGTTTCTCAGCTGCCGGATCGACCAGCGCCTCCATCTGGGCCTCCTGATAGGCGCCTCCCCAGGAGGCGAATGTCAGCGTGTCGCTCGCCGTCGTATTCGTGCTCACTGACGCAAGCGTCACCGCGCTGATCACCGCGGCCGCCGCGCTCTTGCCTGCGCGGCTGCCACTCAGAGCCAGTTGATGACGGACGGAAGTCGCCCTCCGTTTTTTTGTGTAGTAAGTAGTCTTCACGTTTTTTCTCCTCTTGCTAGAAGCCTAGGTAGTGCCTATTGGTCCACCTTGGCTGAACGACCGCCAGCCAGCCACATGCCGATCAAAACGACAAGCAAACTGAAAACGATGAGAATCGAGCTGATGGCGGCAATCGTAGGGTCAATTTCATTGCGCAATGCCGTAAACATGCGCTTGGTCAGTGTCGAGTTAACGCCACCGGAAATGAAGATCGAAACGACGACCTCATCCAGTGCATAGATAAACGCAAATATCATTCCGGCAATTACGCTTCCACGAATCTGTGGAAGCGTTACATCAACAAACGCACGGAGTCGGGATGCACCCAGACTGCGCGCGGCCTTTTCCTGATTCATGTCAAAGCTTTTCAGACCCGAACGAGCAGTAACAATCACGAAGGGAATGGTCAGCATGGTGTGGGAAAGCATTAGCCCGGGAATCGTTCTGAGTAGCCCAAATTCCGAATACACGAAAAACACGCCGATCGCTGTAATGATCAGCGGCACCATCAGGGGCAGAAGCATTGTTACTTCAACCCAGCGGCCGAACCGATTGCTTAATTGGGTAATCGCATACGCAGCAGTTAATCCCAAAACTCCGGCCAGAAAGCATGCGGCCACCGATACACGCAGACTCACCCATGTTGCAGCCATCCATTCAGTGGAGCCGAAATAGTGGTAATACCAACGCAGGGAGTAGTTATCCGGCGGGAAGCTCAGGAACCGTGAGTCGGAGAACGAGCTTGGAAAAACGATGACAATTGGCCCAACCAGGAATATCAACGCCAAGACTGATACGACGTAGAGCCAGATGCGCTGGCGGTGCGTGATCTGCAGCTCATTTACCGGTTTCGTCAGCATCACCGCGCCCCGAACACGCGCTCAACCGCAAGGAAACGGTTGAGAACCCAGAAAATGATCCCAATCATGACCAGTAACACAACGGCCACGGAACTTGCCGCCCCCCATTCAAAATAGAGTTCCACGTTCCGCTGAATCAGCATCGACACCATGACTACCCGACCACCACCGAGCAGTTGAGGCGTCACATAGAATCCAAGGCTGAGAACAAAAACAAGCAGTGCCCCGGCCACGAGACCTGGCATCGACAACGGGAAATAGATTGTCCAGAACGCCCGAATCGGATGTGCCCCCAAGCTTACGGATGCCTTCATGAGATCGAAATCAATCTTCTTCATCGTCGCGTACAGCGGGAGGATCAGGAACGGGAGCATAATGTGTAACATCCCGATCACTGTTCCGGTGAAGTTGTTCATCAGTTCGAGCGGGGCATCAACGATTCCAATACTCCGGAAAAAGTCGTTGATTGGTCCTGTTCTCTGCAGCAGAACCATCCAGGCATAGGTCCGGACTAACAGGCTGGTCCAGAACGGAACAAGAACGAGGAACAAGCCGAAAATCGCAAGCCGAGATGGTAGTTGTGACAGGAAATAACACAGTGGGTAGCCGATCAAGATCGCAAGACCGGTCACCAGGAAACTGATCTCGAACGTAGTTTTGAAGCTTCGCCAGTAGGCGCCGTCAGTGAAGATGCGGCTGTAGTGCGCGAGGGTTGGCTCGGGGAACAAAAAGGATTGTCCTGCGAGCCACGCCAATGGTAGCAGGAGCAGAACCCCAACAGCGAGAAGCGCCGGCAGCATGAGCGCGAGAAAAGTCGCTCTCTCGCTCCATTCCGTACGGCGAATCAACGCTACGTTCGAGGCGGGAGCACTCGATACAGACATATAGGCGATTCCCTTACGTGAACCACGTCCATATGTTCAGTTTTCGAACCAATCAGACAAGTTCGGCTGTACCGCTGTCATTGCTGTACGGCTGTCATTGCTGTACGGCTGTTAATTGCAGTTAACATGGCCATCGCTGTGTCTGTCAAGGCATCTGAAACATCCGTGATCGATGTGGTGGCGGTAGCACGACGGGGGCTATCGCCCGTCTCAAATGCGTCGCAACGGTTCGTGATGCCCGCCAGTGTTTCGCCATTCACGGACAACTTGATGACGACAGGCAAGGCGATCCGTTGGGGTGATTCGACGGGATCATCGTCGAACCCCAGGAACACCACCGAATGATCGACGAGATCAACCACCAGCGCCCACCTCTCACCAGAACTCAACGTATGTCCGTTGTTCTGCCCGTCTCCGTTCAACAAAACCGCCCCGGTCTCAGCGCATGAAAAAGTGAATTTCCGCTTCCGGAGCTCGGAGACAAGAAATCCCCCACCAATTCCGACGATGGCCTCGATCCGTCGGCGTTTGCGTGAGCTTTCCGCTTCATTTCGCTCCAAGACAACTGCGAGAGCCGCGTGGGTATCAACCCGACTTGTCGGTTTACGTTGCCACGGTTTTGCAAAATAGGCAAGTCATGGGAGTATTAGGCAACTTCTGTACCTTTCGGTCAAGTGGCTTGACAACATATTGGGCCGACACTGTTCCGGGGACGAGAGCGCACGCATGACCGTCAATACGCCTCAGTGGACTGATCACGCTGCGAGTCTCTGCTTTGTGTCGGCGTACGCCGCAGCGATTGGCGCGTCCCTGTTTCCCGGCGTACCGCTGGGTTACGCGACGACCGCCTTCATCGCATACCTGCTGCTTGCGATGCACCGTATCCGATATTTCCACGCGGCCATCGGCGGAAGCTTCTTCCTCGTGGGAGCTGGACTGATTTGGACCGGTGCCACGTCCGGAGTCCACACCCAACCTTTCGTGGACGCCAGCCAACATACACTCCCTCTCCTTCTACTTTTCGGCGCGGCGACCTGGCTCCATCACGCAGTCCGCGTGGAGCCGCTATTCGAAAATATCCGTGACGTCATCGCCCAGCTGCCTCGCGCCCGTCAGGCCACGGCCATTGCGCTCAGCAGTCATTTTATCGGCGGAATCCTGAGTCTCGCCGGCCTCGGCCTTATTGCTTCAATCCCCGGTCACCACGCCGCACCGTCCCGCCTCAAGCTGACGGCGCAAGCGGCGGCACGCGGATTCACCGCGGCGGCATGCTGGTCACCTTTCTTTGTAGGCATGGCAGCGTCGCTGACCGCGGTCTCCGTGCGTTGGACCGACGTTGCCGGTGATGGCGCAATTCTCGCTGCTTTCCTTCTGGCGCTTGCATGGCTCTGGGAGCATCAGCGCTCGACACCGATTCTGGCGGAGAGCCCCAAAGCCACTCCACATCGCTATATCACACGCCTGACCCTGACGCTCGCAGGCGTGGTCACTCCGGTTATCGTACTGCACGAAGGTGTTGGTCTCACCATCCCAGTCGCGATCGCCATCTCCTCACCCCTGGCCGCTCTGGCTATCGCGAGCCGCTCCGACACAGCAGCCCGTCTTTCCCTGAGTCGCTCTGTGTGGAGACATTTACCCTACGTTGCCAACGAACTATTTGTGCTCTTGGCGGCCAACGTCTTCGCTGTTGGGCTGCTCGCCCACCAGGATTTCATACTTGACACACTCATGACCCTTCCCGATCAGCCTGTACTCGACGTATTCGGCCCAGCATCACTGATCATCGCCGGAACGGGGCTCGCTGGGCTGGGTATTCATCCGCTAGTCATAATCACATTCGTTGCTGGCGCTATGCCCGACGGACTTCCAGGCGTACCGACAGCCTCGACCGCCCTGGCACTCGCCGTTATCTGGGGTATCGGTACCATGATTTCGCCAATATCCGCGGTGAACATGATCCTCGCTCAGAGAACCGGCGTCTCAAGTCTCCGGATCGCGTGGCAATGGAACGGCGTCTATGGTCTGACCAGCGCCTTATTGGCATCTACGACGTTGACACTGATCGTCTGGTTGCGTTCCTGATATGGCAGCAACGCGAAGCAAATTACTGTCTATTCCCTACCCTCAAGCCAACTGGAAAGCGTTACGGCTTGATTCACGATCGCATACTCATCATATCCAAGCCTCGCGATCGGCTTCATTTCGTCAATGTGCAGCCGTCCTCTACGGCAAATATGGTCCCCAATATGAATACCAATTACCTCTCCGATTACCGCCGTGTTCGAGTGACCATCCGAGCTCCAGGGGAGTTCGACATTACGGAACAGTCGACATTCAAGATTTACCGGACTGTCTGCAACGCATGGCGCCGCGACCAATCTCGACGGCCTGGTCTCTATCCCCACACGCTCGGTTTCATCAACCTGGGCATCCATCGCCTCCGCCGTTTTTGTCATCTCCGCAAACATCTTCTCGGGTACGATATTCACTACAAACTCCCCGGTTCTTTTTATGTTCTCCGGTGTGTCCTTGACGCGCGCCTCACCACCCGCCGAAAACATCACCATCGGTGGATCAGTGGCGATCGCGTTGAAATAGCTGAACGGCGCAAGATTTACATGTCCTTCTGTGTCCACCGTCGATACCCAAGCGATCGGACGCGGCACCACCAGCGCTTTAAAGGGGTTGCGTTCAAAACCATGGGCATCGATGCCGGGACGATAAAACATAGATTCTCCTCGTACCGTTCGGTACATCTTTCGCTGATTTCGTAGACTCAAAACTGTGGCACAGTAAACGCGAATGCAGCCGCAACCGTCAATTCACCATATACCTACCCTACCCTAAACCAAGGATCTTACAATGAGTGACTATCCATCTTGGGAAACAATTCGTAACTCGATTTTCGTCCGAGAAAAAAACTTCCCACGAATCTCGGAGGACATGCCCACGTTCCTGGGCGTCAGACATGCCATCGAAAAAGCGGATCTGGAGGGGAGTGATGTCGTTGTCATCGGGGCGCCATACGCGTTCGGTTGGGGCACTCAATATGCCGGAGTCGACAAAACAGATTGGACCGAGGGACCGAAACGCGTACGGCAGCAGTCTATACGCTATCGGTCCGGCTACATTCAGGACTTTGATCTCGACATTCTGGATACACTTAACGTCGTGGATTACGGCGATGCCGAGATTCCGGACATCGCCCACCATGACGCCTCGGTTCCATCGGTACTGGCCGCTCAGCACGCAGTCGAACGGAAGGTCAACGATGCGCTCGACGCCGGCGCGATTCCGATCGTTATCGGCCAGAATTCACCTTGCGGTTCCTACGCGATTGCGAAGCCGGTATCCGAGCATACAAGCGGGTCAGTGGGCATGGTCAGTCTTGACACTCACTGGGATATCAGCCCAGAAGACCGTGCCACAATGGATTCTCGGGTGGCGGGTTCGAACAGCTGGAAAGATCGCGTCTACCGTGATCTGGCGAACTTTGATCCTTCCCGGCTCGTTGAGATCGGTGAGCGAGGTCTTCTGGAAAGTCAATCCGAGGTCCGCAGCTATCTGAATGCTGGCGCCACGTTTATATCCGCCTGGCGACTTCGCACCGAACTCGGAATCGACGGCGCAGTCAATCTACTTGACAACGCATTTACCGATACCTCCGCCGTTTATGCGCACTTCGACATGGACGTTCTCGGTGGAGCAGGCCCCACCAACGGAGATATTCTCGGGGAACTTGCGGAACCAATCGGGCTCTCCGACTACGAAGTCATCCGAATCGGTCATGAAATCGCAAGGCGTGGCTGCAACGCACTTTCATTTATCTGTATCCCGCCTGGATCACCCGTAATGTACAGGGTAATCGTGTATGTGATCGCATATTTCATGGCGGGCGTCGCTCTACGCAAGGGAACCGACACAAATTCCTGATGCTCCCAACTCAACGATTCTTCGAAGCAGGACGAACCGGTGGCATATATAGCCGTCGGTTCGTCCGCTACCCCACTTCGACGCCTGCACTTCGGCGTCATGCTGATCGATCACGCCCGGGAGTCAGTTCTCAGTACCTCGTCGCCCCCTCTCGCGCCCCACTTCCATCGCATTCCACGACCCATCAACTGTACTTGCGACCAACATGTACGCTTGTAGATCGTCAGGTATCGCTTCCTATACGAGATGACCGATCCACGCGTTTCCCACAGCGCTTCGGAGGCTGATTACAATGTTGACCGCCCTCTCTGGGCCCGCCCATGGTATTGCGTGGATGCTAATCGCCACTGCCGCATTTGTTACTTCAGACACAATATCTAAATTCTTGCTGGAAACGTTTCCGATCGCTCAGGTTGTGTGGGCTCGTTATACCGCCCACTTCCTGATTGTCCTTTTACTTCTGCGTCGCCGCACCTCGTTCCTCATAAAGTCTTATAACGTCCCGCTCCAGATTTTCCGATCCCTTCTTTTGATCCTTGCGACGATTTCCTTCTTCGCCGCGGTTCGAACGGTGCCATTGGCCACTGCGAGTTCGATCATGTTTACGGCACCTATAACCGTCACTCTTCTTTCCATTCCACTTCTGCGCGAACCCGTGGGTTTGCATCGTTGGATCGGTGTACTATTCGGTTTCATTGGAGCTCTGACAATCATTCGACCGGGTTCTAGCGACTGGGATCCGAGTCTATTATGGGCAGTTTGTGCATCGTTCATGTACGCGCTCTATCAGATTACAACTCGCGCTTTACACAAGACGGATCAACCGGATACCACGATGCTGTACACCGCGGTGATTGGCGCCATTGCAATGTTGCCATTTATACCGTTTAACTGGATCTCCCCGGATTTATTCTCCGTCGCCCTGATGGGCCTTACCGGCCTTATTAGCGGTGTGGCGCACTATTCCATTATTAAGGCGTTTTCCTCCGCCCCCGCATCCGTAATAACACCGTTCGGATATACGAATTTGATTTGGGCTACATTATTCGGATACATCGTCTTTTCGGAATTTCCCGATCCATTCACGTTTATCGGGGCAGGAATTATTATTCTAAGCGGGCTTTATATACTCCGTTCTGAGCGCAAAGCGGACGCCTGATGTACGTGGACGTATTACCCGACCTCCCCCGTCGCCTTGACATTCCGACGGGAGCCGTCCGTTATGCCCTATAATCAGTTGTTTAAGAAGTGATGCGGCGTGCCACGCGTTAGCTCGGATCGGCGGTCGATCTCAGCAAGCTCGGAAGTAATCTGGTCACTAGGGGGATGACCGCCACCACGCCTGACCGCTGCCATCGACTCACCATTGACCTATCCCATAAGACCGCCTTCCCTCCATTCTCACGGAGCACCGTAAGTACACGCTTTGCCAAAACTCAGCACAAAAGCGACGGGCGCATCACCCCCTTCCTGGGCCGCAACCCCCTTACCGAAAAGCGGGACATGCATTTTTCACACGCCTTTCCGGCACTTGCCTTGTCTTGCCTCTTATGCAAGAATCACGCGCATCGAGCTCGGCTTGCACACCAACCCAGAGTTACACAGCGTGCTCCGTTACCCCTGAACGAGCAATCTCAGTCCACGGGACGAGTGCATAAACTTAGTACATCGGCTCTAGCCGGTCGCTTGCGCGCTGGCACCACGGACACAGTCGACCGCCTTTGCAGCGCGGATACAACTCAGCCCATGCGATCCCTGAGCTTACGAGCCTTGTACCGGACGCACGTTTTGGCATCCCTGTGCATCGCGGAACTCAGCATATTTTCAGGGCAACAAGCAAACGCGGATTATCTCGGAAATTGCGGATACTGACAGAGGCAACGCTTATCATGCCCTCTAGCGAAAACGACTTCCCCAATATTGGGTCACGGCTCCGGAAAATCAGAAGAGCGCGTCGTCTAAAACTACGTGATGTTGCTGATGAGGTTGGCGTCTCAGAGGGCTACCTGTCGAAAATCGAGAACAGCAAAACCGCACCTTCACTCTCTGTCCTCCATCGAATTGCTTCAGCTCTTGATACCAACATGTCGTACCTGTTCGATACCGATCATGACCACGATCGGATTACGGCACGATCAGGAGAGCGGCCGATCGTCGAACTTGACCCATTACGACAGGGAAACGGTATACAGCTGGAACGTGTCATCCCCTATTCCGAGGATCACATGCTTCAATGCAATATTCACATCATTGAACCTGGTGGTGCCAGTGACGGACAGATTGAGCACGAGGGAGAAGAGCTCGGCTACATTCTAGACGGGCAGCTGGAATTGACGGTCGAAAACGATACGTATGTACTTAATCCCGGAGATTCCTTTCACTTTGATTCGCGTAGACCCCACGGCTATCGAAATGCGACAGCAGAAAGTGCGCGCGTATTCTGGGTCAATACCCCACCCACTTTCTGACTCCTTAAAACTTGACTCCGCCAACCAACAGTTGCGGCTACACCGCAACGCCCTATTTCGTGCAATACGCAAATGAAAAGGCGTTTTTAAAGTACCGAAACTTCCGTAAACTCAGGCGACAAAGAACTTTTTCATGACGTACCCGATTGATCCCGCCCGTTTATGGGCGAGCATAGAACATTCCGCGACCATCGGCGCAAGCGAAAATGGTGGTCTTGATCGCGTGAGCTTAACGGACAGCGATCGTCAAGTTCGTGATTGGTTAAAATGCCAATGCAGTGATGCCGGCTGTCTCGTTACTATCGATGACATGGGTAATATGTTCGCACGCCGAGGGGGATTGGACGCGGAGCGTTTACCTATTGTAATTGGAAGTCATCTTGACAGTCAGCCGTCCGGGGGGCGTTATGATGGTGTTTTGGGCGTACTGGCCGCACTTGAAGTCGTACGAACATTAAATGCTTTTGACGTTCAGACTCGACATCCAATAGAAATCGTAAATTGGACCAACGAGGAAGGAACGCGTTTCCCGCCCACGATGTTCGGATCAGCGGTGTTCTCTGGCATTCGTTCAAAACGTGATGCCTACGAAGTCAAAGACCAAGACGGGCATACCTTTCTCCACGAACTTGAAAGGATCGGCTATCGGGGCCCCGAAGCGTGCGGTGATCACCCAGTCGCCGGCTACTGTGAGGTCCATATTGAACAAGGACCGATACTCGAAGCGAATGGGTCACAGATCGGTGTAGTAACGGGAATCCAAGGGATGCGTTGGTACGATATCGTGATCGACGGCGTTGCCGGCCATGCGGGTACAACGCCAATGCATCACCGGCACGATGCCATGGTCGGTGCGGCAAACATCGTCGAGCGATTTCGTCGCCTCAGTGTAGACTACGAGCCGTCAGCGGTATTAACGACTGGATCTATTTCGGTCTCTCCAGGATCGCGGAACGTCATCGCCGCACGAGCGACTATAACACTGGACGTTCGTCACCCGACTCGGAAAATTCTGGACGATCTGGAACGGGGATTCGATGACGAAATTGAACGGATCCAGAGTGAATTTGGCTTAGGAATACGTCTCGATCGTATACTGGCCAGCGATCCCGTCGAATTCGATCGACGATGCGTTGACGCCGTACGAACCGCAGCACAATCAAAGGGGCTATCTCACATGGATCTAATGTCGGGTGCAACGCATGACGCTGCCAATATCGCGCCTCTCGCGCCGACGGCAATGATCTTCGTTCCGTGCGTCGACGGGATCAGCCACAACGAGATGGAATCGATTAGTCAAAATGACGCTTCCGCGGGCGCGCAGGTACTCCTCGAAACCGTCCTCCAGTACGATGACATCCTTGACTGAATCGTGATCAGTAACGCTCTTAGGGCGGCCGTTACCACGTGCACCCAGACATCCTATAGGGGTTTTCAGAACCCGTTTCGAATCAATTGTTCGTATACCGCCTTATCGATGTCGACTGTCATACAAAACGCTTCGCGCACCGCGACGTCTCTTATCCTGAGCGCCTCGTGAATTCTGATTTCTTATGCTCTGGATTGAACGAAAATTTTTTGACAAGTAGGAACAGCGTCGACCACAAGATTAGCGAAGAGCGCGAGTGGTACTTCCATTCGCTCATAAATACAAAAAAGGACTTTGTACTGACAATCGGATTATCGAAATCAGGGTGTTTGGCGCCGTTCGAATATTTTGGTCCGTCATTTTTGGCTGATCCAAATAAGGTTCTTAGACGTTGTCCGCCATTATCATCTCGATCTCTAGAAACGTATATGCAGAATCAGCACTGTTATTCACTACATTGTGTGTCGCACCGGCTTGGCGAAAATATGATACGCCTCGTTTTGCCGTAGTGTATGACACCGAATCATCCGTTTCTATCATCAGCTCGCCGTCGTCCATTGGCACGACCGTATAATCCCACTCATGTCGGTGCCATCCCGTTTCTTCATTGGGGTTAAGGTACCATCGAGTCACGCGCACGCAATTGTTTTCTATCTGCACTGTTGCTTCCCCTTGCTGTCGGTAATTTTCAGTCATAACATATCCTTTGTGACTTACGATCCAATACCGTAGTCTTTCAACCCAACCTAACACGTATCCATCAGGCCACAATCTGCCTCTCATCGCGTAGTATGGTCCATGAATATCTATCGGACCAGTCTACCGTCTATAGCGCGTAGCCGCGTTCTACTGGCGCAGGGAGTCGTCGTCACATAACGCGGTCGGACGCGGAGCAAGCGATTACGAAACCTGTGATTAATTCCATCGTACTGACACAATCGATCTGAAGCGCCTGAAGTTGCTGGAATCGGACCTCTCCCAGTACGAATGGATGTATGAGGAGACAGGGCGCGAGAACTACGCATTGAAGGACGTCATCGCAAAAAAGCTGTGACACCGTTGGCGCGACGGTAAGAAGCCCAGGCGCTCATAGAAGATCATGGTCTGTCGAACTTCGGTGACTTCAAGCTGTCGGGCCTTAGCCGTTGACCTGGTATCGGCCACCGCAGGATTGCGCGGTGATCGACCGCATCAACGACTATCTCGAGGAGCATCCGCGGTGCGGCTTCTGGAATTGTTTCAAACGCATGTGGGAACTGAGCCTCCCCTGAAATCACAAGCGGGTACATCGGGTGTACTGTGACATGGGTCTCAATCAGCCCCGTCGAACCCGAAGGCGCCAGCCGGAGCGAGAGCGCGAGCAGCTCGTCATACCGGACCGCCCGAATCAGATCTGGCACGATTCGCTCGGCGACGGCAGTCCGATCAAGTACGCACGAAACGCCGGATTATCTACTTCAGAACTGCCCACTTGACGGGGAAGCTTACGCACTGACGCGCTCGATCACGCACACAGAGAAAGGCCCCCGCAGGGCGAGCCATACGGGGTCCGTGTGCGGCTGTGTGAGGCCGTCAGTCGTTATCGCCCAACATGGCGTTGGCGAGCGCCATCTTGGTCTCGAACAGGAACAGCCATTTCGACAGGATGGCGTCATCGGGCAGCCCGCCGAAGTGGCCACCCGCGCCCATCACCGCGCAACCTGACCTGACGCCAGGCTGTTCCGCATCGGCCAGCGCGGCGCGTGCCGTGCCTTCTAACTTGCGGCCGGTGATCAGATACTCGGCAGTGTCGGGATCGACGTAGCCGATGATGTTGCGGACCCGCTCGGCGATCGCCTCGGCGGACTGCTCCGGCCCGTCGCCGGATGGGATAGTGGAGACGTTTTTGTTGGACATGGGTTACTCCCTCGTTTCACCTAAGGTTTCACCTGAGCGGTTGGCCGATACTCCCTCTCTACAGACCGAAAGCACGTAAATCATTGATTAATGGTGCCCGGAGCCGGACTTGAACCGGCACGGCCTTGCGGCCGAGGGATTTTAAGTCCCTTGCGTCTACCCATTCCGCCATCCGGGCGGGACTGTGGAGCGGTGTCGCGAGGTGGAAGTCGGGGAAAAATGGAGGCCAGGGCCGGAATCGAACCGACGTAGAACGGCTTTGCAGGCCGTCGCATAACCACTCTGCCACCTGGCCGGGCTCATACGCTATATCGGGACTTCCCTGCCCGCTGTCGTCCCGGCACCTTCCCGTGTGCCGGAAACAAAAAAACCCCGGGACTGCCGAGGTTTTTCGGAAAACTGGAGCGGGAAACGAGATTCGAACTCGCGACCCCAACCTTGGCAAGGTTGTGCTCTACCACTGAGCTATTCCCGCTTAGCGAGCGCCATTTTATTCAGTGCCGCGTGGCTGTCAAGGGGAAGCGGCCTCTTCCTCGGCTCGATTGGCCGCGGACCAGCCCGCCCGCAGGTAAATCACCATCGAATACAGCGTCAGCAGCGCGGCCATATACAGCAACGCGACACCCACGAGGAACGTCGGCAGCGCCCCTATCGGGTCATGATACAGCATGAGCAGGAGCGCCGCGATCTGTGCCACGGTCTTGATCTTGCCCAGTGAACTGACGGCGACCTGCGCGCGTTGGCCGATCTCGGCCATCCATTCACGCAGCGCGGAGATCACGATCTCACGGCCGATGATGACCATTGCCGGGAGCGCCATCCAGAGATGGGGGTTCGCCTGGACAAGCATCACGAGCACGATCGCGACCATGACCTTGTCCGCCACCGGGTCGAGGAATGCCCCGAATGAAGAGGTCTGGTTCAGGCGCCGGGCCAGATAACCGTCCAGCCAGTCCGTGAACCCGCCCAGCGCGAACACGACGGCGGCGGCCGGACCCGCCCACTCGAACGGCAGATAGAACAGCAGTACCAGAATCGGTACGAGGACCAGGCGTCCGAGTGTGAGGACGGTTGGCAGCGTGAGTTGCATTCAGGGAGCTCCAGAGCCCGAGCCATGGGTCGCATCATAAATGATGCGGGCAAGTTTCGTACTGATTCCCGGCACCGCGGCGAGATCCTCGACTCCCGCTTTGCGCACACCCTGCAGGCCACCGAAGTGCTTGAGCAGCTGTGCCCGTCGCTTCGGGCCCAGTCCGGGGATGTCCTCGAGTACCGAGCGATTGCGGCTTTTGGCCCGTGCGCCGCGGTGGCCGCTGATCGCGAATCGGTGCGCCTCGTCCCGGATCTGCTGGATCAGGTGCAGGCCGGGCGTGTCTTCCGCCAGGTGCCGTTCATTGAGTGTATCGCCGATGTACAGGGTCTCCATGCCCGGCTTGCGCTCGGGCCCCTTGGCGATGCCGACGGGCAGCATCTCCCCCGGCCCTATGCCGAGTTCGTCCATGACCTCGCGCGCCTGACCGAGCTGGCCCTTGCCGCCATCGATGAACACGATGTCGGGCAGTGGCCGATCCTCGCGCTGCAATCGCGAGTAGCGCCTCTGTACGGCCTGGCGCATGGCGGCGTAGTCATCGCCGGGCTCGATATGGTCGATATTGAAACGACGATACTCGCGCCGCAGCGCCCCCTCCGGGCCAAACACCACGCATGACGCGACCGTCGCCTCGCCGCGCGTATGACTGATATCAAAGCACTCCATGCGGCCCGGCGGTGCATCGAGACCGAGCACCGAGGCGAGCGAATCGAGCCGCGCGGCCATGCCGGCGCGCGAGGCGAGCCGGCTGCCGAGCGCGTCGGCGGCGTTAGAGCGGGCCAAATCCATCCAGCGCCGGCGTTCGCCGCGCAGGCGCGACGACAGTGTCACCCGATGCCCGGCGCGCTCGCGCAGAACCTCGGCCAGTACATCCGCGTCGTCCACGGCGTGCGAGAGGAGGATCTCGGCCGGGACATCGTGTTCGAGGTAAAACTGGGTCAGGAACGCGTACAGGACGTCCTCCTCGGCGGCATCGTCGGGCGTACGCGGGAAGAACGTCTTGTTGCCGAGGTTGTGCCCGTTGCGCACGAAAAAAACCGTCACACAGCTTTGCGCGGCCTGTGTGCGGCACGCGACGACATCGAGGTCGCCGCCCTCTCCGCTGACGTGCTGGCGCTCGCGGACGCGACGGATCGCCTGAATGCGGTCGCGGTAGCGCGCCGCCGTCTCGAAGTCCAGCTCCGCCGACGCCTCCTCCATACGCTGGACCAGTGACTCGAGCACCTGGGTCTCGCGCCCTTCGAGGAACAGGCGTGCGTGTTCGACGTCACGGGCGTAGTCCTGCTCGGAGATGTACCCGACGCACGGCGCCGTACAGCGGTCGATCTGGTACTGGAGACACGGGCGCGAGCGGTTGCTGAAGTATGAGTCCGTGCACTGGCGCACGCGAAATACCTTCTGCATCAGGTAGAGCGTGCTGCGCACCGCCGTCGAGGACGGATACGGACCGAAATATTTGCCCGGGCCGCGCGTGCTGCCGCGATGAAAGGCCAGCCGCGGATAGTGGTCCTGGGTGGACAGGTAGATGTACGGGTAGCTCTTGTCGTCGCGCAGCAGGACGTTGTAGCGCGGGCGATGCTCCTTGATGAGCGTATGCTCGAGCAGCAGCGCTTCGGCCTCGGTATGGGTCACAGTGACCTGCACGTCGGCGATGTGGGAGACCATGATCCGGGTTTTGGTGGAACCCGGGTCGCTGCGGAAATAGCTGCCGAGGCGGTTGCGCAGGTTCGCGGCCTTGCCGACGTAGATTACGGTCCCGCGCTCGTCGAACATGCGGTACACGCCTGGCCGTGTCGTCACGGTGCGCAGGAATGCCTTCGCATCGAATTCGCCGGTATGTTCCCGTTCAGACGTCATTGTTCCGATCCCGGGTGCGCCGGGTCCGATTGGGCACGCGGTGCAACGTGGCCAGCCCTCAGAGTTGCGCCTGCGCGAGCCGGAACACGTCGTGGAACATCTCCTCGGTCAGCCGGCGCGTCTGCGTGTTGTAGCGGCTGCAGTGATACGAGTCGATCACGACGGGCAGGCCCTCGGGCTGATGCACCGCCGCATGCCCGAAAACGCAGTCGCGCTGGCGCAGCCCGAGTGCGCGCAGCGTGGCGTCATGGGCAACCCGGCCCAGCGCGAGCAGGACCCGGGGTGGCCGCGTGGCGATCTCGGCCTGCAGGAAGCCGTTGCACTCACGGACCTCGGCGCCGGTCGGTTTGTTCCCGGGCGGGAGGCATTTTACCGCGTTCGTGATGCGGCAGTCGGTGAGCTGAAGGCCGTCGTCGGCGGCGCTGGAAACGGGCCCGTTGGCGAAGCCGAATGCGTGCAGCGTGGAATAGAGCAGGCGACCGGCGTAGTCACCGGTAAACGGCCGCCCGGTGGCGTTGGCGCCGTGTTCGCCCGGCGCGAGACCGACGATCAGCAGCCGGGCCTCGGGATCCCCGAATGCGGGGACCGGTCCGCAGTGGTAATGCGGATACCGTGCGCGTACGGCGTCGAGATGGGCCGCCAGGCGGGGACAGGCGCGGCATCCCGGGTCGAAAGCGGCGCCCCTGCGATCGCGCTCGCCACAGCCGTTCATGCGGTCTGATCGGGGGCGGTCAGGTTGTACTGGATCGCGAGCCGCAGGAGATCCGCCAGCGTGCGGACCTCGAGTTTCGCGAGGATCCGCTGGCGATAGGTCGTAACCGTTTTCGGGCTGAGCCGCAACGCCTCGGAGATATCCCGATTCGTCTCGCCGGAGACCAGCATCAGAGCGACCTGGAGTTCGCGTCCCGTAAGGCGGTCGAACGGATTGCTCTCGCCGCCGGCGACGGCATCCAGCGCCAGGCGTTGCGCGACATCGCGGCTGACGTAACGTTCGCCCGCGGCGACCCGGTTGATCGCCTCCTGCATTTCCTCGAACGCGCAGCCCTTGGTCAAGAAGCCGGCGACGCCCGTCTCCAGCAGCGCGCGCGGCAAGGGGCCTTCGCTGTGGGCGGTGAGAATGATGACGCGGCAATCCGGTTCGAAACGGCGGACACGCTGGCTCGCCTCGAGCCCGCCGATCCCGGGCATCTGGATGTCGATCAGCGCGATATCGGGCCGCAGTTCACGCACTAGATCCACCGTCTGTTCGCCGGTGGCCGCCTCCCCGACGACCTCACAGCCGAGATCCTCGATCAGTCGTCGGATTCCGGTGCGGACCAGTTCGTGATCATCGGCGATCAGGACCCTCGACTTCATGCGCCCCCCGCCGGTTGCTTGATCAGTAGGTGACGAGTGCGGACCCCCAGGTGAATCCGCCCCCGAATGCTTCCAGGAGAAGCATGTCGCCGCGCTTGATACGGCCGTCGCGCACGCCCTGATCGAGCGCCAGGGGGATCGAGGCCGCCGAAGTGTTGCCGTGACGGTCGACCGTGATGATGACGCGGTCGAGCGGCATTTTCAGCTTGCGCGCAGTCGCCTCTATAATACGGATATTTGCCTGATGAGGCACCAGCCAGTCGATATCACTCTTGTTCAGGCCATTGGCAGCGAGTGTCTCATCGACGATCCGCCCGAGGGTATTGGTCGCGACGCGGAATACCTCGTTGCCCTTCATTTCCACGAAATCCTTCGGTACGTGGAGCAGATGGGCGTAGTGCCCGTCGGCGTGCAGATGCGAAGAGTGGACGCCGGGCTCTTCAGATGCCTCCAGGATGACCGCACCGGCGCCATCGCCGAACAGTACGCACGTCGAACGGTCGGTCCAGTCGATGAGGCGCGAGATCGTCTCGGCCCCGATCACCAGCGCGCAGCGGGCGCTGCCGCAGCGGACGAACTTGTCGGCGACGCCGAGCGCGTACACGAACCCGGTACACACCGCCTGCAGGTCGAATGCGGCACAACCGTGGATCCCGAGCCGCTGCTGCAGCAGGCAGGCGGTCGACGGGAATTTCCGATCCGGGGTGGTCGTGGCAACGATGATGAGATCGATGTCGTCCACCCGTCGGCCCGCCGCTTCGAGCGCGCGCCGCGCCGCCCGCTCGGCGAGATCGGATGTGGCCTCGTCGGGTGCGGCGATGTGCCGTTGCCGGATGCCCGTGCGTTCGCGGATCCATTCGTCATTGGTGTCGACCATCGCCTCGATATCGGCGTTGGTCAGCACCTTCTCCGGCAGATCGCTGCCGGTTCCCGTGATCCGCGCAAATGTCACGCAGGGTTTCCCTGTGGCAGATGTTCTTCTATATGACGATCGATGCGATTGGGCACGTCCTTGCGGACCTCCAGCACGGCGATATCGATGGCGTTGCCGAACGATACCGCATCGGCGCTGCCATGGCTCTTGATGGCGATGCCCTGCAGACCGAGCAGGCTGGCGCCGTTATATCGACGCGGATCGATCCGGCGACGCAGAGTGTTCAGCACCGGCAGCGCGATCAGGCCGATCAGCCGGTTCAGCACCGTGCGGCGGAACTCCTCGCGCAGGTAATGGCTGATCATTCGCGCGACGCCCTCGCTGGTCTTCAGCGAAACGTTGCCGACGAAGCCATCGCAGACGACCACATCCGCGCGATCGCCGTAGATCTGGTCACCCTCGACGTAGCCGATGTAATTGAGATCACCGGCGGACAGCAGCCGTGCCGCCTGCTTGACCTGGTCGTTGCCCTTGATCTGCTCCGCGCCGACGTTCAGCAGTCCGATTCGCGGATTGTCGATGTTGTCGACGGCGGAGGCAACGATCGACCCCATCGTGGCGAACTGGGCGAGATGTTCCGCCGTGCAGTCGACGTTGGCGCCGATATCGAGCATGTGCGTATGCCCCTGCAACGCCGGGATCGCGGTGATGATCGCGGGGCGATCGATCCCCGGCAGCGTTTTCAGGACATAGCGGGCCGTCGCCATCAACGCACCGGTGTTGCCGGCACTGACGCAGGCCTGGGCCTCGTCCGAGCGTACGAGATTGAGGGCCACGCGCATGGACGAGTCTTTCTTCAGGCGCAGTGCCTGTGCCGGGGGCTCGTCCATACCGACGGTCTGCGACGCGTGCTGGATATGCAGCCGCTTCAGGCGGCTGTCCGTGGCCGCTGGCAGCTCGCCGCGCAGCACCGCCTCGTCGCCCACGAGCACGAGCTCGAGGTTCGGGTGACGGGTCAGTGCGCTCAACGCGGCCGGAACGACCACGGACGGTCCGTGATCGCCGCCCATGGCATCGAGCGCGATGGTCATACGCGTGGATTCAGTCATCGCGGAACCGACTGACGGCCCCGGGGCCGGGGCCGCATAGCCTGTCAGTCTTCGTCTTCTTCGTCGTCACGGCTCTCCACGACCTGCCGGCCACGGTAGTAGCCTTCAGCCGACACGTGGTGGCGACGATGCTGCTCGCCGGTCGTCGGTTCCGTGGAGAGCGTCGGCCCGCCGAGACTGTCGTGTGCCCGCCGCATACCGCGCTTGGACGGGGTCTTACGCCCTTTCTGTACCGCCATGGGAATCGATCTCCATCAATCAACTTTCAACTGTTGTCAGCGTTGTCGGGATCGTCGAGATCCGCGAACGGACGCTGTGTACCTGCATCCTGCCCACTCATCCGCTCGCTGTCGAAGATCTCGACCGCGGGTACGCAACCGGACGAATCCGGGCATTTCGCGATCAGGGGCAGCGCGAGGATCAGATCGTCCTCGATCATGTCGACCGTGTGCATCGTTGCGCCGTCGCCAAGCACCAGCGCGTCGACCTCCTCCGGGAGCGTCTCCGCCTCGGCCTCGCTGTCCACGAGCACTACACCGATCGGCAGATCGAGGTCCAGCCCATACGCGCCGAGGCAGCGCTGGCACGTCAGCATGACCCGGCCGCTCACGCGCCCGGTCAAAACGCGGCGCTTGTGCTCATCGCGCCCGAACTGCAGTTCGACCGCGAGTTCGCCCTCATCCGAATCCAGCCAGTGCACCAGGCGCCTGCAGGCAGACACCGGCACGGTCCCGGACAGCGCACGGCCGCGATCGGCAAGTGTCAGCGGGTCGACGTGAACGGGCAAACGCTCGGGCATAAGCCGCGCAATGCTACGGCGCGGCGCGGCGCGTGTCAAAACGGATATTGCCGTGCCAGCGGGGCTCCGTTAGGCTCCCGGCGCCGGTGCGTCGGACACCGACCCCAGCCCGGACTGCCTTGCCGCCAATTGGATTCGCCATGACCGCGCAGCGACTGATCCTTGCATCCACGTCCCCTTACCGCCGGGAACTGCTGGAACGCCTTCGGATACCGTTCGAAACGGTCAGTCCCGACTGCGACGAAACCGCCCTGTCCGACGAGACGCCGGCCGATCTGGTGACCCGTCTTGCGCGTGACAAGGCCGCCAGCGTGGCCAACGAGGAACATGATGCCCTCGTGATCGGCTCCGATCAGGTCGCGGCGCTTGGCGATCGCATCCTGACCAAGCCCGGCGATCACGCGACGGCGTTCGAGCAGCTCCGCGCCAGCAGCGGCGCGAGTGTGGTCTTCCACACGGGCCTCGCCCTGATCGACAGTACCAGCGGTCGCGAGGCCTGCGTACGGGTCGACTACACGGTCGATTTCCGCGAACTCGGTGACGACGAGATCGATCGGTATCTGGTCGCCGAGGCGCCCTGGGACTGCGCCGGCAGCATCCGCTCCGAGGGCTACGGCATCGTCCTGTTCCGCCGCATGCGGGGGGATGACCCTACCGCGTTGATCGGTCTGCCCCTGATCCGCCTGCGCGAACTTCTCGGCGATTTCGGCTGGCCCCTGCCCTGACTCCTGACTCCTGTCCCTCCACCTCAGGCGATCGCTACCCGCGCGACATGCAGCAGCAGGCAGGCGACGGCGCCGGCGAGTAAATCGTCGAGCATGATGCCCGTGCCGCCACCGAGGTGGCGATCGAGCCAGCCGATGGGCCATGGCTTCGCGATATCGAGAATTCGGAACAGGACGAAACCGGCCAAGATCCAGAGCGCCTCGAACGGCAGCAGAAGCATGGTCACGAGATAGCCCGCGATCTCATCCCAGACGATGCCCTGATCGTCGGGCACACCGAGGCGTCGCGCCGCATAGCCACACAGCGGGATTCCGACGGCCGCGACGACCACCGTAATCGCCACCACAGCCGCCGTCGGCAACGACGCGATGAGCAGGTACAGACCCACGCCGACGACCGTGCCGGCGGTGCCGGGCCCGCGCCGCGCGAGGCCGCTCCCGAACCCCAGAGCCAGCAGCAGCAGCGGGTCACGCAGATGGATTGGTCGGGCTGCACTCGGGGTCGACATGAGGACACTCTTGTTGCGCGGTTGCCGGGAATGCCGGCAGCCGGGGAACTCGGCATCAATACCAGAAAACAGATCAAATAATCTATTTAACTGTCTGTTTATCCGCGTTTCTCTCGTGTTCTTGGCGCCGCTCGTCAGGAGGAGAAATGACGGTAACCGACGGCGTCGACCAGCGTCGAGCGGCCACCCTCCAGCTCTACGAGCTGAAGAACGCCGCCGGCAGTGATCCGTCCGATCCGCGTCACCGTGACCTCGCCTGCTTCGGCGAGGCCATCCACATCGAGATCGTACGGAGCGGTGAAACAAAGCTCGTAATCGTCACCACCGCCCAGCAGCCAATCGCGTACCTGCTCCCGGGAACCCGCGGCGGCCAGTTCGGCTGCAACCGGCAGCGCAGCGGCCTCGAGTTCGGCGCCGACAGCGCTTGCGGTCAGGATGTGACCAAGATCGGCGGCAAGCCCGTCCGAAACATCGACACAGGCGCTTACGCCCGCCGCCGCCAGTTGTCGGCCGAGCCGCGTGCGCGGTTGTGGCCGGTTCAGCGCCTCCGCCAGGGGGTCGTCGGGAGCATCCGCCGACGCGAGGCAGCGCGCGAGCCCGGCTGCCGCACGGCCGGGCCAACCGGAGACGAATACGCCATCGCCCGGACAGGCCCCTGCCCGGGTCAACCCCCTGCCCCGCTCGACGTAGCCCGCGACCTGGACGGTGACGCTCAGCCCGCCGCGGCTCATATCGCCGCCCGCGAGCGTGACCCCTTCACGCCGTGCGAGCGCGCCGAAACCGTGGGCGAAAGCGGCCAGCCAATCCTCGTCGGCGGCCGGACAGGTCAGCGATAACAGACACCAGGAAGGGCACGCACCGGCCGCGGCCAGATCGCTCAGGCCGCAGGCCAGCGACTTCCAGCCGATATCGCCGGCCGCGGTCGCGGCCGGGAAATGAGCGTCCTCGACGAGGGTGTCGATCGATACCGCGAGATCGCGATCCGCCGGCGGGCGCAGGAGCGCGCAATCGTCACCCGGGCCGCGCAGCACATCGTCGCCGGTGGGTGTCAGTGCAGCGAAGTGGCGGCGGATCAGTTCGAATTCGTCGGTCATCATGACTCCGGCACGCTCGACCACGCCATCACCACGCGTATCAGCCGGTGCGTCCGAATTCGTGCGGCCGCAGCCGTCGGGCGAGGCGATCGACTACGCCGTTGATGAAACGATGGCCCTGCTCCGCACCAAACGTCTTGGCCAGCTCGACCGACTGATCGATCACGACCCGGACCGGTACCTCGTGGCGATCGCGCAGTTCATAGCAGGCGAGGCGAAGGATCGCCCGTTCGACGGGGTCGACCATGGCCACCGAGCGCTCCAGCAGCGGCCGGATCTGGGCATCCAGCGCCGCCACGTCGGCGGGAATCGCGCGCATCAGTTGCTGGAAATACTCGATATCGGCATGGCCAAGGTTGCGGCCATCGATGAACTGGACCAGTACGTCGTCCGGGTCGTCGCCGGCGACCTGCCACTGGTACAGCGCCTGGACGAGGAACCGCCGCGCGCGGTGTCGGCCACTGCTGGCGCGCTGTCGGGATCCGCCCATGGCTTACAGCTGCCGCATCAGGCTGATCATCTCGAGCGCGCTGCCCGCGGCGTCGGCACCCTTGTTACCCGCCTTGGTACCGGCGCGCTCCAGGGCCTGCTCGATCGTGTCGGTGGTCAATACGCCGAACGCGACGGGCACACCGTGGTGCTGCATGGCCTGCCCGATACCACGGCTGCATTCGCCCGCGACGTAATCGAAATGCGCGGTGCTGCCGCGGATCACGCAACCGAGTGCGACGACCGCATCGTAGCTGCCGCTGCCGGCGAGGCGATCGACCACGAGTGGCAGCTCGTAACAGCCGGGCACCCGCACCACGGTCATGGCGTCGTCATCGATCCCACTGCGGCGCAGGATATCGACCGCGCCATTGAGCAGGGACTCCGTGATGAACCCGTTGAACCGGGTGACGGCCAGCGCGATGCGCGCATGCCCCGGCTGCAGTTCACCTTCAATCGTTCGGAGGTCGGCCATACCGCATCGTTCCCGTAATCGTTTGGATAAACAGTATTTTACACGCAAAAGCTAGTGCGTGATGTAATCTTCGATCTCGAGGCCGAAACCGGCGATACCGTGGAAGATCTTCGGTGCGCTCATCAGGTGCATGCGCCGGACGCCGAGATCCGACAGGATCTGCGCCCCGATGCCGTAGGTGCGCAGGTCCTCGGGCGCTTCGCGCTGGCGTTCCTGTTCCGGCTGCCCGCCCGACATCTGGTACTGATGGATCCGCTGGACCAGGTCGCGCGCGTTCTCCGGTTTGCGCAGGATCACGACGACGCCGTCCTCCTCCATCTCGGCCACACGCTGCATGGCATCGTGCAGCGGCCACCCGCAACCGTGCTTCGCGCCGAGCGTATCGCAGAGCAGGTTCTCGACGTGCACGCGTACATTGACCGGACGGTCCGGTGAAATATCGCCTTTCACGAGCGCCAGATGGAGTCCGTTTTCGATCGTGTCCTGATACGCATACAGCCGAAAATCCCCGAACTGCGTGGGGAACTCCGTCTCGGCGACACACTCCAGTGTCTTCTCGTGCTGCATGCGATAGCGGATCAGATCCTCGATGGTACCGATCTTGATGCCGTGTTGATGCGCGAATTTCTCCAGATCCGGACGCCGGGCCATGCTGCCGTCGTCGTTGAGGATCTCGACGATCACCGCGGCCGGCTGCCGGCCCGCCAGGCGCGCGAGATCGCAACCGGCCTCGGTGTGGCCCGCCCGGGTGATGACACCGCCGGTCTGGGCCATGAGCGGGAAGATGTGGCCGGGTTGTACCAGATCTTCCGGACCGGCGTCCGGGGCGACCGCGGCCTGGACGGTGCGCGCGCGATCGGCGGCCGATATGCCCGTCGTCACGTCTTCCGCCGCCTCGATCGAGAGGGTGAAATTC
>Ga0136597_1000145_pt1 | contig 39084 bp, 40 predicted proteins | sample AntRauTorcE11898_FD_101385 | JGI IMG/M metagenome (GOLD analysis project Ga0136597, IMG submission 101385) | Saline lake microbial communities from Rauer Islands, Antarctica - Metagenome Torckler E11 #898 | ecosystem: Environmental > Aquatic > Non-marine Saline and Alkaline > Saline | place... | reverse complement strand
GCGGTGCTCGAAATCACTCGCGTCGTGGCGCTCGGGCAACTGCCCGGCGGGGTTGCCCCAGGTACGGTTGACCATGCGGCCACGCTTGACCGCCGGGCGCACGGAGATCTCCTGCGCCCAGCGCTGGACGTTCTCGTAGGTCTCGACCTGAAGGAATTCCGCGGCGTCGTAGAGGCGGCCGAGGGCGAGGGCGCCGTACCAGGGCCAGTTGGCGATATCGGCGAGCGTGTACTCGTCGCCCGTGAGGAAGCGGGTCTCGGCGAGGCGTCGATCCAGCACGTCGAGCTGGCGTTTGGTTTCCATGGTGTAGCGGTTGATCGGGTATTCCATCGCCTCGGGCGCGTATGCGTAGAAGTGCCCGAAGCCACCGCCAACAAACGGGGCGCTGCCCATCTGCCAGAACAGCCAGCTCAGCGTTTCGGCCCGCTGCGCCGGATCGGTGGGCAGGAAGGCGCCGAACTTCTCCGCCAGGTGCAGGAGAATGGCGCCGGACTCGAACACCCGGACGGGCTCGGGGCCGCTGTAATCGACCAATGCCGGGATTTTCGAGTTCGGGTTGATCGCGACGAACCCGCTGGAGAACTGATCACCGTCAGCGATACGGATCGGCCACGCGTCATACTCGGCATCCGCGTAGCCGAGCGCCAGCAGTTCTTCGAACAGCGCCGTCACCTTGACGCCGTTCGGCGTCGCCAGCGAGTAGAGCTGGAACGGGTGTTTGCCGACCGGGAGCTCGTGCTCATGCGTCGCCCCCGCGATCGGCCGATTGATGCTGGCAAACCGGCCGCCGCTTGCCTGCTCCCAGGTCCACACGCGCGGCAGTGCATAGCCGGACTCGTCGCTCATATTGAATGCTCCAGAGTGGGCGGCTGGCCTCGTCCCGCCGCCGTGTGAATGGAACCCGGCACCATACTGATCAACCGTTCGATTGGCCATGTCCAGTCGTCCGCCCGTTGCGGCCGACGATCCGGGCAGGGCGGCGAATGCGCGTCACCGCGGCGGCGCATGCAACTCGCGGATGATCCCCCGCGGCTGTGAACGAGTCGGCCGGCGGGACTGGAGACGGGCACTCCGGCCTGGCGCCGTTCGCTGGCGAACCGCGCCCGGATGCCCGATCTGATACCGATTGTTTACCGATCGCTGAGGGTGTCGTCGTCCTGGTCGGACGGCTCGCTGTTCGTTGGCCACACCACCCGGGCGCGGTTCGCGAGCACATCGCGGATCACGCCGCCGGCCGCGCCGGTGGACAATCCCATCACGATGGCCACCGAGCCCGGTGCCTCGAGCAAAAAGGCTTTGTGCGCCCCGATGGCGGTGAACAGGGCAAGGCCGATCGCGTCGACCATCGGGACGCGATTCGTCCCCTTTTGATCCGGATCAATAAGCCGTCTCGCGCCCGGGAGTAGGCTTTCGCCCGGCAGGGCAGTGCCGGAGTTGTGCCAAGAGAATGGAGGGATTGCGTTCTTCAGCGATTCCGGATCGGCGACTCGCACCAACACTCGATTACTGATTATTGAAAAATGGCAACGGAATTATGGATCTGGAACACATCAATGCCATAGAAAGGGCGACCCGTTTCGGGCGTGGCGAGGTTCTTCGTCTCGGTCTGGCGGTGATATTCATTGCTGGAGTCATGTTGTATGCCCGCTCGATCGGAGCGGACGCTCCGAATATGGTCATGCTGGTGGTGGCGGCCATGATCGGCGGGTATATGGCGATGAACATCGGCGCCAACGATGTCGCCAATAATGTGGGGCCCGCCGTCGGATCCAAAGCACTCACCCTGGCCGGGGCAATCGCAATAGCGGCGATCTTTGAGGCCAGTGGCGCGCTGATAGCCGGCGGCGATGTCGTAAGCACCATTAAAAAGGGCATCATCGATCCTGCGCTGATCGGAGATCCCGACACATTCATCTGGCTCATGATAGCGGCGCTGCTCGCCGCGGCGCTCTGGTTGAATACGGCCACATACATCGGAGCGCCCGTCTCCACGACCCACTCAATCGTCGGCGGTGTCATGGGCGCGGGTATCGCGGCGGGTGGCGTCGATATAGCGGATTGGAACCAGTTTGGCCAGATCGTCGCCAGCTGGGTGATATCTCCGGTTCTGGGTGGGGGCATCGCAGCGCTTTTCCTGTACCTGATCAAGCGTCGGATCACCTACAAGCGGGAAATTGCTCAGGCCGCCAAGCACAACGTACCAGTGTTCGTCGCACTAATGGCCTGGGCCTTTGCCACGTATCTCGTGATTAAGGGGCTGGGTAAGATCGTCGACGTCGGGTTCCTGCCCGCCCTCGTATTGGGTGCGGTCGTTGGCGTCATTGTATGGTGGCTTACGAAATGGCTTGTTGCCCGTCCTGCGTACGAGGTGGAAAACAGTAAAGCGGGGGTAGACAGTCTGTTCACCCTCCCGCTTATTTTTTCGGCTGCGCTTCTGAGCTTCGCGCACGGGGCGAATGACGTTGCGAATGCGGTGGGCCCGCTGGCCGCGGTCAATGAAACCGTGTTTCAGGGCAACGTCACGGCGCAGGCGGCGATCCCCAACTGGGTGTTATTGGTGGGAGGGCTCGGCATTGCGCTCGGTCTCGCTCTGTACGGACCAAAGCTCATACGCACGGTGGGATCGGAGATCACGGAGTTCGATCGCATGCGTGCCTACTGCGTGGCCATGGCCGCGGCGATTACCGTCATCGTCGCAAGCCAGCTTGGCCTTCCCGTAAGCTCGACCCACATTGCCGTCGGGGGAGTGTTCGGAGTCGGCTTTCTGCGCGAGCATCTGAAAACCACGTATCGCCAGAAGATTGACGAAATCGAGGCGCACTATGCCGGAGAGGACCGGGCAAAAGTAGAGAGGCTTCTTAACGAATTCGACGCGGCCTCGTTCGAAGAGAAGGGAGAAATCCTTGAGGATCTCAAGAGACAACGCGGTAGTGGCGCGCCGATTTCGAAAAGCGATCGAAAGGGTCTGAAAAAGTTATACCACCAGGAGCTCGTCAAGCGATCGGCGGTATTCAAAATCGTTGCGGCCTGGTTGATTACGGTACCTGTATCGGGATTGTTGGCGGCAGTGTTTTTCTTCACTATCAGGGGGATGCTTCTTCCCTGAAAAGCAGGGAAGGGAGAAAAAAAAGAGGTGATCTATTCCATGAGCTCGCGCAGTTTGGCGAGTTGGGCCTCAACCACGTGGAGGCGAAGTTCGGTCTGATCGGGCGCTTCCGTTGAGGACCCGGAATCCAGTCGCTCTCGGTATTTCGCACGTTTTTCTTCCAGCGCCTCCTTGATCCGCTCCAGTTCCTTGCGTTTGAGGGCCTTTCCCTTGTCGTGTTTTCCGAGTACATGGTCGACCTTCGTCACCAACTCCTTGAATCCCATTGTTCGAACTCCAACGTCTATCGAAGATACCGCGACCGAGACGTGGTCAAGATCCCGTGGCGCGTCAACCGGTGAGTTGCGCCTGTCCTTCATCGCTTACCGACAGTGCCTCGGTCGTTCGCGCTGCTTCGGCGTTGGTGGCAGTCAGGAGCGCCCGCGTGCCGCCGAGTATCGCATCCACGGTCTCGCTGGCATAGCCGGAATCGTTGAGCAGGGAAGTGGCCATTGCTGAACTGATCTTCTTCGCCCCGAGGAGTTGCGTAACACGTGCCACCATGGCTTCGCGGTCGACTCGGGCCCGGACAGCGATCTCGTCGAGCTCCAGTATGGCCGTGCTGGCGTCGTCGAACCCGCCCTGATAGAACCGGTACGTTTCGCGCAGAACCATCGCGACTCTCAGCCGGAGATCATTGTACTCCCGACGAATAGCGGCATTGTTGGAGACCATATAAGTGGAGAGATTCTTGCGCAGGTGCTTGACGTGCTTGATGGCTTCCACCATCTCGGAGGCGGCGTGCTGCAGACGGTAGAGTTCGTCCGTTGAGCTGGGCGACGATACGCGCGTCATTCGCCCGGAAATAAAATCGAGGATGGCATTATAAAGACTCTTGACGCGTTGCTGGTAGACGAGGTCCATGTCGATATCGATGCGCTCCCGGTCGCTATTGATCGTCGCTTTCAGGTCGTCGCTATCGCTGATCTGTTCACGGTGCAGGTGGATACCGTGTGCAAGGATGACGAACGCCTGGTCGAACAGGTGCCAGACCTCCCGGCGGACCGCCGCGTTCGCGCTGTCAGGGGAATCCATCGCTGCGGTATTGAGGTACTTCGGCTGCGCCGCGGCCTCGTCAACTGGTTCCGGCAGCCAGCGCTCGAGCGCGCTCGCCATCCTGGATATCAGTGGCAACATCATGGCGACGCCGAGACAGTTGAAAAGGGTATGGAATATGGCGAGCTTGACCGTATAGTCATCTTTGGCGATCGAAAGGAGCGCCGCCAGACTGTCGACGGACCAGCGCAGCGGCTCGATCAGCGTCAAGGCGATCACCGCCGTCGCGACGTTGAACAAGAGGTGGGCTCCCGCGAGGCGCTTACCGGCGATGTTCGCGCCAAGACCGCCGATCAGTGCGGTAACAGTCGTGCCGATATTGGCACCGATCGCCAGGGCCAGGGCGTTCTCGTAGGTTAGCTGGCCCGTGGCGAGGCCCGCCAGGGTCAGGGCCAGTGTCGCGTGGCTCGACTGCATGACGACGGTCGCCAGAATCCCGAGCCCGGTATAAACGAGCAGTCCCGTTATGCCCGTCATCGCATATTCGCGCAGATCGACCGCCGACTGGTAGCTTTCGAATCCGGCCTTCATGAAGTCGATGCCGAGAAACAGAAACCCCAGGCCGGCCAGGATCGCGCCGACGGCTTTCAGTGCGCGGGACTGCTGGAAATTCAGCACCACGCCGAAGACGAGCATCGGCAACGCGAAGGTCGAGAGACTCATCTTCATGCCGATAGTGGCGAAGAGCCACGCGCCGGTTGTTGTGCCCAGATTGGCGCCGAAGATGATGCCGATGCCGGTGATCAGCGGGAGCAGACCGGCGCTCAAAAACGATATCGTGATGACCGATACCAGCGAGCTGGATTGCATGATGGCCGTGCTGACGATTCCGAAACCGAGACTCTTTGGAATCGTGTCCGTTGTTTGGCGCAGCACTCGCTCCAGTAAGCCGCCCGTGAATTGGCGGAACCCGTTCTCGAGTGAGAGCATGCCGAACAGGAAGATCGCGACCCCGGCGGCAATCTGTTTGAACTCGGGGCTCGCCCAGAGTATGTAAGCGAGAAGTCCAAATATTGCCGTGAGGAGGACCTGACGGTAGTAGTTCATTGGCTCATCCTCCCGGGAAATGGAACGGATGTTGCCGCGTGGAAACCCGGCCTGACGCCATCAGTCTGGACTCGGTTGGATAAGGTACATGACTTTGTCACATTTCCGTAATGTTCACTACAATGACATGCGTCAGGCATCGGGCGCATCAATCCGGGAATTTGCATGCAGCCATTATCACCAGATCGCCTCTTCGACGACGACGCTTACAATAAGCACGGTGTATTGAAGAAGAAGATCTATGAGAAGGAGCTGGCACGATTGCAGGAGGAGCTGGCGAAGCTCCAGCGGAGCGTTACCGACCAGGGCCTGCGCATCGTGGTCGTCTTTGAGGGACGCGACGCCGCCGGCAAGGGTGGGACCATCAAGCGCATCACCGAAAAGACAAGTCCTCGCGTCGTGCGTACTGTCGCGCTTGGCACGCCCTCCGATCGCGAGCGGACTCAGTGGTACTTCCAGCGATACGCGGCCCATCTGCCGGCGGCGGGCGAGATGGTGCTGTTTGATCGATCCTGGTACAACCGCGCCGGTGTCGAACGCGTAATGGGGTTCGCCACACCCGGAGAGGTCGATCTGTTCATGCGCACCTGCCCGGAATTCGAGCACATGCTGGTCGAGGACGGCATTATCCTGCTGAAGTACTGGTTCTCGGTCAGCGAAGAGGTCCAGGAGCAACGCTTTCAGGCGCGTGCGGCCGATCCCACCAAGCGCTGGAAGATATCCCCGATGGATCTCAAGTCGCGCGAACTGTGGGCCGAGTACTCGAAGGCCAAGGATGACATGCTGCATCACACGGATCTGCCGTACGCGCCATGGCGGATGGTGGATGCCGACGTCAAGCGCCATGCCCGGTTGAACTGCATCAGCAACCTGCTGCAGCAGATCGATCATCGCCGCGATTTGCCGCCCGCCCCGGATCTGCCTCCGCGGGAATGGGTGCACGACGGCGACAACCGCGAGGCGAAGCCGAACGAGTCCTATATCGATCGTCTGTATTGAGGGCTTGCAGGCCCGTCGTCCGGCCGAGGCGGTGCTTTACCGACTCCGGCGCCCGCTTCCAGCCCTGGGGTTATCCGGATAGACGCCAGGCCAGTTCCGCGGCCCGCTCCAGGGCGCCCTCCATATACCCGCCGGAGGTACGGGCCACCTCCGAGCCGCCCAGCAGCAGGCGGCCGTCCCACGCCGGCTCGAATTTTGGTAACGGTCCGTACTCGGGATGACCCGTGGGCGAAGTGCGGTCGTCGGGGCTGGCGGTCTCCGGCTCGAATGCCCAGTCCTGCAGGCGCGTCTGGCGTGTGTCGCGCGCCGCAGGGCCGAACAGGCGTTCGAGCTGTGCCTTGGTGGCTTCAACGAGGGCGTCCGGGTTGTCGCGTCGGATATGCGCGGGTACGCCATAGAACCCGAACAGGGCGCCGGGGTGGCCAGTGGCTGGCGAGGCATCGTGGATCTCGACGAGCGGGCCGAAGTGGCTCATGGCGTCGCCGGAGAGGCCGTCGTCGCGCCAGAACGGTGTTTCGTACACGGCCACGAACTTCGCGTGGCCGGCCATCCAGGTGGGCACGCGCGCCAGCGCGCGGGCCTGGTCCGGCGTCAGTGCCGGCACGAAGTCCAGTGAAGCCGCCACTCTCGGCGGCAAGGCAAGGACGACGCGATCGGCGGGCCAATCGCGGCCATCGGCGAGGCGCAGGCCACGCTCGCGGTCGACGCTGCGTACCGGTGTCGCGGAGTGCAACCGCGCTCCCGGCAAGCGCGCGGCGAGCGCATCGGTCAGCGCCTGGGTGCCGCCGTCCACGCGCAGCGAACCCGCCATCGAGGCGAAGCCGCGTCCGCGCTGTACGTTTGCCTTGTCGTCCTCGTACAGCAGGTCTCCGTCGCTGTACTGTTCGAACACGTCGCAACCGAGGCGTTCGGCCAGGGCGAGTATGCGCGGCTGGACCGACCAGAACCAGGACGGCCCAAGATCGAAGGCGGCCCCGTCGACAGTGAGGGACTGCATGCGGCCGCCCCACCGCTCGCGCGCCTCGAACAGGTGCCAGTCGACGCCGGCCTGTTGCAGCTCGTCGGCCAGCGCCAGGCCGGCGAGGCCGCCGCCTACGATGGCGACGGCAGTGCGAGGTGGCGCGCTCAAGCCGTGGGCGCCGCCGCATCGACCAGGTGCCCCGTCTTCATCCACACGCGCGCCCCCTCGGGCCCGCAAACGCCGGTAAAGGGTGTGCCGTCGGGCAGACGCAGCCAGGACCCACGGTGTAGCGTGCGTGTGTCATCGGACAGGCTGCCGTCGAGCACCAGCAGTTCCATGCCGCCCGGATCGCTCACCTCGAACGCGGCGCCAGGTGCCACCTCGGCGTACGTGACCCGCTCACGCCCATCCTCGTGCAGCACCGCAACCGAGCGTTCAGCGTCCACGCGCTGCGCCTCCGCGTGCATGTTCTTGTGGAACTGCAGCCGATCGTCCGGGGCGAACTGCCAGAGCTTCACGAAGATAGTGCAGCCCCCGGTCGATCCGGGGGTGTGGCTCGACCCGGGCGGGTTGCGCACATAGGTACCGGCGGGAAAGGCACCGGTCTCGTCCTCGAACACCCCTTCGAGCACGATGAACTCCTCGCCGCCGCCGTGGGTGTGGGCCGAGAACGAACTGTTCGGCGCGTAGCGCACGATCGAGGTCGCGCGCGCCACCTCGTCCCCGATCCGGTCCAGCATCCGACGCTCGACGCCCGGCATGGGCGAGGCGACCCAGTCCTCCTGCTCGGAGTGGACGAGGGCCGGTGCAGTGAAGTCGGCATTGATTTTCATGGCATGCGCCTCCGGATCGAGTGCCGTGCGGGCCGCGCGGCTCGGACATCTCCCATCGTAGATTGCGCACAAATGATTTTCGAGAGCTGAGCGTGTTTTCACTCTGCCGGCCAATTCCAATTGCATGACACCCGTATCGTCAGGGCCATGGACCGAATCTCCGCGGGGGGAGGCGACGTGAGAGCGACCAGGCTCAGTGACGCGGGCGTGCGTGGCGTAGGCGGCCATGCTCTCCTATGCTCTGCCGAGCAGGGCGACGAGCAGGAGGGCAGGGCCATGCGCATCGCGAAAGACGACGTCCCGGTTCGGATCGATGTGCCCGGGGCCACGGCCAGGCAGCAGACCGGTTTCGGCGACGTCACCGGCTACGGCGCGATGGGCGCCGAGTTCTTCTCTTTCGGTGCCGGCACCGACATCACCGAATTGCTCCATGGCCTGGAGGGCGACTGCTGCCAGTCGCCGCACTGGGGTTATGTGGTGCAGGGAGCGATCACCGCCCTGTATGCGGGCGGTGACGAGGAAACCGCGCGGACCGGCGACCTGTTCTACTGGCCGCCGGGACACAGCGTCCGAGCCGAGGAAGACACCGATATCGTCATGTTCAGCCCACAGGCCGAACACGGCGCGGTGATCGATCACATCAGCCGGCAGGTCGCTACCTGAGCGCGGCCCGGGGCGTGTCCGGGCCGCGGTGCCGATGCGGCTCTCTCAGAACCGCAGCGTCGCCGTAGCGAAGGGGCCCTTGAAGTCGACATCGGCCCTGAGGTCATCGACGTCATCGATTTCGACGTTCAGCTGGCGATAGCCGAGTGCCAGGCCGAAATTGGAGGTCATTTCCCAGCCGAGCGAAGCGCGTACGTCCCGCATGCGCTCGCCGCTCGCGCTGATCGCGTTGTATTCGCCGGCGGCATAGACGCCGGTGAAGGGCAGATCGACGCGTCCGCCGATATGCCCCATCGGCAGCCAGATCGAGCCGCCCGCGCGCTCGCGGTTGCCGGTAGTCTGGTTTTCCAGCAGGACTTCGACGTTGACACGGCGCGCAGTGATCCCGAGGTCGAGCGAGATCCAGTTGTCCACGGGGCTGTAATAGAAGGTCGCGTCGGTCATCTCCAGATCGTAGGACGAGCGGACGCGCTCGCTGTTCGTGAACGTGACCGGTCCGAAGTCGCGCGTGGTGGTCGCGGTCGAGCGCGATTCGTCGTCGAGCCGGCTGTGACGCAACCGGACGTTGGGCAGCACCGGAACCGGATGTTCGAACTCCGCCATGAACATGTTGGCCCCGTTGCGGCCGAAGCCGAGATCGTCCTCGACATCGAAATCGTCGTCCCCCGAGGCGACGATCCCGGTGGGCGTCGCGCCCCAGTGTCCGACCTCGGCGCGGAAATCGATCAGCGGCACACCCGCGGCCGGAACGGTCACCGGTACAAGCAGCAATGCGAGCGCGGCCGGTGCGAAACGCGAGCCGCGAAGGAACATCGAATGGGGCATCGGAGTCCTCCTGTTGCCGGGCGTGTCCATGGCTGGATCGCCCGATCGGGATTCGTGGATTGCAGTCGGTGCCTGCGGCAGTGCAGTTCGGAACCGCTGGGCCGCTCGGTAACGGATACCGCGTCCGGCCGTGCGGCGGTACCGTAGCAGGTTTAGGCCGCCACCTGGCGGCAAGCCCTCACGATTTGTGAACCCTGTCCGCAATACCGGAGTCGTGATGAAGGAATGCACTCGTGGCCCGCGAGGACATGTATCAGGAGATGGCTCACGGGCATCCAGGCTGCCGGGTTCACCGAAAGTTGCAAGCAATCAAAACATTCCGGAGCAACCGATGACGTCATTGAGTGAATGCGTATGGGATTACCCGCGACCGCCGCGGATCGAGCCGAACAACCGGCACCTGCTGGTCGTGCACGGAGATCGCACGCTGGCCGAGACCCGAAGCGGCTACCGGGTGCTCGAAACCAGCCATCCGCCCTGTTTCTACCTGCCGCCGGACGCGGTCGACTGGACGCGGCTGGTTGAATCGTCGACCGTGACGTTCTGCGAGTTCAAGGGACGGGCCCGCTACTGGTCGCTGCAAATCGATAGCGGTGTGATCCCCGATATCTGCTGGTCTTATCCGGAGCCAATGGATTCGCAGAGCGTGATTGCGGGCTTTGTCTCTTTCTATGCCGGCCGGGTCGACGCCTGCTACGTGGACGGCGAGCGGGTGCAGGCCCAGGCGGGCAGTTACTACGGTGGCTGGATCACCAGCGGGATCGAGGGGCCATTCAAGGGCGGCCCCGGTACTGCCGGCTGGTGAGGGTCGGGGAGGTGTGATCCGTGACGAGACGTGTCGTGATCAGCGGTATCGCGCTCCTGCTTGCGCCGGTACTGGTGAGCGCCGGGAGCAAACTCTCCGAGATGCCCTGGGCCTGCATCACCGTCGCCGGTGAATCTCATGCCGTGCGGCTGGCGGACTCGGACCGTTTGCGCGCTGCCGGGTTTCAGCATGTATCGGAAAAGGCGAGCGAGGGCGAGGCGATCTATTTCGCCTACAGGCAGCCTCACCGACCCAGCTTTCACATGCGCAACGTCGTGGTTCCGCTGTCTCTCGCCTGGATCGCGCCTGACAACCGCGTGCTGGACGTGATCCGTATCCAGCCGGACAGCAGTGGCCATCGCCCGAGTGAGCGGGTGCAGGGCGTTCTTGAGCTGGCACCCGGCCATCCCCTGATCAGTCGTGTCGAGTCGGGAATCCGGATTTCCCCGCCGCAACGACGAGCGGATGCAGAAGCCCGTCCTGCCTGTTGAAACGAATTCTCACGCAGGTCCCGTCAGGATTGGCGCGGCGGCGGGGTCGGGGTGTCGATTGTGGACGCCTGCTCCGCCAGGCAACGCGTGAAAGCATGCTCAGCCAGTGAAAGGCGCGCGGTGGGGTGGGCGATAAGGTAGTTGTAGACAAGGGGCAGGCCCTCATACGGGGGCAACTGCCACAGCAGTTCGGGCTTAACGTAGGCATCGACGACGTCTTTCGAGAGGGAGCCGACGCCGATGCCGGCGACGATCAGGCGACGGATTTCCTCGTGGCTGGAAGAGACCGCGGCGATGCGGCCCTGCAGGCCCTGCTGCTCCTTGAACACGGCCATGTGGTGCAGCCCCTCCTGGAACTTTTCGTTGTCGAAGACGACAAATGCCTCGTCCTTCAGGTCGGAAATGGACAGGTCGTCGCGTCCGTAAAGGGGATGCCCCCGGCCGCAGTAGAACGCGATTCGCTCGGTGCTGATGAGCGTGGATGTCAGATCCTCGGGCGCCGAGGCTGCGGTACAGATTCCGATGCCGATGCGTCGCTCGCGAACCTTGTTGATGATCTCCCGGCTCTCGAGCAGCTCAACTGCAAGCGCCACCTTCGGGTGCGCATTGCGGAAGTCCTGCAGTGTTCTCATCAGCGCAGCCGAATGGATATGGCTGCCCACGGTCAGGGCGACGGTGCCTCCCAGTTCTCCGTCGCTCGAGCTTAGATCCGAGGGTAGCCGGCTGAGTATCGCGCGCACCTCCTGCGCGGTCTCGTACAGGCGGCGTCCCGCCGAGGTCACTTCGAATCTGCCCTTCCCACGTTCGATCAAGCGCCGGCCCGAATGCGCCTCGAGCCGCTTCAGTGCATTCGTCACGGCAGGCTGACTGACCGACAAGCGGTGCGCCGCCGCCGTCACGCTGGCCTCATCCACGACGACGGTGAAGGTGCGCAGAAGATTCCAGTCCAGGCCCCGAAGGAACGCATCCGTGTCCATATCCATGATGGTCGCCTCGCGGGAAGAATAACCGTGGATTATGATTATGATAATGGCTATATATTTGACTTATTACAAGGTGCCTGTAAGGCTTCTGAAAATCGGACAACACGGCTGCACATCATGGGCGCGCAAAACCAGATCATCACCGTCACCGACGTCTGCAAAAAGTTCGCCGCGGCGTCTACCGGCAACACGATCACGGCGCTCGATCGCGTGAGCACCCATGTTGATCGGGGCGAGGTCGTTGTGATCATCGGGCCGAGCGGGTCGGGCAAGAGTACGTTGCTGAGAACGCTGAACGGGCTGGAGACAGTGGATTCCGGAACGGTCGAGATCGATGGGACCGCGATTACCGATCCCCGGACGGACCTCAATACCGTACGTACCGAAGTCGGCATGGTCTTCCAGCACTTCAATCTCTTCGGGCACAAGACCGCGTTGCAGAATCTGATGCTGGCGCAGCTCGTGGTTCGCAAGCGCGGACGCGAAGAAGCGGAAAAGACGGCCAGAGAGCTTCTCGCGACGGTCGGCCTCTCCGATAAGGAAGATGTCTATCCTTCGCAGTTGTCGGGTGGCCAGCAGCAGCGCGTGGCCATTGCACGTGCGCTCGCGATGAACCCGAAGGTCATGCTCTTCGATGAGGCGACCTCCGCGCTGGATCCCGAGACCGTGGGCGGCGTGCTTGAGCAAATGCGTCGGCTGGCCCGCGAGGGGATGACGATGGTCGTGGTGACGCACGAGATGGGTTTTGCGCAGGAGGCCGCCGACCGGATGATTTTCATGGATCATGGCGCGATCGTCGAGGAAGGCGATCCCGCGCATTTCTTCACCGGCTCCGGGCCGGAAAGCGAAAGGACGAAGTCCTTTCTCGACCAGATCCTGTGACACCGTCCAGGATCGCAGCGGAGGAAAACACGATGACAAGACTCTACCGAAACCTCGTAATCCCGATTGCTGCACTGGCCGTGATGGCCATCGGCATCCAGACGGCATCCGCTACCACGATGGAGGATATCGTCAGCCGCGGTGAACTCCGGGTCGCGGTACAGACCCAGGGGCCGCCCATCAGTTTCATCGACAAGAACAACGAGCGTACCGGACTTGCGGTCGAGATCGTGAAGGAGCTCGGCAAGGATATGGGTGTGGACGTGGTCTTCAAGGACTATGACTGGAAGGGCCTTATCCCCGCACTGATCGGCGGCAAGGTTGACTTCATCGCCGCCGACATGACGCCCACCGCCAAGCGGGCGACTCAGCTCCTTTTCACCGAGCCCGCATTCTTCACCGCCAATGTTGCCTTCACGACGAAGGAGAACATGGAGGCCAAGGGTTATTCCCACTGGAAGGATCTCAACGACGGGGCCCATACGGTCGGTGCGACGCAGGCGAGTACCTACGCGGCTGCAGCGAAGCAGTACCTGCCGAAAGCGGATCTCAAGGAGTACTCGGGCGGCACGGCGGCCACGGCACAGGCGCTTTCCCAGGGGCGTATCGATGCCGGCATCAGTGACACGGGGACGATGAAGGGACTGATGAAGGACTATCCCGAATTCGTCCTCCTGAAAGGCGAGATCACGAAGGAGCCGTTGAGCTTCGCAACGCGCCCGGACTCCGTTCATCTGGTCCGGTTCCTGGACAACTATATCCGCCTGATTCGCTACAACGGCAAGCTCGACGAGATGCTTGATTACTGGTGGCACACGACCGCCTGGGAGAAGGATCACTGAAGGCGGGCTGACGGTGGCATCCGTCCCCGGGCGCCCCGGCCGTCGGCAATGCCGGGGCGCCCACTGATACCTACTGGCTGGTGGGCCGTGCCATGGACTATATCGCGAGCATCTACAATTTCCGGGTCGTCGGCGATTACCTGCCCGTGTTTCTTCACGGAATATTCGCTACGGTCTGGATCAGCCTGATCTGCCTGGTCTTGTCGCTTGTTTTCGGGACGGGCCTTGCGGGGCTGCGCATGTCGCGCATCGGAATCGTGTGGCGCACCGCAGCGGCATATATCCAGTTCATTCGGGCGACTCCGTTGCTGGTGCAGATCTACCTGGTGTACTACGGACTGCCGGTGATCTTCGGCGCCACCGGGATTCTGACCGAGGCGGTTTCGGGGATCGTCGCGCTCACCCTGCACACGACGCCATACATGGCCGAGATCATCCGGGCGGGTATTCAGTCGGTGGATACCGGTCAGCGCGAGGCGGCCAAAGCGGTCGGCATGAACCGCCGACAGACGATGGGCTATGTCGTCCTGCCGCAGGCCTTCGCGAACGTCGTACCAACACTTCTCGGCCAGACCGCGGTGCTGATCAAGGACACCTCGCTACTGAGCATTATCGCCGTCTTCGAGGTGATGAGCTCGGGCCTGCAGCTCATGTCGGAGCGCGTCATGCCCAACGAGGCCTTCCTGACGACTGCCGTGTGCTACCTGTTGATCTATGCGGTCATGTTGGTCATGGCCAATGTCGTGCAGCGGCGGCTCGGCGGCGGCGTCTACCGCCCGGCCTGAGGGGAACCGGAATGTTCACAGAAGAGTGGAAGATCATCGAATCGATCCTGCCCTTCCTGCTGGAGGGCTTGTGGACCACGATCAAGGTTTCGCTGTCCGCGATCGTAGTGGGGTCTCTCCTGGGCGGCGTACTCGGGACGCTGCGGAGCTTTCGACTGCCTGTGGTGAAGCATGTGATCGGGCTGTACCTGCACCTGTTCCGGGGCTCGCCGTTCCTGATTCAACTGTACGTGTTCTACTTCGTGTTGCCCGAACTCGGCGTTCCCTGGCTGGAGTTCGGCTCATGGACGGCCTCACTGGTCGCGTTGTCCCTGTACACCGGTTGCTATGTCACGGAGATCGTCAATGCCGCGATCCTCTCAGTGCCACGCGGGCAGGAAGAGGCGGCGCGATCGCTGGGCATGAGCAAGCTTCGCGCAATGAGGCACGTGGTCCTGCCACAGGCACTCCGACTCACCATTCCGCCGATGAGCGGCGTGTACGTGATTATCATCAAGAGCACGGCGATCCTGTCGGTCGTGGGGATCAGCGAACTCACGCGGCAGGGCGAGGTTGCGATCCTGCGATTCCCGAGCGACATCCTGCTGATATACGGGGTGGTGGCGTTGCTCTACTTCGCATTCTGCTACCCGGTCCTGCGGTTTACGGACTGGGCTGAAAATCGCGTCGGCGGGGTTCGCGTCAACCTCGATTGAGCCACTCCCCGGGCATGCCCCCGGAGGCCGAACCGGACGACCGGGAGCGTCGTTGCCGCGGGGCGCAACGCGATCGCCAAAACCGTTACCCAAAGGAGCAACTGAACATGGTGCAGCGTTCGGAGATGGCCGATACCAACCATCTTCCCCCTTCACTCTGGGCCGCGACCGCGGCTCCCGCCCCGACGACCGAGCCGCTGGCGGGTGAGGCATCAGCGGATGTCCTCGTGATCGGCGGCGGTTACTCGGGTTTATCAGCCGCGTTGCGTGCGGCCGAGCACGGCGCGTCAGTGCGGCTGCTTGAGGCAGGCGACGTCGGCTGGGGAGCCGCAGGGCGCAACGGGGGTCAGGTCATCGCCGGCCTGAAGTGGGATCCGGACGAACTTGAACGCCGCTACGGTGCGGAGGCGGTGGATTTCGCGAACGGCGCAGCAGACGAGGTGTTCCGGCTGATCCGCCACCATGGCATCGACTGCAACGCCGAACAGCGTGGCTGGCTGCAGCCGGCGCACTCGGAGCGAGCGCTTCGCGCGAGCGAGGCGCGGGTCGAACAGTGGGCACGACGCGGTGCACCGGTCGAGCTGAAACCGGGCGACTCCGTGCGCGAGATGGTGGGTAGCGATGGCTATGTGGGCGGCATGCTCGACCATCGCGGCGGAACGGTGCAGCCGCTGAGCTATGCGCGTGGTCTGGCGCGAGCAATCCAGCAACAGGGCGGCACCGTGCACACGCATTCACCGGTCGTGTCACTTGAGCGCCACGGCGGCAAGTGGCACGCGCATACGGCTCGCGGCTCGGTCGTTGCCGACCGCGTGGTTCTCGCCGCGAATGCCTACGTCGCCGGACTTTACCCTCGGTTGGTCCGCAGTTTTATCTCGTTTACCAGCTTCGTCGTCGCGACCGAGCGGTTGCCCGAGGAAGTCGCCCGCACCGTGATTCCGTGCCGACTGGGCATTTCCGATACTCGCCGTTTTCTTACATACAGCCGGGTGTTCGACAACCGACTCCTGGTGGGTGGGCGCGGCACCTACCACGATCCCACGTCGGCTCGCGACTTCGGACACATCGAGGCCGCGATGGCCCGGCTGTTTCCGCAGGTCCGGGGCATCCCCGTGGCCTACCGCTGGTCGGGCCGGATCGCAGTGATGCCCGATTTCATGCCGCGGGTGCATGAGCCCGAGCCGGGCCTTGCGGTAGTTCATGGCTTTAGCGGTCGCGGGGTGGCCCAGGCCACGGCGCTGGGCAGGAGGCTGGGTGACTGGACGGCCACCGGGGATGCCGGTTGTCTGCCCATGTCCACGGCGCCGATCCGAACCATCCCGTTTCATCGGCTGCAGAAACTCTATATCACCGCCGGGATGCTCGTGTACCGCACGCTGGATGCCCTCGGATAAGAGACGGATTTACCAGCGCGCGCCAAGCCCGCGGCCCGGAGCCTGCGGCTGTTTACGTGCCAGTCGATCGGGGCGCTGAACGTCTCGGTGTCCGTCCCGAGCCCGGCGATGGACTTCTCGGCACTCCAGTAGTAGACGGCCGCCGTGACGGCGCGCGGTCGTGCGCCGTCACGGCGGCGGGTCGGCGATTCAGCCGATCACCGACTTGGTTTCCAGGAAGCTTTCGAATCCGATCGCGCCGCCCTCGCGGCCGATGCCGGACTGCTTGAAACCGCCGAAAGGCGCTTCGGAATCGCCGCCGGGGTGGTTGATCTCGATGTAGCCGGCCCGCAGGCGGGACGCGACCTTGCGGCCATGCTCCGGGGAGCCCGACTGCACGTAGGCCGCAAGCCCGTACGGCGTATCGTTGGCGATACGGATCGCCTCCTCTTCGTCCCCGTAGCCGATGATCGACAGTACCGGGCCGAAGATTTCCTCGCGCGCTACGGTGCTGTCGTTCGTCACGCGGGCAAAGACCGTCGGCTGCACGAACCAGCCCTTGTCGACGCCGGCGGGCCGTTCGGCGCCGCCGCAGACGAGTTCGGCGCCTTCTTCGATACCCTGTTCGATCAGCGAGACGACCTTGTCGTACTGGCGCCGGTAGGAGATCGGGCCATTGTCCACATCGGAGGTGGGGTCGCCCGTCGTCACTTCCGCCGCGGTCTCCTTCGCGATGCGGATCGCGTCGTCCATGCGGTCGTTCGGGACCAGCATCCGGCTGGGCGCGTCACACGACTGTCCGACGTTGTTCATGCACAGACGTACGCCGGCACGCACGGCCGAGTCGAAGTCGGCGTCATCGAGGATCACGTTCGGGGATTTGCCGCCCAGTTCGAGCGTGACCCGCTTCACCGACGGCGCCGCGCGGCGCGAGACGTCGGTGCCCGCGCGCGTGGAGCCGGTGAACGAGACCAGATCCACGTCCGGGTGCTCCGCCAGGTACGCGCCTACCTCGGGGCCGGTGCCGTCGACCAGGTTGAACACGCCGGCGGGTACCCCGGCCTCGTCCAGTACCTCGGCGAACAGGTGCGCCGAAAGCGGCGAGATCTCCGACGCCTTGAGCACGCAGGTGCAGCCGGTGGCGAGCGCCGGTGCCACCTTGGCCGCGATCTGGTTCATGGGCCAGTTCCATGGCGTAATGAGTGCGCACACGCCGACCGGCTCCCGCACGATGGTGTTGCCGGCGGATGTGGTCTGGTCGAAGGCGAAGGTTTTCAGCGCGTCGCGCGCCGACTCCAGGTGCTCGAGACCTGCCGGCACCTGCTGTTCCACGGACGTCCGACGGGACGCGCCCATTTCTTCGCTGATCACCGTGGCGAGTTCGTCGGCGTGTGCATGGTAAGCGGCGATGATGCGGTCCAGCAGCGCCAGTCGGTCCTCGCGTGACCATTGCGAGTAGTCCTCGAAGGCGGCCCGGGCAGCCGCCACGGCCCCGTCGACATCCTCGTGCGTGGCCTGCAGGATCCGGCCTACCACCGTCTCGGTGGCGGGATTCTCCACGTCGATGATGTCCCGGTCGGATTCCGGGCGAATCCATTTCCCGTTGACATAGAACTGGGTGCAGTCACGCATGATCGAATCGCTCCAGTGGTTCGTGAACGCAGTCGGGGAGGCACGCCATCGTGGTGCCTCGATAACGGGGAATCATAGCACTCCGGGGGGCTATGGACCGATTGTCGTAGCGTTTACCGTTTCCAGTCACGCATGTGCGGCAGCTCATCCGGGGTAAAGAAACCCGCTTCGATGAGAACCCGATTATCGGGACGCTGCAGCATCCAGTCGCGGGCAGTGGCGACGGTTTCGTCGAGCGAGTGCTCGCGCCATGTCTCGAACGACCAGGGCGCGATCTCGAACTCGCCATAACCCTCGAGAATCGCGTCCAGATCGGGAATGAACGCCTGCGCGGGACGACCATCCGACAACGGCACCTGGCGCAGGTCGTACTCGTTCCACTCGTACCAGGCGATCATCGTCTCTTCGAAAGAATTCAGGTCGTTGATGAGGACGCATTCAAGCGCCGTCTCCTCATCCTGGTAGGCGATTCCCGGAAAACCGGTACCGGTGCGTACCTCGTGCGTGGAGTAACCGGGGATCGTCACGAGTTCCCAATGCGTGCTCTCGGTCGGTCGGCCGACCACCGTCTCGAATACCCGGGAATCCCGCAGGGAGCCATAGAACAGGTTGGGCAGGCCAAGGCTGGTGCGTGCCCGGCTCAGGAAATTCTCGTGGTCTTCCTCGAGCCCCGTGTCCGGGTCCCTGTGGGGATAGAAGCGATCGCCCGGATGCGGCATATCGGACACCCTCCGCGGACACGGAGTCCGTTTTTGAACCAGGATCGGATCGACGTTCCGGGGCTCCGGTCGGTCGATCAGGGGCGCCTGATTATCCGGGCGGCTCCCGGATAAGACAAGTTCGCCCTTGCTTTGCGGATGGTGCATCAATACCGCGCGGACGGGCGAGATGCCGGTCCACCCGTCACCATTGGGGGTTACTCGGATCCCGATACCACTGCAGGTGACTGTTCTTCTGCCGCTCAGTGGTCCGGCCGGTCCATGACAAAGCGCACCACGTCCTCACGAACCGGCGCGAGGAAATCGCCGAGGTTCGAAAGCGCGCCCACGATCTCGGCGTGGTCGATGGCGTCGTAGAAGCGGGTCTCGGCCTGGCCGCCGCGTGCGCGGATTGCAGCAGCCAGATTGCGGCTGTTCTTCGGCCACACGGTGTCATCGGCGAGCCCGTGGAGCAGCAGCAGGGGCGGGGCGTCGCTGCGCACGTACTCGATTGGTTGCGACGCCGGGAAGCGCTCCGGCGGTCCGAACATGTCGCGCAGATCCTCGGCTTCCAGGGGCAGAAAGTCGTACGGGCCCGCCAGGCCGATCATGCCCGCCAGTGACACCTGGTCTTCGAGGTACTTCCGGTCGAGGGCAAGCATGGCGGCGATGTGGGCACCGGCGGAGTGCCCCATGAGGTGGATCGCGTCGGGATCGCCGCCGAATTCCGCGACATGATCACGGGTCCAGCGCACCGCCTCGGCGCCGTCCTCGACGAAGGCGGGGAATCGCACCTGCGGGTACAGGCGATAGTCCGGGATGACCACGACCATTCCCCGCTCGGCCAGCGCAGCACCGACGAAGCCGTAGTCGGTGCGCTGGCCATCGCTCCAGCGACCGCCGTAGAAGAACACCACGACCGGGGCCGATCCGGTATCGAGGTCGGCCGGGCGGTAGACATCGAGTTGCCGGCGGTCACCGGACGCATAGGCTATGCCTTCAACGACACGCGTGCGCGCCACCGGCGAAGTCGCGTTCAGCAGATCGATCGTGGAACATCCGGCCAGCAGCATCGCGCCGAGCACGACAGGCACGCGGCGCGTCGGGCGCATGATCAGGGCGATTCTTCGCAGGCCGGTCGGCATCGCGCTTTCCCGTCAGCGTAGGCGCTGATCAGCTTCCGATTTCAGGCCGAATCGACGCCCAGGGCGGCGGCTCACCGATGTGCTCGCGCAGGGTCTCGATGAAGCGGCGCACGCGCGGCGGCACATAACGGCGATCGGGCAGTAGCACGGAGATGTTGGCCGGGCTGATGACCGGGTAGTCCTCCAGGAGTCGTACCAGGCACCCGCTGCGGAGTTCTTCGACGACGTCCCACACGGACTTCAGGGCGATGCCGGCGCCGGCACGGCACAGTGCGCCGACCGCGTCACCGCGGCAGCGAACCCGTGCGGGAATACGCACCGCCTCGTCCGCGCCGTCCACGCGGAAGTGCCACACGTCGTTCTCCTCCAGCACCAGGCAGTCGTGATCGCTGAGCGAGCCGGGCGTGGTCGGCACGCCGCGTCGCTCAAGGTAGGCGGGCGCGGCGACGACGACGCGCCAGCTATCGAACAGCGGCTTGGCGACGTTGCGCGAGTCGCTCAGCGGGCCGATGCGAATGGCGAGGTCCAGCCCCTCTCCGACCAGATCCTGCTGGCGGTCAGTGAGGTGGAGCTCGACCCGCACCCGCGGGTAGCGGCGGGTGAATTCCGCCATGGCCGGCGCGACATAGCGCTCGCCGAATCGGGTTGGCGCGGCGACATGCAGCGTGCCCGAGTCGTTGCTGCCGCGCTCGTCGAACATCGCGATCAGGGCGTCGCTGTCGTCGAGCAGATGCCGCGCGTGATCGAGGGCCGCGCTCCCCTCGTCGGTGAGACTCAGCCCCTGGGTAGAGCGGTGAAACAGGCGCACCCCCAGCCGCGCTTCCAGGTGGTTTAAGCGCTTGCTGACGCTTGCCACCGACACGTCCAGCTCGCGTGCAACGCGCGAGAGGTTGCCCGTCTGCGCGAGGCGCGCAAACACCCGCAGCTCGTCGGTCAGTTCCACCCGTTGGCCTTTCGCATTCCGTGAAAACCTCTTTTCGCGCGCGCGGGTTTCGCCCGCGCGCGCCCGATAATAGCGTGAGCGTACTGCAATACCGCTCGATCGGGCCAGCCGGCTCGGGGCGCAATACGACAAGACCGGCAGGTCTTCAGACCTGCCAGGGTCGCGCTATTCCCGGTGCGGCCCATGCATGCGTGATTGCCTTTCCAGTCATCGACCGCAAAAAGGAGGTCCTTCGTGACGAACGACGCCAATGCCCCGGAAGCGCCCACGACCAGCGAAGGCATACCTCCACCGGAGGGGCCGGCGAATCCCATCAATACCGATTACATCATCGGCCAGGACAACATTGCCACGACCAGGCTGGGCGTTAACGTCGATCTGCACGGCAGGGTCTTCAGCGTTTCGTCGTTCGTGATCCTGGTGTTCGTGATCCTGACCCTGGCCCTGCAGAACGAGGTGAAACCGGTCTTCGACGCCATCTTCAGCTTCGTGACCGGCAACCTGAGTTGGGTGTTTCTGCTGGGCAGCAACCTGTTCGTGCTGGTCAGTGTCGTACTGATCTTCACACCGCTCGGCAGGGTACGGATCGGCGGCGCGCGTGCGACGCCCGAGTTCAGTTACGGCGGCTGGTTCGCCATGCTGTTCGCCGCCGGCATGGGTATCGGCCTGATGTTCTATGGCGTCTCCGAGCCGCTGACGCACTTCGGTACCGCGATGAGTGGCACCACCGTGGAGGACGGGGTGCGCACCGACTGGGCCCCGCTCGGTGGTGCCGAAGGCGACCAACAGGCCGCGACCTCGCTGGGCATGGCCGCGACGATCCTGCACTACGGCGTGCACCCGTGGGGCAGCTACGCCATCGTCGGTCTCGCATTGGCCCTGTTCGCTTTCAACAAGGGTCTGCCGCTGACCATGCGCTCGATCTTCTACCCGGTGCTCGGGGAGCGCATCTGGGGTTGGCCGGGCGATGCCATCGACATCCTCGCGGTGTTCGCAACCCTGTTCGGTCTGGCGACGTCGCTGGGTCTTGGGGCTTCGCAGGCCACTGCCGGGATGAGTTACCTGTTCGGCGTGCCTGACACCGATACGACCATGGTGCTGCTGGTCATGGGGATCACTGCCATCGCGCTGGTATCGATCGTGCTGGGCGTGGCCAAGGGCGTGCAGCGCCTGTCGCAGCTCAACATGGTGCTGGCCGCGCTGCTCCTCGCCTTCCTGATCTTCGTTGGCCCGACACTGCTGATCGCTATCGGTTTCTTCGAAACGCTGGTGGCCTATGTGGTTCACCTGCCAGCGCTGTCGAATCCCTTCGGGCGGGCGGACGCCAACTTCAGCCAGGGCTGGACGGCCTTCTACCTCGCCTGGTGGATCTCCTGGTCGCCCTTCGTCGGCATGTTCATCGCCCGCGTCAGCCGCGGACGCACCGTGCGCGAGTTCCTGATCGCCGTGCTCGTGGTGCCGACCCTCGTGGCCGTCGTATGGATCACCGCCTTTGGCGGCACCGCCATCGACCAGGTGGTCAACAACGGCTTCAAGGACGTTCAGGAGGCCGCGCTCGAACTGCAACTGTTCGTGATGCTTGGTCAACTGCCCTTGGCCACCATCACCTCCACCGTCGGTATCGTGCTGGTGATCGTATTCTTCGTGACCTCGTCGGACTCGGGGTCGCTGGTAATCGACTCCATCACCGCCGGCGGCAAGGTCGATTCGCCCAAGGCGCAGCGCATCTTCTGGGCAATCATCGAGGGTGCGATCGCTATCGCCCTGCTGCTGGGTGGTGGTCTGAAGGCCCTGCAGAGCGCCGCGGTATCCACGGGGCTGCCCTTCACGATCGTGCTGATGGTCGCCTGCTACGCGCTGGTCAAGGGCCTGATGAGCGAGCCCCGCGCAAGTGACTCGCGCCACTACGAGGTCGCCCGCGCCAGTTGATCCGGCACGGGCCTCGCGGCATCAGGTCTTGCCTGGTGCCGGTCAGGTAGGGTTCCGGGGCTGAGGCCCCGGAACGCTTTCGTGACCAGATCCCGGGTGCTGCCGGGAAATCCCGCACCCCGATAACCTGTTTCGCCGGATGGGCCCAAGGTGGGCAGAGGTCCTCTCGTTGGCGCGTGCGACTCAGACGTTCACTTCCGTGTCGAGCGCCTTCACCTTGGGGGTTCGCCGACGCCGGACCTTGGCCGGAATCATCTGCCGCATCGATTCCAGCTTGCCAAAGCATAGCAGTTTGTCCCCGCCCTCCAGCACGCGTTCGTTTTTCGGATTGGGAATCACTTTGTGGCCACGATAGAGCGTCAGCACGTTGATGTCCTGTTCGCGCAACCCGGTCTCGGTGATGGTGCGTCCGACGTAGCCCGATCCCTCGGGCACGTAGATCTCGCTCACGCCGTAGCCCTTGCTCACCGTCAGGCGCTGGCGGATGTCGATCTCGGGGAAATCCACCTGGGCGGCAATGTACTCGACGACGGCTCCGGCGATATCCAGTTGCGTCGCCTTCTCGATGCCCTCGAGACCGGGCGATGAATTGACTTCCATGATCTGTGGACCGGACTTTCCCTCGAGCATATCAACACCCGCGACGCGGAGCCCCATGATCTGGGTGGCCCGCACCGCCGTCTCGATGTACTCATCCGACAATTCCACGGGTTCGGCTACGCCGCCGCGATGGACGTTGCTCCGGAACTCCTGGCCCTGCGCGACCCGCCGCATGGCCGCGACAACCTGATCGCCGACCACGAACGCGCGGATATCCTTGCCCTTGCTCTCGGCGACGAACTTCTGGATCAGGACGTTCTGCTTCTGGCTCTGGAGCAGTTCGACGATCGATTCCGCGGCCTTCACCGACTCGGCCAGCAGGACGCCGATGCCCTGGGTGCCCTCGATCAGTTTGATGATCACGGGCGCGCCGCCCACACGGTCGATGGCCGGCAGTACGTCGCGCTTGTCACGCACGAACACCGTGCGCGGAATGCCCACGTGATGACGGCTGAGGAGCTGCATGCTGCGCAGCTTGTCGCGGGAATTCAGGATGCCGTGCGCCGGGTTGGCGCAGAACACGTCCATCTGCTGGAACTGCCGCACGACCGCTGTTCCGTAATAGGTGATCGAGGCACCGATGCGGGGAAGTACGGCATCGTAGTGACTCAGTTGCTTCCCGCGGTAGTACAGGTCCGGTTGTCCGCGCTGCAGGTCCATGGCGAACTTCAAGGTGTTCAGCACCTTGACGTCGTAGTTGCGCTGCAGGGCGGCCTCTTTCAGACGGCGCGTGCTGTAGGAGTTGGGCCCACAGGAAAGGATAGCCAGCTTCATGATGGATTACCTCGATAAACGGATTTCTCGAAGATCAATCAGAATCATTGTTCTTTATTGGTGTTGGCGCACGATGCAATAGAGCGGTGTGGTATTCCGCTTATGCACCTTTCTGGAGTTTAGCAGTACATGATCATGGTGAAAGATCGGGTGGCCGCGGTATGACTGTTCGGTCCGTATCGATCCCCGGATATCCAGTCCACGCGCCACCAATGCTACAGTGGCGTGCGGGTTCCTGCTCTGACCCGGCAAAATCGCTTCGATTGGTCCGCCCCCGGAGGCACCGATGCTGCAACTGTACTGGACCCCCGGCACGGGGGTGATCGCACCCGAGGTGATGTGCGAGGAGATGGGCCTCGCTTACGAGCGAATCCCCGTGGATATGGACCGCGGCGAGCACCTTGAAGCCGACTATCTGCGACTGAACCCGACCGGCGAGGTGCCGGCGATGGTTCTCGACGACGGTACGATGGTGACCGAATCCGCGGCCATTGTCCTCCTGCTCGGGGAGCGCCACCCGCAAGGTGGCCTCGTGCCGACGAGTGAAGCGGTCCAGCGTCCGGCCTTCCTGCGTTGGTTGCTGTTCCTCGCCACAAGCGTTTATGGCACGTATATGGGCATCTACCATACCGATCGCTTCACTAACGATCCCGACCACTACCCGGAGATACGCGCGGCCTCGCTCGATCGGCTGGACCGTCAGTTTGCCATCCTCGAGGCGGCGATCGCGGGTAACCCATGGTTCCTGGCGGGCGGTTACAGCGCCCTCGATATCTACCTGGCCATGCTCGCCGACTGGCACCCGGAGCCGGCCCGCATCCGCGACCCGAATCCTGCGCTCCGTCGGCTCTGCGACGCCATCGAGCATCGGGACGCGTTCCGCCGTGTGATGGCGCGCCATCGCGCCTGATGCCGTGAGTGCGGTGCCGGCCCACGAAACGCCAGGGTAGAGGGTAGAGCCCCAGGGCGCTAGCAAGAAACACGCTAATATGTGATACAGCGCAGCAAAAACCGGGAGCGGTTTTCCGGTAATAGAGAAGACTTTTCGACGGTCCCGCTCCCGGGGGTGTGCGTCACAGATCCATCGGATTGCCTTCGCGTACGACGCCGGTGCCGTCAGACTCGCCGCCAAGGACCCAGGTCACGGCATCGTCGTTCGCGGCGACCTCGTAGCAGGTCGCGCCGTCGCCGTAGTCGAAGCACATCTTATCGTCCTCGATCGACCACTCGCCGGTGTAGTCACGCCCGTGGATCGTCCCATCCTGTGCGTAGAACTCGGCGTAGTCCTGACCGCTCGACATCGAGCCCGTGACGGTGTTGCCCGCGATCAGCGACCGGATTTCGGAGCCCTGCAGTGTATGGGGGTCGCCGTTCCCGGAGGCCAGGGCGGGCACGGATACGAGCATCACGGCCATCGCGATCAAGGCGGCGTGGAGGGTGGCAAGGAAATGGTTTCGGAGTTGCATGGTGCGCTCCTGGTTGTTGGGTGCCCCCCATGCTTCGGGCGGATGCCCGGTTCGGATGCGCGCAATCGGTCTCGCGACCCGCGCGGTAACTATCCCCGGAATTCCGGTGTCTTTCCTGGCTTCCGAATCGCAGAACTCTAGAGGAAGTCGTCGATCGCCACGGCGCGGAATGTCGACCGGGTTGTATCCGCATCGGATACCCGGAGATCGGGCGGCAGCAGTTCCTCGGCTTCGGCCACCAGCTTTCGCGGGCGATCGGCGAGTTCGACGCGCCACGAGTCGGGTGAGGGCTCACCACGTGACCAGAGCAGGACCTGGCGCAGGCGGGTTCGCAGTAGACGGCGAATATCCGTTTGATCGGGATTGACCGCGTTCTCGGGCGGCGCGTAGTGGTCCGGAACGGGGAGGTCCGCCGGCCAGATCAGCCGTGTGGGTTCCAGCATGAAGGCCGCCTGCAACAGGCTCGCGGGCGAGGGGGCAGCGACGGCGTGGTGCGTGTTCGGCCAGACATCGAGTTCGCACCAAGCCTCGCTCCAGGGCCGCTGCTCACTGGGGCCGAGCAACCGGGGCTCGGTCCCGGCCTCACCGCCGACAACGAAGTGCGAGGGATAATCGTAGAAGCCGGGCCGGCGCGCCGCCGGCCGCTGGTAGAACGCGCAGGTCAACGCCAGGAGCAGGCCACCCGTCGCCACGAGGGCGTGTGCGGGATCCGGTGCGACCACCACGACGCGATCGCCGGGTGACCACTGCGGAATCAGCTCCTCCCGCGATCGCACACTGGAGTCGTGCACGAAGCGGAAGTCGCCAGGGTCCAGATATCCCCGAGTGTGCATAAGCTCCTTGGCGATTCGCGCCGACTCGCTCGTAGTCCGCCAGCGCCGTTGAGGTCGCGGGCACGACAGATTCGGCCACATTCTACCTGACCGTGGTTCAAACCGGGGCTACCTCAATCTGGCCCCGAGCCTCTCGTTTCCGGCGGCCTGGTCGTCCGCATCCGCGTCGTGTCAGTTACGGCGAATGGGGGCGGCCTCGCGCTTGAGTCGGTCACGGTCGTCAGGAAGCATCCCGTTGCTGTCCGCCAGAGCGAGCAACGATTCGACCTGATGCTCGATCTCGGAGACGACCGCGAACGCCTCGCGCGCCTCGGCGACCGCGCCGATCCGACGAAACATCATCATCATGCGCAGGGCCGTGTTCGGGTGGCGGGAGACCGGGTCGCGCAGTCGTTCCACGCACAGCTGCACCAGATCGACCGCGTCCCAGCCCATTTCGTCGTACACGCAACGGCCGTCCGCGTCCTTGTCATGTCGCCGCGGCAGCCCGCAATCGACGATCTCCTCGAGCAGGTCTTCGAGGTGGACCAGCACCTCATGGGCGGTTGCGGTGTCCCAGCGTTCCTGCAGCGCGAACGTCCCGACGTCCATCAGCTGACCCAGGGCGAATGCGAGATCCTGGTCCGGACTGCGGGTGCGGGCGAGGCTGAAAGCGTCGGCCACGGCGTCGAGATCCGCCTCGCCATCGGTCTCGGCGAGAGAGACGAGCGCGATCGGCCGCCGGGAAGTGACAAACTCGCCGATCCGACAGCGAAGATGGGCGACTCCGCCCATTGGCAAAGCCTTGCGGATCTGATCGATGTCGATGTCGGTAACCCAGCCCGCCGTCGGGGCCAAGACGGCCTGTGCTGCCGACGCCGGCGGCGGAACCTCGGTGAATTCGACCCGCGCCGCGGGGTGGCGATCGAGCACCTTGAGGGCATCGTCAGCGAGACGACTGACCAATTCCCCCAGCGAGAGTGTTCGCGTCGCCTGCTGGATCGCGAGAAGTACGCCGGCCATCGATGCGAGCGTGATTATCACCGCTACCACTGTGCTCACAAGGGGTGCGGCCAAATTTTCGTCGTGGGGCATTCTCAACAGGATGACCAGCACGGCAACCACGCCCCCCGACATGAACGCGAGCAGATTGCGCTGGAAGCGGTCGTCCAGGAATACCAGCAGTGTCCGGGGGGAGAAGTGCGCCGCCATGAGGCCAACCACAACGGTGCGCATCCACAGGCCGAAAACCGCAACCGTGATCAGACCGCCGGCCACAGACCCCAGCACGACGCGCGCGCCGTTGACGTTGCCGAGCACGACTGGCGGCGGCCAAAGCCACGCGGTGTCCACGGCCAATGCGGCCAGGCCCACGCACACACCGGTGGTCATGCCCACGCCCATCGCCACCGTGATCCCACTCAGGCGCAGAGAGGGCCAGGGCAGTTTGCGCCTGTGGCGATTCGTCCGCTTCATGCTGTCACCGCCTCACCGTGGGCGAGAAGCTTGTCGGCAGTATAGACGCCTTTTTTGATAGCGGAACCGGTCGGGTTCGGCACGGCGCGCAATCAACGCGATGGTATACACCGTCAAGCGCTGCATCGCGGACCTCAAGGTCCGCGAATCGGCATCCTCCGTCAGGATCTGCGTTGGAAAAAGCCCACAATGGCGAGCAGCACAATCGCGCCGAGCAGCGAGACGATGAAGCTCATGATCGTGATCCCCTCATTGATGGAGCCGGCACCGAGCAGCGGCCCGATCAGCCATCCGCCGATCAGTGCGCCGATGATTCCGACCACGACGTTGAGGATGATGCCCTGCTGGGCATTGGTGCCCATGATCATGCTCGCGATCCAGCCCACGAGACCGCCCATGATTAGCCATATGATAATGCTCATGTTTCATTCTCCAGATAGTCCTGACGCCTCGTGCGTCAGTGTATGAAGCATACGGCGAACGTCCCGCGTCCACCGCACGCTGGTGCACTCGCGGATCAAGGATCGTGAGCGCGAGTGCCGTAATGGTCACAACCGAGAATAGGAGAGAATCCGGAACAGGCAAGAACAGGGGGGGAATGGCGCCGAGAAACCGAATAGCCCCGGGGACGCGCCGGAATCCGCGGTGCTCCGTGCGATCCCGGTTCCTAGAAACACATATGGTGAGAACGGGATTCCTTTACCGTATACATAACCTGATCTGCGGCTTCGAGAAGCTCGACGGGAGAGGATGCGTCTTCGGGGTAGTACGAAATCCCGATGCTGACAGCGATACGGACAGAATGCCGTTCGATTTCGAAAGGCTGCGCCAGTCCACCGATAATGTCCCGCGCGACAAGCTCAGCATCCTCACGCTGCGCGACGCCCGTGAGGATTACCGTAAATTCATCACCACCCAGACGGGCCACCGTATCGTCCTCGCGAACACAATCCGTAAGACGCCCGGCCACCTCAGCGAGTAAACGGTTTCCGACTTCATGGCCGAACGTATCGTTTACTTCCTTGAAATCATCAAGGTCCATGAACAGTACGGCGAGAGGCAGGCTGTTGCGCTTTGCATGTTTGACCTCCTGCGCCAGGCGATCCAGAAAAAGGCGTCGATTCGGGAGCCCGGTCAGAAGGTCATGATGGGCGTCGTACCATGTTTTCTCTTCCGCGAGTGCCCGTTCGGTAACATCCCGGAAAATGCAGACAATCGATTCGGTCTGTCGATCCGCGGTCAGTACGGGGGCAAGCACATACTCGAATCGCTCACCCTGGCCGGAAGAAAACGTGTGGGCGAACTTGCCGCGATACGTGGACTGATCGTCGACCACCGTGTTCAGGTTGTGCTGGATGTCTGAGGCAAACGGAAATCCGAGATCAAAGTGGGTTTTCCCGACAATCGCCTCGGGCTTCAGAGCGAAAAGATCGGTAGTTGCCTCGTTTGCAAAAATAAATCGCCCCTTGCGATCCAACACATAGATTGGATCGGGCGATGCGACCAGAATGGCGCCGAACAGCCGGGTCTCGGATTCTTTTAGCGTCGCATAATGTTCCAGTGAATCCGAAACTGCCTCGTCTATGGCTTCATGGAATCGGGTAAGATCCTCAAGCGCTTGGCCGGTAACCGTGGGGTGGGCTTTGGTCCATAGTGACACCACGCTCGCGCGCAGGGCCCGAAACTCGGAAAACGTCTCATTAACGCTGAAACCGCTGCTCTGTCGATCACCACCGTGCACGTCTGCCCAGGATTCGTCCCCATCGTCCGGTCCATCGCCTTTCGATTTGGCGGTCTGTTCGGATTGGGTCTGATGGGATTCCAGATCGTCGGCAATAACCAGCAGCATGTCCCTGGCGTGGTCGCGGAGCCCGGTCGCGTCCATATGACTGGCATGGAGTATGGTCTTCGCAAAGTCTTGCCATTCCTCAAGAATCGGCTCCAACTCTGCTCGAATAAAGTCTGCTAGTCGCGTATTCATCTGCATATCTCTGATACGGAACAAGAGCGGCACGGATCAGCAGACGCGTTCGCGCGGCTGGTCCGAGCCGAAAGCCCGAGTCTGCGCCCGTCGGGTTCACGCTGTCCGTGCGTTGGCCCACCGACGCGTTCCCCGTGCGCAATCCAGCCGCGCACCGCCCAAGCGTATGCTAGCGCACAGACGCCACGCCGACCGCCTGCGAAGATCAACTGGAAATCGCGGCATGGACACCGCCGATCCCCGGAGCCCGTCCATGGCGCGCACTAGGCTGAATGCTCAGGAGTGTGACATGGAAACATCGAATAGAGATTCCGATCAGCGCAGCTCGGGTAGCAAGCCCGGCGGCGGTGGCGACGAAATGAAACAGAAAGTCGAAGATGAGGCCCGCAAAGCGAAGAGCGAAGCGGGCGCCGAAGCGCGCGAGAAGGCTCAGGCCGGCCAGCAACGAATGGCGGAAGAGGCGAATGCCGTGTCGGACGCCATCGACGCAGCGGCATCACAACTGGACGATCAGGACCGTGAAGGCCTGGCGCGGTATGCCCGCGAAATGAGCCAAAACCTCGCAAATGTGGCCGGCCAGATCCAGGACCGCAGTGTCGATGATCTGGCGAATGATGCCAAACGTCTGGCACGGGACCGTCCCGCCCTGTTCATGCTCGGCAGCGTTGCAGTCGGCTTTGGCCTGTCGAGGTTCTTCAAGGCGAGCGCGGAGCACGGCAACACCGACGGCGAAAACACGTCGGACAACGGCAATACTTCGGATGATGACAATACGTCGGACGATGATCGCACGCCGACCATCACGCCCATGCAACAGCGCGAACGGGACATGACCGCGACGAGCATGTCATCGCCGGACCCGCGCACCCATGATGGGAGAGAAACGCTGTGACTATGAAACAGGAACACGCAACCGATGCGGTTTCACCCGGACCTGCTGCGAACCGTGAACACGGCCATGAGTCGATTCCCGACCTGGTTCGCAACCTTGCCACCGATCTGTCCACGCTGCTCCGCAAGGAAGTCGCGCTGGCAAAATCCGAAGTCGGGGAATCCGTCTCCGAAGCGAAAACGGCAGTCGGCGCGCTTGCAACGGGGGGTGCAGTCGCCATGGCGGGGCTCGTTGTCCTGCTCATGAGCGCGGTATACGGGCTCAGCAACGTCGTCGAGCCGTGGCTTGCGGCGCTGATCGTCGGCGCGGTGGCACTCGTGGTCGGCTACATGCTGGTCGCTTCGGCCAAGAAAAACATGAGCGCGACGTCGATCGTACCGGATCGGACAATGGATTCCGCGAAGAAAGACACAGAGACTGTAAAGAGGGCAACACGATGAACACTGCAAGCAACACCCGCAGCGATGACGGTAAATCTGACGCGACGAAAAGCCCGGAGCGGCTGGAACGCGAAGTCGACGAGGCGCGCGCCAATGTCGGCAGGTCCGCGAACGAACTGTCCGATCGGTTTTCGCCCGGTGAACTCATGGACCAGGCGTTGGGCATGGCCCGCGAGCACGGCGGCGAATTTGGCCGCAACCTGGGCGCCCAGGTAAAAAACAACCCGTTGCCACTGATTCTCACCAGTGTCGGCATATCGTGGATGATGATGTCGTCCGGTGGCAATGGCGCAGCAGCGGGCACGAGCACCGGCAAAAAAGCTGGGAGCAGTGCAAAGAACGCCGTTGGCAATGCCGCAGCGAAGTCGCAGGACAAGGTCGCCGCCGTGGGCGATCGCCTGCACGGTGCAACGGCGAATGCGGGTGAGTACGCGCAGAACGCCCGCGATAGTCTCGCGCAGTTCTATCGCGAGCAACCGCTGATCGCGGGAAGCCTGGGCATCGCCATTGGCGCCGCACTGGGTGCACTCATACCGTCGACCGATATCGAGGACGATATGCTCGGCGAAACCAGCGATCAGAGCGTGGATGCGGCGAAGTCAAAAGCCGCGGATAAATACGACGAGGTCCGCGAGTCGGTCGGGTCGTAATAACACGTAGCGTAGCAGCAGCGGTCAGCCACGGATTTATTGCGGCTGACCGCTGTTTTTGTGGAGGGTACTGCCTGATGCTCAGTCAGGGGGGCATCCATGTCGAGCCCGACTCGACCACGGTCCTCATGCATCGCCAGGACGGCGATACCTACACCTGAGATATGGACGGTCACCCCGTAGAGGGGGAGAAGTAGGGCCGGACTGGTCCACCGGCTAAGTCATCGCTGTCCAATCAATACGAAGTAGCACCTTCGCTCTTGGCGCATCGCATGCGACCCGGCGCATGCCCTTTTCGTGGTCTGAGGTAGCCGCGATTTCACGGACACCGTCATGTGTCCGGATCGGGTCGAAAATCGGTCAATCATGGTTTTCGTAAGTAAGGGTTCCGTTCTTTGCCCCGGTCGTTACTGCCCCAATTTTTAGGATCCGACGTCACGCTGATCCCCCTCTCTGCACCGGCCCGTGCCGCGTCACCGCCGGTCTGGCGGTCTCAAGTGGACTTTCTGTTTCCGTGAAAATACTATTGGCCCGCTTATTGCTATCTGATTGGAGTGCAATCGATCGGGTCGATGGGGCGGGTACGGCATGAGCGGACGTCTGCTCGCCACGTTCTCCTTCGTCGAAATGCTTTCGGCATGAGGGCGCGCACGGTGCGTCTAGCGGGCGGTTTTCGCCGCGCGAATTCCGCGAGCATGCCGATATGCGGACATAACTATGCCGGTCAGGGGTGCTGCCGAGTGCCCGACGCCGGATCGCATCGCAGGTCACGGAGGAGAATCAATGGGTCAACAATATCGGGGGGGTGCCGGTCTGCCGTTGGTGGCACTGATCGGTCTGAGCGGTATCGCCAGCGCGGCCGCGCCGGTCGCTTACGATCAGACGGTCGATTTTTTTGAGGGTGCGGAAATCGAGCTTTGTGGCACGGACGCCGATGGGGATTCGCTGACATATACGATCGAGACGGATCCGGCGGACGGGATGCTGATCGGCGATCCACCGACCGTCACATATGAGCCAGGAGGCACTTTCGGCGGCAGCGACGATAGTTTCACCTTCTCCGTCAACGATGGGACTGCGGACTCCAATACGGCGACGGTAACGATCACCCAGGGCGGTGGCGACGTCACGAGCGGTGCGTGCAGCGGAGGTGGTGGTGGCAACGCGGCCCCGGTCGCCGACGACCAGTCCGTCAGCCTGGACGAGGACACGTCACTGGATATCACGCTGACCGGCTCGGATCCGGACAGCGATCTACTGACCTACAGCGTCACGGGTTCTCCGATCAATGGCGCCCTCTCGGGCGCCGCCCCGAACCTCACCTACACCCCGGATGCCGATTTCAATGGCAGCGACGCCTTCACGTTCGTCGCGAACGACGGCACCGAGGATTCCGCCGCGGCCACGGTGAGCATTACCGTCGACCCGGTGAACGACGCGCCCGAGGCGAGCGCGCAGACCGTGCAGGGCGAGGCGAACACGGCGCTGGATATCACGCTCACCGGCACCGACATCGACGGTGATACGCTCACCTTCAGCGTCGAGACTGGTCCGGGCGACGGGACGCTCGACAGCACCACCGGTCCGGACCTCACGTATACGCCCGACACCGACTTTGACGGTGACGATAGCTTCACGTTCACGGTGTCCGACGGATTGGCGACCTCGGCCCCGGCGACGGTGGATATCACCATCGACGCCGCGTCCGCGCTGATTAACGACACGGGCATCACTGTCTGCGCCAATTCTCTCTCCACCGGGATCTCTTGTACCAGCGCCGGCGTCACTACCGATGCGCCCGGGGCGTACCCCTTGAACGGGGCGAGCGTGCCGGCGGGCCAGGACGCCCTCTACGGCCGGGATGCCTATGCGAACGACGACAGCGACGGGGCCGGCGGCTTCAGCTTCACCAAGCTCGACGCCGACGGCGACCCGCTGCCCGACCAGACCGTGACCTACGGCACCGGGTCGGGCCAGGCCGAATGGGCGTGCGTCCGGGACAACGTCACCGAGCTTGTCTGGGAGGTCAAGACGGACAGTGGGCTGCACGACACCCAAAACCGCTACACCTGGTATGACAGCAACGGCGGCGAGGGCGGCGAACCGCTCGGTGTGTCCAATGGCGGCACCTGTTCCGGCGGATCGGGCTGCGATACGGAGAAATTCGTTACCGATGTCAACGCGAACGGCTGGTGTGGTGCAACAGACTGGCGTCTGCCGACCCGGGATGAACTGATCGGTATCGTGCATCTCGGGACGCTCGGATCGCGCGCGCTCGATACGGATTACTTCCCGAATGTCTCGCCTATCAACTACTGGTCATCGAATCGATCGGCGCTCGACGTAGACGTACCTGATGCATGGGCCATTGAATTCACTGTTATCACCGGTCGCACCGTGGGTGGCATCCTGGCGGCCCCCTTGGTGTCAAGTCAGGGCAACGCCGTGCGTCTCGTCCGGGGCGGCCGCTAATGGACCGTGGCCAGCGGTACGTCGGATTCTGCGACGCAACCCGTCATAGTGAACTCATACCCCGAGGTGACGGACGTCGCCCGGCGATCGGAAGGAGAGGCAGAATGAATGCGAAAATGGTGGTCGCGGTAGTGGTCCTGTTTGCCAGCGGTTGCGGTAGCGACGATGACACGACGACCACTCTCGCGTGTATACCGTACCCGGGCCTTGAGCGCACAAAGCCCGACGGGGACTACATCATCGGGGATCCGGAATCGAACGGGTTGGCGATCGGTACCGTGTCCGATCCGAATACCGGCCTGACTTGGTCGAGGTGCTCGCTCGGCCAATCTCTCGCTTCGTCTGTTGCTCCTGGAGGCGGCCCTTGCGGTAATCCCTACTCCATCTCTGACTATACGTGGTCAGAGGCCCTCGCCGCGGTGCGCAGCGCCAATGAGGAGGGTTATCAAGAGTTCACGGATTGGCGGTTGCCCAACGTCAAGGAGCTCTCCACTCTCGTGGATACCTCCTGCGCAAATGTTACCATGAACACGAATGTCTTCCGGGGCGTAACCCGTGGCGCATACTGGTCGTCCTCACCCAACGTGGATTCGCGCCTTGAGGCGTGGGGTGTCGATTTCTCGAACGGAAATACAATGTCCTTGACCAAGACAGATCAGTTCGCGGTCCGGCTGGTCCGTGGTGGAGACTGAGTGCTCCGCCGGATTTCCCGGCTGCGGCTCAATGTCCTGCCCCGCGGGGGAGCGGCGGGGCCGGTCCCGCCATCCTCGTGCCGGCGGTGAACCTTCCGCCGCGCAGACGGCACGAAGGATGTGAGGTCTTCCGCCACGGCTTGCGGCATCCGGGATCAAGTCGACCGGCCGACGGCGAGCGAGGCGGCCGGCGCGCCCGGTCGGGTGGAGCGGTGCGTGGTGGTCGTGCTCCTCGGCCTCTTCTTCGGGGTCGGCTACCTGTGGGCGGGCAGCGGCCACTCGCCGGCCGATGTATGGTTTGGCGGGATCTGGCTCGACGCGCTGATTCCGTTGGTCCCGCACTTCATCGTCTTCTATATGCTCGGCTACCTCTTCGTGCTGGCGCCGGTCTTTGTCCTGCGCCGGCGCGGGGAGTTCGAGGCGGGTTTCGTCGTATTCGCCGGCATGCTCGGCCTCGCCTTCCTGGTGTTCCATTTCTTCCCGGTGTTCATGCATAAACCGCTCGCGATGGGCGACGACCTCCTGTCCAGCCTGACGCGCTACCAGCAGCGGACGGATTTCGTCGTCAACAACCTGCCGAGCCTGCACGTGGCCCTCAATGTCTTCGCCTGGCTGGTGCTGCTTTGCCGTGCAAGCAGGGTCGCGCTCTGGTTGCTGCCAGTGGTCCTGTGCATCGTGGCGTCCACGGTGCTGGTCAAGCAGCACCTGGTACTGGACGTGCTCGGCGGTGCGGTGTGGGCCGGGGCCGGCTTCCTCGTCTGGCTGCGGCTGCGCCACCATCCCGGCACGCGGTGGCTCTACGTCTCGACCCTCGTATTCATCACCGGCCTCCTTCTTGCCAGGCTTGCGGGCCTCCCCGATGCGATCCATGAAGAGCTCGGTTCGCTGGCGACGCTGACCGCCCTCTGACAAGGAGGGTTCTGGGGGTTCCGGGGACAGTAACCACTGGCTTTGCTCTCAGAAGTCGGATCCGCCTCCGGTTATTTGCGTGTGCGCAACGGCTGCGCGGCTCAGGGCCCGCAAACCTGTCCATTGCGCCACTGCAATTGCGCCGACGATCAAAGCCACCAGGGCGATCAGGCCCTGTCCGCCGGCGCTGAGGGTGCTCGCGCCGGTCAGCATCGCGATCGGGCTCGCGACGACCCAGAGCACGTCGGCCCCGATGATTGCCGTAATGAGCGTTCGGCGCGCGGATACATCCGCCGCCGCGTAAGCAGCCAGTGCCGCAAAGCACACCAGTCCGACGCCCAGTGCAATGAGCACCGACGGCCAGGGCAGACCGATCAGTTCGGCCCACGCGCCCGGCGCGATCGCCAACGTCAGTCCACTGAGCCCGGAAAATACCGCGTTTGCCTTGAGGGCAAGACGCAACCTGCGCGTGTCCTCCGCCATGATCCGGTCCTCTCGTCCAGTAACGGTCAGGGAACGAACATAGGCGGTCATGGTCATTGGAACCATTACCTCGGAGGTAATATGGGACCCGGTGACATTGTCCGCGTGCATCGCGTACGCCGCCGATTGAGCCAGCTCGATCTGGCCAGCGCGGCAGGGGTGTCAACGCGACACCTGAGCTATGTAGAAACGGGCCGGAGTCGCCCCGGACGGCCCGTGCTGGCAGCGCTGGCCCGCGCAATGCACCTGCCACCCCGCGAGGCCAATCGCCTGATGCGCGCGGCCGGCGAGCGGCCGCTGCATACGGAGCGGGGGCTTGAGGCGCCGCAGTCCGCGGCGCTGCGCAGCGCCATCGATCGCATGCTCTCCACCCACATGCCGTGGCCGGCACTCGTTACAGACCATGCATGGAACCCGGTTCGCGCCAACCCGGCCGCCGACGCCCTGATGTCACGCCTTGCCGCGGCCGGCGGACCGCCGCCACCCTCGGGCAATCTGCTCGAATGGCTGTTCGCGCCGGACGGCCTGCGCCCGCTCGTGATCAACTGGTCCGCGGTCGGGCCGTTCCTGCTCGATCGTGTCCGTCAGGAATCGGTGCCCCATCCGGACCTCGACGAACTGGCTGCGCGGCTCCAGGCGCTGGCACCTGATGCCGCGACCACGCCACGCATCGACGAGGATGCCGTGGTGGTACCGTTGCACCTCAACGTCGAGGGGCGGGAGCTGCGACTGTTCTCGATTCTTGCCGGATTCGGCGCTGCGCTGGACGCGCACATCGCCGATCTGCGCATCGAATACTTCTTCCCGGAAGACGAGGCCACCTGCATCTGGCTCGAGGATCCAGAGTAACTCCCACGCGGGAACGCGCTCCGGTTTCGGCCCCGTAATGCAGAGGCAGAGCCCATTGGCCGGAAAACGTCGACTGATGTAATTCCGGCCTGGAGGCGGCATGAGCATTCCTGCCCTCGCGCGCGACGAACTCGTCGCGCCGTTTCCGGACTGGATAGAGACCGGCGCCGCCTGGTCCGTGGTATGGCCTCGGCGGCGCCTTCCGAATCGCCATGCTGCACGCGTACTCGACTGGATCGAGACGTGTGCGGCCGATGCGCGTACAGCGTGGAGTCTTCCCGTTCGTTGACAATTATTGCCAAAATATGCCATTTTCGTCAGCAGGAGGTGCTGCTATGGCAACCATGAACGTATCGCTCCCCGATCCGATGAAGGCCTGGGTCGAGCAGCAGGCCCAAAGTGGCCGCTACAGTAATGCCAGCGACTATGTGCGTGACCTGATCCGCCGCGACCAGGAGCGCGGGGAAAAGATCGCACGGATGCAACAGTTCGTCACGGAAGGGCTTGAAAGCGGCGAGGGCGAGCAGTCAATGAGTGAGCTCCGCGAGACCGCCCTCGAACGGGTCAGACGTTCGCAATCGTGACGTTCCGCCTGACGCGACAGGCGGAACGGGACGTCATCGATATTTATTTCTATACCGCTGAGACCTTCGGACTCGCGCAGGCCGATGTCTACCACGATAAGCTGAAGGCGACCTTCCGTGTGCTTGGCGAACGGCCGCACATTGCGCGCGAGCGTGTCGAGATCGATCCGCCGGTGCATGTCCATCCCTGCGGCTCCCATATCATCATCTACACGGTTTCCGCCGACGAAAACGTGCTGATCGTGCGCGTCCGGCATGGAAGCGAAGACTGGGTATCCGACGACGGGCACATCACGGATTACTGACCCGCGCCTCGTGCAGGCACACCACAGTGGTATGCAGAATCTCCCAGCAACACGCCTGCTCATGTACGGAGAGATCGACCTCGTCGTCATCTAACTCGAACAGCACGTCGTAGACGTATTGCATTGCGTGCGGCTCCGGCATCGCTGCGACGAGTTCCGCGTAAGTACCGGTTTCTCGGCGTGATCCGTGCACCCGCTGGATCATCGGTGCGCGCACGGGCCGGAGGCTGGGGCGGGCTCGCAGGAATGCCTCGAGCAGGACGTGGAAGGCATACAGGCCGATGCCGGCCGCATCTTCGCGCAGGTTATCGAGAAGATACTTGTACACGTATCGGCACAGCGCCTTCTGGACATGGCTCGACTCCGAAACAGGGTTGGTCCACTCTAACGGTGCAGGTCGCAAAGACAAAGGTGGATGCGCGGTGGCGGCCACCGGACGGACGCCATCGCCGGTTGCCGAGGACATGAACACCATGACGGCGGGTCGCTGGATCAAACGGATCGGTATCGCGCTGCTCGCGCTGGTGCTGCTGCTGTTCGCCGCGGTGGCCACGGCGCTGGTGCTGGTCGATACCCAGGCCCTGCGCGGCGTCATCGAGAAGCGCGTGGAGGCTACCACCGGGCGCGAACTGCGGATCGAGGGCGAACTCGAAATCTCGCTGTTCCCGTGGCTGGGTTTCGAACTCGGCCGGACTCGTCTGGCCAACGCCGAAGGCTTCGGCGACGACCCCATGGCCGCGCTGGAGCGAGCCGAACTGCGGGTGCGCGTGCTGCCGCTGCTGACTGGCGACGTGGCGCTGGATCGCGTCGTGCTGCACGGCCTGCAGGCGAACCTGGCGCGCGATCGCAACGGCCGCACCAACTGGGCCGACCTCGCCGATGCGGCAGGGGACGAGGCGGCTGCGCAGCCGGAACCGGACGCGGCCCCGGCTGAAGACGAGGGCGGGACGGCCATGTCCCTGCGGAT
>Ga0136597_1000138_pt1 | contig 40528 bp, 29 predicted proteins | sample AntRauTorcE11898_FD_101385 | JGI IMG/M metagenome (GOLD analysis project Ga0136597, IMG submission 101385) | Saline lake microbial communities from Rauer Islands, Antarctica - Metagenome Torckler E11 #898 | ecosystem: Environmental > Aquatic > Non-marine Saline and Alkaline > Saline | place... | reverse complement strand
GAACCTGCTCGGCACCATCGGTCAGGTCTCCGGAACCGGGCTGCTGCTCGCGGTCTCTATCACGTACAAGCTGTACGAGGAGATCGCAGAAGAGCAGCTGATGGAGATGCATCCGATGATGCGGCAGATGTTTGGCGATGAGTAATGACGAGTTCAACATTAGAAGTCTAACACTTCTAAGTTAACTCCACACCTATTTTATCGAAATTGCCGAGCGAGATACATCTGTCAGCGGTGTAATCATGAATCCATCATAACACTTATCGACACACCACCAGGACATAGTCCCAGATGGTCTCCCAGGATAATGACGAATCTGAAGACAGGCATAGACAATCACCTGTCCAAATACGCATCCCAAAAGCCCTCAAGCAAGAATGGAAAACGGCTGTTGAAGAACAATATGGCAGTTATAAGAATCTTATAACTACTGCTGTCGATAGAGAGCTCGGCAACGAATATATTCAAATCGAAGCTGTTGAAAAGCTAGAATTAAACGTCGATACTGATGTCTCTGGTATTAGCACCGAAATGGGTGAATTGCAGAGTGAGATACAATCTATTGAGACACAGTTAGACGATTTACATCGAGAGATGATTGGGGATAGCGAGGATGAAGAGTTAACAAAAAATGAACTAATGAAACTTGGAATGCGAGTTCAAGATGTCCTCGTTTCTGTTCCAAGTGAGGAAGCTATGAGGAATCTTAAGATAGAGCCAGGAATGACGACTGCTAATGAACGAGTCAAAATATCAGGATACCCCGAAGACATTGCAGATTATCTTGACCGAGACGAATACCATGTTCGGAAGGCACTCATATGGCTTGAAGCAGAACAAACTGCACAAGTTCATTCATTTATACAAGAAGGTAGGCGGCGATTCTTCCAACTCAATCCACAATTAGAGGATATTGAGTATGGTAGTGATTGGGAACCTCCAGAAGATTGGGACCCATTCGGAATGGAGGATAACTAATGGAACGAAATGACAAGGGACAGTTCTCCTCAGATATAACACTAAATGGTCGGTACAAAGAACTCCACGAAGCATATCTTGAAGCATTAGTCCAAGCTGATACTAACGACCGCACATTTGATGCACGACAGAAAGGAACTCTTTACTGGCTCTCTTTTTGTCAGGACAATGATTTGGAGCCATTTGAAGCCGAAGATAGCGATGTACGTTCGTACTTTAAACAGATACGGAATCAATACGCCAACACGACTCTAGGAGGTATGATTAGCAGTGTCACGATGTTTTACGAGACACTGATGCATGACCCAGACATTGATACTGAAATGGAACGTGTGCCTACGCACAAATTTTCACTCTACAACGACTATGACATCAGCACAAGTATCCCAGATTATATCCAAGTTCACGCGCGTGAAGCAAAGGAAGACATTAAAACAGCTGATATGGAGCGTGTGAGAAGGCTCTATGGGCATGCTCCCGGCAAGAAGCCTGAAACTAAAACCCGTAATGAGCTAATGCTGCGGTTGCTGGCAACAACGGCTGTTAGGGGTGATGAACTGGTTCGAATTCGAGAGGATAATGTGGATAAAGAGGAACGGTCAATTTATCTCAACTCATCAAAGCTTGAACCACATCAAGACCTCTATAATCGCTACGTCTTCTATCCGCCAGAACTTGATTACCTCATGACCAAATGGACCGAACGCCATAGAAAATCGTTTTCTTCGTATGCGGATGATAGTCCCTATCTATTTCTTTCGACTCACTCAGAGAGTTTGGAACCATCCACAGTAAGCCGGATGGTAAAACAGACTGCATTCAATGCAGGTGAGCAAGAACCGCTGATGACTGAGAATAGAGAAGTCAAACAGTGGTTTTTCACCTCACATCGATTGAGACATTCGTGTATTAGCTACTGGGTAAATTCGTGTCCAGAAATTGGAATTGCCAAGGCAGCTATGATGGCTGGACATGAAAAAGTCGATACAACTATGGATTACACATCGCCAGATTGGGACGCTGTGCGTGAAGGATATATTGACTCACTTCCACACGACTGAGAGATTCCATCTACATTGTACCTGAATCGGTTTTTATAGGGAGACTCAATTATTAATTGCTCTGTAGGTAAGAACCAACAGTAGACCTGAGAAACTCCAAAGTCAAACAAAGTATATGTGGCCACTCTTAGAGCCATATTCAATTACCACAACTCTATAATCTCTACTACAGATGTCGTGCTGTTCAGGTCATTAGTAGAGCTGGTTGGTCCAAATCTCTGCCTCATTTTTCACACCTTCTGCCACACGCTCTGAATCAGCAACGTAGGGACTGAGTGCTCCGGCTATAGTTTGGATATCCACTTGTGATGCGAATTCTTTCACATTCGGATTTCCAAGTTCTCTCTCAATTTCCTCTTGAGCATTATGTATATCATCAAGTTCCTCTGTAGAAACCGAGTTAGAAACGAGAAACGCAATGTCTCCATTCTCAATTATCTCGGTGAGATTCACACTTTCGTTTGCAAGAAGGCGTGAGAAATCTTGAGAGTCGAATATTTCCTCTAAATCAAATTCCCAATCAATAGTACTAAAGAAGTGAGGTAAATCATCTGGTTCATAATCAGAGGAGGAATAGACATTTCGCAGGTCAACTAAACCAAACAGTCCGATATGTGCGAGCGCATCTGGATAGTCGGAATAGACTTCATCTTGTATCCATTCTTTGAGTGCTTCTCGACTGTTTGGATTCGCTTTTATTCGTTCAGGTACGTCTTTTGGAGGTACAATCCAAGTTGAGCCTGAAATCTGCTCTACCTCACGTCCATCACGGAGAGCTTCAAGAACAAAATTTGTCTCCTCCGATGCCTCTTCGCCGTCCTCAACTTCAATCTCAACCTTGCTCTTAGTAAAACACGCAACTATTGCGTGCAGCGGTTTCCAATAATTTTCGATGAGTCGTTTACGAGCTACGCTTTCGTCTTTGATAGATTCAAGAATTCTCTCATAATCGGATAATTCGCTCTGATAAATCTCCTCTTGTTCCATTTTTGCCTCTCGAAGCTGTTGCTTTTCTTCTCGGAGAGTCTCCATTTTTTCCACAATACGGAGGTTTCCCTCTTTATTCGATTTATTTATGGTTTCAGACTTAATATATGGAGTCTTATCAGCCGCATTCGCTCCTGCTCTTTGAGCATATCCTTTTGAGAAAAAATACGCGCCCGTTCCAGCAATCCCTATCAATGCTCCCCCTGCTGCAGTGATAATAGAAAATTCAATGGGCATATCTAAGCTCCGGGAGGTGTCCCAGGAACGAAGTCTTGCACGCGTCCCTCCTCTAAGCTCCGACTGAAGAACGCACTCATCTTCTCTCGTAAAGTTTCTTTCCGAGAATCAACCCGAAGGCCGTACGCTTTCGTTTCTCCGACTTCGAGGTCTCGCCAACTCTCTGGCTTTGGCTCGTTGAGTGGTACGAGGAGACTCCCGGTAGTACCAACTTCGCCTTCAATTAACAGTTCACCTCGGATGATGCCCGCATCTTGTTCAATGAGTTCCATCTCAAAGACGACAATCGAGTCTTTGAATCCTTCTTCGTCCTCTCGTTCATTGAGCATCAGTTCTTTCGCCTGTTCCTTATTCATCGTCAGATGTTGCAGTGAATCGGGGATAGGTCCTTGTCATTCGGGTTGTAGTGTGGACGATTCCCTGTGAATGTCTCATCTGTTAACGTCAGGTTCCCCATTTTTGCTACAGTAAAGAGACGCCAGAATGGGACTCGCCGCGAGTTGCTTCCTCCCGCAATTTGGTAGCCTCGAACTGAATCTTTGCCCTTCTGACTTCGGCCGTGGCAGTAGGGTTCGACCTTTCGATGATGCCCGTCGTAAGTGAATTCAAGAACTTTCTGCTCCTGAATCGCTTTACAGATGATATCGCTCATAATGAGTATGGTCCATACTTTAAAATCAACTATCAAGAAGGTTATCCAACCGGGGAGAAAGTACCCAATAAGCAGACTTATTGTGAGCTTGAAAATCGGATGATTAGCAAGTGCATGAAAATCCATGCTTAGCTAAATATTTTATTGAGATTCAATAATAAATTAAGTAATATAAATTAACAAAAATTTACAATAACCATCAATAGCAGCTATCGATAATCAACTGATTAATTCGGTTTTCTGGACCGGCAAATCATATAATTCTCTCCGCTCATTATCCTCTAAAATTCGCTTGATAGTTGTCCTTGAGGTGTCTAACATATGCGCTCCTTTCGATTGACTCAGCTCACCACTATCAATCAAATCAAGGACCCCACAGATACGGTCAAAATCATCGGTCGGATACAGGTCTCCACTATTCTTTGAGAATCCTAACGGGGACCGGCCCCATTTGTACCCATCGGCTCTCATCTGTCTGATAGACTCCTTCGTTCGTTGTTGAGTTATTTTGGCTTCGAGCTCAGCAAATACTCCGAGCATCTGCAACATAGCTCTTTGATAAGGGTCGTTGCTTCGTGGGTCGTACTTAATGGATTCTCTGGTGAAGTACAATGCAGTTTCATTCTCTTCGCATACGTGAACGAAATCGCTAAAATCTCGAATCGAACGAGCAACACGAGATACGGAGGTCGTGACTACTGAGTGGATATTCTCTTGTTGAATATCGTCTCGCAATTTGTTATACTCTTGGCGTCCAACAGTGCTTGTCCCTGTGTATATATCGGCATACTCTCGTTGGCTCCACTCAGGAAATTCATTTTCTATGAATTCGATTACTTCTGAACGGTGGTTCTCTGGCTGTTGGTCTTCTGTCGATACTCGGACATATGTGGCGACAATTCCATCTTTGTTCTTTGTTTGTTCCATATCTAAAGTACAGGGCGAATTATACTTAAAAGACGTGTCTTTCGTGCAGTGAGAAAAACACCCGTACGGAAACAGTCCATAGAGTACAAATGAGTACTGGTTTAACCGTTAATACCAGACTTTTGTAAGTACTTAATTGACATAGTAACTTATCTCCACCAAATTTATTTAATCATGTGGCCTAATTCAGTACAAATCTAAAATAAAACCATTATATTTAAGTAGTCATTCTGCATATGTCTATATGTGATGTCAAAGAAAATGAAACCAAAGAAATGGATTGGTGAAAATCAGGTATAGTCTATAAGAACGAAACCAACCTCTCCTACCGCAGTCGGCCCCCACTGCATTCGGCCTTCCCCCACTGCATTCGGCCTTCCCCCACTGCAGTTAATTTCATGAATTAATTATTTTCTCGCTTCGTTTCAGAATCTGTCGGTTATTCTGCCCGTAGTGTTCATACTCAAGAGTAATTCTGACTAATGAGCTATAGTATCGTCTACGAAAACGATTATTGGTTAGTGCTGGGCTGATAGAGCGGTGGTAGAACTTCTACAGGAGTCACTTCCAGGGGGAAATTATATTCATCCAGTGTAACTTTGCACACTCCATCTTGACGAGAAAACCATACCGTGCTCTCCGTAATACTCAAATCAGCATCTGTCTTGTCTGGAATATTTATGTGTACGCGGTCAGCCAAGTGGTACGTAGCTATCGCTGGTTGCGTTTTCTATTTTAGACTTTGACCCAGTATTGACTCTTATTTGTGTCCTCTGGCTACCAATCTTCGTGAGATTCTTTGTTGTCGTAGAACTCATCGTTGCCATCAGTCACAACGAACGTATTCCCATTTCTTGTCTGGTCATCACAGAGCCCACACCATCCCATACCTCCATGGCTATCTGAATGGCATTTAACAGTCTTACAGAGACGATGCTTCCCCGTGACGAACCGGTGGCAAGATGCACACCAAACACGATATTTGTAGTTCTCAGGAGATTTGGAGTAGTGATTGTTCGTCCGCCGTACATCCATTATACGTTCCCAAGCGTACCAACAGCCCGTGTGACCCGGTTCTATATTTCGAGCAACCCGCCCGTTTGGGAGCTCTACTGTTTCGCCTTTGTGCTGGTACTGCCAGACGTGGACCAGCTCATGTCGAACTGTTTCTTCCATAGCCTCATAACCAGCGTTCTCGATTGTGTGTTCGCTAATACCGACTGTTACACAATCGTCTTCATAACTGGCTACTCCGTGCCGACTACGAGCCCTTGTTCGCGTCTCAAAAGTCACTTTCGAGAGGTCAACATCCGAGAGACCCCACTCCCTCCCGTGGACAACTTCATTGGCGTACTTGCGAATACGCTCGGTGTACTTGTGGTCATCACCTAACTCCCCTTGCGTCATATCCACAGTGTTTGTAGTAGTCTGAGTCTGCGGGGTAGATGCAGTTTCATCGGCAAACTCAGCTGTTTCGAGTTTAAATTCAACGTCGATACCACAATCTCTGAGGCGTTCGACGGCTTCCCGAGCAATTTCCTTGATATTTTCTTCCTGTTGGTCGGCCTGCTGTTGCCGGAGCATCCGTCTGATTACCTTCACCTGCTCACCTAGTTTCTCTGTCGCCCGGCTCCGGTACGTCCCTACTGTTGATTCTGCTATATCAAGTTCGTCAGCGATTGTAGCATACGATTTGCTTCGAGAGAGACGGACAACCTCTGATTCTCGATTAGAAAGCATAACTCGGTCATGTTTCAAATCCAGCGGCGATGGATTGCCAACACGAGACCGCGCTTGTTTACCGCTCATCCTCATCACCCCCGAGCTCCAGGGCATCCTCCGCGAGGTCGTCGTGTCCATTTGCAACAGCTACGCTGGATGCGTATCCCATAGCTTTTGAGAAACTTCGGTCAAATCCAGCAGTCCCAACATGACGGCTTGCTTCAGCAACGTAGGTTCGAGCCTGGTTTAATTGAGGGTAGTAATTATTGTCGTCAACACGCTCCTCCAGCGTAGAGATTACTGTAAGACCTGACTGTATGGAGTTGAAGCGATGAGAATTGTTACGTTCATCGGACATAATTCCCACCTCTGAGAACTGTTTTGCTGATTAGAGGCTCGTACTTGTTTATTCTTGACTGTACATCTTCTATACTACATCTCATTTTTATTTTACTTTTCATCGTATATGTCTGTTAGAGTATGTGTATATAAATGTTGCGGTCTGTTTTAGAGAAACAAAGTGAAATAGGCATATAAATCATAAAATAAGAAAATATAGGGCTAATCTAGCGTTTTTTGTCCATGTTGGCAGGGGCACGATAGAAGCCGTTTTGTGTGAAACTCCTGAGATTGTTGAAACTAGTATTTAAATTAGTCATTTGTATAGAAAATATATCACCTAGAAAACTTCATACTGACTCCAGTGTGAACATCTATCAGACGAGGGTAAGAAATGAAACCAGAGCCGAATTAATCGTACCCTACTAACCAGCGTTCGATACTACTCTTCGCGGTTTCAGAACTCGGTAGCGGTACGTCTAGCGTGAGCCTCCGTTGTGCCTCAGTTGCATAAGTGGCTACTCTCGCTGGAGTTTGTGCCGATGGTTCCGTCCAAATTTTCGACGACCCATTTTCAATGGAACCTGCAACCCGAACTACCTCGTTTTCAATAGTCTCATCTAGTTCATCAATAAGTTCGCTTAGTAGGTATTCGAACAACTCCTGTTGTGGTAGTGGTATCACTACTGACGGATACCATTCCAGCACCTCCGGGTCAAACGATACCAACACTTCATTCGAGTCAGTAAACAGTGATTGTACTGTGTCCTCGGGTGGGTCACTCGATATTGGTGGGTCCGAATCTTCGGGGATATTTAGTCGGTAGAGCTTCTGATAGGGGGCATCTTCATCTTCGGTTAGCTGCCGGTCAAGCATCTCGAACGTCCACCCCTTGTTTCGAAGGACCTGACTCTGGGTAAAGAGCCGTTTCACGACATCTGGAGTGACAAGCGGGTCGAATGGCCGGTCAGGATACCCGACACGGCCCACGTCAGGGTGTGAATCCGTCCAACCGTAGAGCTTGGCTTCCTCGATTATATCCTCGGCTTTGATTTCGTCGAGGTCTTGTGCTAGTCCAACCTGTTTCGATTTCTGCTTGGCCTTTTCTGATTGGGATTCCGCATCTGTGGCAATATCCTCGCCTGACTTTGTCGTATCTCCCATTGCAGCCTTCTGGACTTCACCTTCTAACCCATCCAAAATCGGACGGAGAGGGCCGACTGCTTGCTCAAACAGATGGATACGCTCACCTAGACGCTCGTAGATGTCTTCTTCGACAGTATTTTCGTAGACATAGTTCCATATTAGGACCTTCTTATTCTGCTGTCCTATCCTATCAATCCGACCTATCCTCTGTTCTACCTTCTGGGGATTCCATGGCAAATCGTAGTTAATTTGTGCAGATGTCGTCTGTAAATTGAGTCCTTCACTAGCCGAATCAGTGCAGACAAGAATAGATAAATCTCTGTCTTGGTCGGTGAATTCACGCTTTACTCGTTCTTTCGAGACTGCTCTCCACTCCTTATTATCCGAGTCATATATTTCGCCACCACTACCGGAGTACGTACCAACGTCGCTGTGACTCAGGCAGACCTTCTCCTTGATGGCATCGAGAGTGTCCATGTACTGGGTGAATATGATAACTGTGTCCCGACCCCTTGCGCTCAATTCAGTCAAGTCCTGTATCAACTGCTCCAGCTTCGGGTCCTCGGGAACGTCGTAAAGTTGCGCAATGAAGGCCTCAAGTTCGCTCAGTTCGAATTGACGGACCCGTTCACCAGCAGGGCTGTTTGCACCGATTTGGTCCACTCTTAGACCGTATTCACGACGAAGCACCTCTTCTCGACCAGCGATATCCCCTGTTTCAAGGTCACTTTCCGAAATCTCGGACGCATCTCGAAGGTCAGAGCGAAGATTCTCTCGACGACGCTTGAGAGACTCCTCAATAGCGTGTAGGCTTGAAGTGAGCCGTTGCCGATAGGTCGTCATCACGAACCCAAGTGCCGTCCTCTCTTTACCTTCGAGCAACTTTTTTGATTGGTCGTACACGTCGCTAATGTACGTCTCTACGCGGTCATAGAGCGGCTCAGCGTCTCCAAGCTCGACCGAACGGGTCTCTATATCGCGGCGAGGAATATTCTGGTCAAGGAGTCCTGCCTGCTGACACATCCGAAGAGTCTGACGAGTGTTCCGGAACACACGGGACTTCACTGGGGTTGTCTCCTCACCTAGTTCAAGAAGGAAGTGAAGACTATCTACTGAAAGATTCGAGAACTTATCCTCCCAGTCACGAGGTCCAAGCTTTCCAGTTCCGAGAACTCGATTGAGTCGACGACGTTCGCTCAGTCCAAACCCACTATTGTCCACTCGCTCCCCAACCCACTCTTCAACATCATCGTGCTCTTGAACGAATGTCTGAATCATTCCTACCCATGTGCGGAGGTGAGTAATACCTTCATACGGCTCATAGTTCCACTTCGACGCGAGGTCGGGGAGAACCTCCTCAACGGTCGTGGACCCGTTGGCATTGATTTCGTTGAGAGCCTCAGCGAGGTCCTGTTGCATCTCAAAGTACGTGTCGAACGATTCTCGGTCGTTCCAACCGTCTGGCAGGTCACAGAGACGCAGGAGGTCGAACAGCTCAGTGATTTCGAGCTGCATCGGTGTGGCGGTCAGAATATAGTTACAAGCTGTATCGTGTTGTAATTCTGTAAACAAGTCATAGAGATTCGTTCCCTCACGACCGTGGTGAGCCTCATCCACCAGAGTCAGGTCCCATTCAAATCGGTCCGTTGGTGGTTCGCCTAGATTCTCTTCTTGCCAGTGGATAGCTGGAGAGAACATTCCCATGTTCTGCGTGCGTCGAGCTGTGTGCCATGACGCAAGGATGACCGTTGGTTCGTCACGGTCGGAGACGAATTCTCCAATATGTGAGTCTTGCCATGCATCGATAGTCTCGTAATCAGATAGTGGGTGTTCAATTCCATAGGCATCGCGGAGGACACGTTGTGCGCCACTATACTCGTAGGAGTAGGCATTGATGTTGAATTTCTCCAGAAGCTCCTCCTGCCACTGCGGCTGGACAGTAGCTGGAACGAGTAACAATGCATCGCTCACCTCACCGATGGTAAGGAGTCGAGAGATAGTGAGTCCGGCTTCAATAGTTTTCCCGAGCCCCACCTCGTCGCAGAAGAGAAGGCTCTCGGGGTAGATGCTTGCTGCCGTGTCGGCGATGACACGCTGATGTGGCCATGGCTCAATCGAGCTGATGTCCTCAGCAATGTGGAGTGCACCAGGTAGAAGGTCGCGTTCATTTACGATACGACTAGTCGTGGCCTCAGATGCAGGAGGTTCACTCGACTTCTTTAGTCGTTCAACGTGTTCTTCGACTTCCTCGTCAGATTCCGGCTGCCAGTCGAGGATATCTCTCTCAATGGCCTCATCGATATCTGTGACCTCTACATCTTCGTGTTCTTCATTCCAGAGTCGGTCGAAGGTTTTCACGTCTTCTTTGACGTACTCGTTCTCAACCTCGTCCCACGAACGGTGGACTTTGAATCGCTCGTAGTTGCGGTACCACGCGTTGTATGTTTCGTTGATGCTCCCCTCGAACGTGATTCGGTTTTCGTCCGCATCGGTTGCGATGCCAAGCTTTGGATGGAATATACCTGAGTCAGAGTTGTTTCGAGGTTCACCAATTTTGATTTGGAGACGCCCTTCATCCAACATTTGTGCAATGAGGGCAAGCCTTGACTCGCCCTCCTCCGAAAGAGGTGCATCATCGGTCAGAACGGGCTTATTTTCTTGACTCAGCTGTTTTGATGCGATAATTCGGATTTTCCCATCCGATTCAAAAGCTGATTCAATTCCATGAAGCGCATCCGCGAGATTTTGAAGGCTTAGATAACCTGCCAAACGGTCATACTGTGTCGCCTTAGACAATAACGGTCGATAAAATTGTCCTACTAACGAATTTTTTCCCTGAAAAGTACTCTCGTAAACACGTTTCCACTGGAGATTCTGAAAGGTCATCTATTTTAGAAGTCAGTCAATGTTGTTTTATTGTCTCTTTTATTGCTATTTTGATGTGTGAGAGGGCCAATATCGATGTCAAGCAGGTCACCTGTTTCTCCGGACAATAGATTAACAAGTATTTCTCTATCCTCATTATTCTCTGGGAGGACTTGGAGCAGGGTTTTTATTGTCCGAGTGAATGCAACGTTATCCTGCAATCCACGGTCATTTAACCAGTTCCAAGTGAAATCGGAGCCCTTCGTTGTCATCACATTAAGTGTAGCATGAATCGCGTCAATGGCGTAATTGAAGGATTTGTCACGGGGGTCAACTGGATAGGCTCTCTTACGCCTTTTTTCTCCTGCTTCCAAGGCAGTATAATCTCGAACACGGTATGATTGTCCTTTCAGAATGAGAGTAGCACCACTCTTACTCCAGATTTTTGTCTCGGTTTTTATGTCATCTACATCAACTCCGACGCCTAGACCCAGTTGGCGGGCATCATCATAGGGTATTGATTCACGCTCATACACTAACCACGATAGGACATACCATGTAGATAAACTATCGACATTATCTAGGCTCTCTACCAGCTCACGGTTAACTAAGACTTCAACTACAGCAGTCCTAGCTTCTTCAAGTGCTTTCTTTGGTCTAACTGTATTATCATGCTTGTCGACGACCGGATAGTTTTCAGTAAATACTCGCAGAGTCGGTCCGAAGGCACTAATGATTGTATCTGTTTTAGTCAAATTAAGTTCGGAATTCAGGAGTTCAGTTGCCTTATCTTGTGCAGCAGTTCTAATCTCTTCTCTAACATCGCTCCATAAACTCGCCACTTGCTCTTCATGTTGTCTGGAATCTATTGGTTTCCGGCAAGTTAGCAATAGAGTGCTGTCTGCAGACGCACTCCCCTGCATTGCTACTCTATTGGGGACCTCACTCGTGATTGTGTGTGTAGCAGTAATAGTGAATTTAGAATTGATGAGAGACATTGTTAACGAGTCCCAAGCATCTGATTCCTTATCTGTAAAGTATACTGTTAATACCCCACCATCCTTGAGATTTTTATACGTCTGTGAAAAGATGTTCGACATCTTTTCTTCGTAATCCCTACGAGCAAGTTCTCGTCTTGAAGTAACGGAGCTATCGGACGAGACATCATCATCGGAGTAGCGAGATATATTCTCTACAGCTTCTGCTTGTTTGTCCGTCAAAGTCTGTGAGTAGACTTGTGGATAAACCTCCCCTAGATAGAGACGATGCCAAACATAGAACACGTCAGATAATTCGGAGTACATTACGTTATCTCCGTATGGTGGGTCAATAACAACTGCTTCTACCTTTTCATCTAATTCTAACGTTCTAGCATCTTTTTGATGAAGCTCAATATCTGGATTGTCAATATCACTTACAAAATCAACGACGTGTTCATATGACGCAAGAACACCTCGGCGACTCTCTAGCATCCGCTCATAGCTGTAATTACCTACTGTAGGATTATTCTCCCCAAATTGCCATTTGAATGAATAATTATTTGTGCCCATCATATTCTCGGGTGCACCATATGGCAAATTAATTGGGCATAGTCGAGATGTTCGTGAAATCAATTTGCTCGGAATTAGTGTGAGGATGCTCAGAATAGCCTTTGTTCGACTGTCCGAATACTCTGCCTCAATCTCGGGCTTCACTTCCTCAAAAGCTTGTAGATACGTTCCATGGGCCAATAGTTGGCGGGGTGTAAAGAAATCTCGCCATTGAGTGATGCCGTATGACTTTGCTTCGCTCGTTTTATTCCCATCTGGAACATCAGATGTTAATAATGTACTGAGCGAAAGCGAGGATTCGATATCAGAAACCGCTTTGGCTATTGCGTCCCTATCTGCTTTAGTTGATGCCCTGTATTTCGAATCGTTACCCGAAATCTCTATCTCTTTAACTCCACAAACTTCAAATTCAAAGTTCCCATCGCGTAGCCGAGATTTCACATCATTACTTTCCGTAACAACACCACAATTTATACATTCAGCATCTCCTGACTGAACTGTCCCATCAGAAGGGTCGAAATCATAGTTTGAAGATGGTTCTATTTTGAGATACTCGTACTCTATATGGTCTTCATGTGGGGTAGGTTTGATAGCATGACCAGTTGAGCCAGTGTCTTTTTTGAACCACCAGCGGTTACTAAGAGGTAATCGATACCCGCACGAAGGACATTCAATACTGTAGGCTCTGAAGTAATATGTGGGTTCGTAACCTTCTCTCTCACGTGGGTAGTACTCAGCTAACTCCTCACTCACTCGTAAGTCAATCTTATTCGCCCACTTTCTTACATCGTCTTCAAGAGACCCTTCATTCGGTGCAAAGTCAAGTATGACCTTATTTATAAGCCAAGCAACTGGGTTAAGTTCATTTGCTCTAACAGGCAAACCGTATCGTAGGGCCTCTAATGGTATTGTGCCACCACCTGCAGTGGGGTCAAATACAGTTGGAAGTTCGCCATCCCAAACCTCTCGAACTCTATTATGAATCTCTTCAAGTTCTGAATCTTTAGGTGTACTTTTAAGAGGTAGTTCATATCCATAGTGTTCACTCAACCTCTTGGATGAACTACTCTGAGTCGCTCGTTTCTCAATTACATAATCACTGATTCCTTTCGATAGATGTTCGGAACTCCGTGGCCCTATCTGCAAATATTGGAGAAGCTCGTCGTTGGTTACATCGCTAGGTAATACTGATGCAAGAACGGCTAATCGAGCAGCAGCAGTCGGTCGGCGTGCCCACCATTTCTGCAAATAACGATGAGGCGACATGGTCTCTGGATTGCTTTCCTTTAGGCATTCAATACCGACTGCCTTGACAGGCAGCTCATCTTCTACTTTCAGCGGAGTCAGTGTCTCTGGATTCTCTTTGTTTGTCATTTTAATAATCGTCTGCGAGTAAAACTCTAAGTGCTTTTACACCGTTAGGACTCGATGGAGACCGGCATTTCGCATGCCAATAATAGCACTCTTCAAGGCTCATTCGTGCAATACTATCTGAAACCGCAGTTAACTTTTCGTACTTCTGGAGGCGCTTCATCGCTAAAAACGCAATAGTCAAACGTATTCCAGCTCCTTCGGTTATCAGAACGGAACCTTCTCCACGAGTTACGAAATCAGAATTAATTCCACTGTCATCCATTACATCATGAATAAGCTTGTGAACAGCTTGCTGACGGCTGTTCGACAGTGTCGTGATTTTCAGAGCACACCAGTCCTCCCATTTCCAATTATTTGGTGTACGGGCCGACGGTGCTCCTATTTGTGAAAAGTTGAGTACTCCGTTCGAATCTTCCCTCACGTCTGGAACTGCATCTGTAACGGGTACTCGGGTAAGTTTGCGATTACTGTTGGCCTTACGAAAACGCTTCTGGCGTCCGTCTGCAAGGTCTTCGGGAACGAGTTCGTATAACGTGATACCAGCATTGTCTCCTAATCGGCGTGTCAGTGCAAACGTTGGCCGACCGCCGTACATACTACTACCGTATGCGAACGACTCTGCCTCAATACTCATGGACTCACCTCTTTATTCTGGTCCGACGCTTCTTTTACGATACCAGACACAACAAGTTCGACGTTGTTAATCCCACCGAGACTTTCAAGCGCTTCCTGTAACTTGTCAAGCGTGGCCTCACGGGTGTTATCATCCATCGTTTCGGTATCTATTATTAGGACAGCTTCTCCTTCAGAATCTCCACCGGCACTAATGAAACTCTCTGGAATGTGATTCGTCCCGAAATGGTTGGCAAACTCGGATGCAGAGCCCTCGAAACCTGCCTCAAAGACACTAGTGGAGGTATCTGCACCTTGTGCGACGTATTCGAATACAATGGAGGTTGCTTCCCCAATACTATCTAAATCTTTGAGTTTATTTGAGATGAACCATGCCCGCTCCCAAACTTGGTCTCCCTCTAGTTCGATTTCGATGGTTTCGACGACGACTACGATGTCGCTGCTGGATACGTCATAGTCATCCCGAAGCCGCATCTTCTTTTGGTCAATAGCGGAGTTCACCTCAGAGAATGCCCCCGCAATAGCACTCGGAGAGTCCGTACTAACGTTGAATGAAAGCTCGGAACGCTTTGGAGGCTTAGTGACTCCTCTACCTCCGCTACCACCTGTCACGTCTCCGCCTTTAGTACCACCTTCGCCACCGCCTTCGCCGCCGCCTTCACTGCCACCTTCCCCACCATCATCTACCTCTTCGGGGAAGTCAAGAGTGTGTGCAGCGAGCAACTTCTCACCACTTCCATAGACGATGTGGTCTTCACTAATTAGAACACTCGACATAGGGAGGTCAGTTAACATTTGGTCAGCTTCAGAGAGTGTTTTTTCTCCTTCAGGTGTGTTTACAGTCATCCCTTCAGAGCAGTATCCCTCTCCCGTTGTGTCGTCCCAGAAAATGTATGTCGACATATCGCTCGTAGTGACGGCGCGGATAGTCGCCCGAAGCGGTCTGGGGTCAAGGAGAATACGAATATCAGTACGTTTTGCGACGAGCTTGCGGATATCTAACGTTGTCATTGAGTCTGGCTCTGACTGCCAGATGCGATTTCTGAACCACGTCGTCCCGAGTGCGCCTTCGTCCTGCGTAATGAGCTTGTCGAGACTTTCGAGGTTCTCGAAGACGATGTCGTGGAGGTCGGAGCTGTCGTTTACGGAGTCAACAGTTTCGTTCGACAATCCACCCGAGTCTGGGTAGTAGAGATGCCGATAGGACTGACGGACAGATTCGCCGAGCAGTGCGGACTCTTGTTGAAGACGCTGGTCAAGGTCATCGCGCTGAGCACTATTGAGCTCTGTCTCCCACGCTTCTCCGTTGAGAATTCGTTCCATCGCTTTCACCCGACGGGCGTGGTCAAGCGCACCGTCCGTTTCCTGCTCGCCAGCAACGAGGAAGACTATGTTATTCCGATAGACCCGCTTCTTTTCTGACCCCGGTGAGCTCCCGGTTTTGTTCGCCAATGTCTGCAGTAGTTGTGGTGGCTCGTCGAGGTCGCTAGTTACGGTCACTGCATCGAATCCCATCACACAAAGCCGGACAGTATCATAGTCATCTGGAACCTCATAGGCGGCTTGTGGGTCGTATATAGTCTCGAACACACCACCCCCAAGCGCACCTCGAATAGTCTGTTCGAGGCGGTTACGAGCGACACCAGGCTCAATTTGCTTTGCCTCGTTCGTGATGAGCTTCGAAATCTTGGGCTCACCTTTGAAACGGAGTAGTCCATTTTCGGTTTCGTAAAGGAAGAACGCCTCCGTATCAGGATTCGCTCCTGTCTCGTTCAAATTCTTTAACGCATCTCTATAGTGGTCCAGTTCGACACCGGGCTCCAGAATCATCTCCCAGAGTTTCCGCCGTGTTACACCTCGGCCACGGTTTCCACCCGAAACAATACTTTTCCACAGGATACTTGTCCCGAGGTTGGTCGCAATCGGTGGATGGCCCATCGGCGTCCAGTTATCGTCTTCGTACTGGCAGGCTGCCTTCCCATCATTCGTGTAAATGTCTGATTTAGAGGCTGTCCGGAGGTCCTGCTCGATGTGCTCGAAAAGGTCAAGTAGCGTCGACCAAACGTGGTCGTCCGAGGGATGCATGTCGAACGTCCGAACGTAGTGGCGCTCCTCGTTTGTCTCTCGGTCATTCCAGATTCGATGGACAGCCCGTGAGACGAGTTTGAGGGCACCCCGTGTACGTTGGAAGCTTGGAAGTGTGTCAATCTCTTTTCCAAGGAGGTCGATGAGCGTCGGGTGGAATGGATACGTTCGTTCGAGTTGGTCACGGAATTCTGCTTTCGTTACTCTGTCTGGGAGTTCGTCCTTGAAGTCTCGGTAGTACGACTGGTACTCCTCTGCAACTTTTGCAGCTACTCCCTCGTCGACTGATTCAAACAGGCGGTGACGAAGGACTGCCGCGACTTCGTCGTCATCGGTGGGTGTGACAGAGTGCTCAGTCCGCTCGGATATGTCGTCAAGGTCATCGATGAGCTCTTGGACATCTTTTGCTCGGTCTTCGAACGCGGTTGAGGATACAGAGAGAATAACGGTTACAGCGTCTGTATTTTGGCTGGCACGCATCAGCGACCAGAGGAAAGAATTCGTCTGGTCAGCCAGCGTAGAGTCCTCGACACCGACTGCAGCTGCTTGTTCGAAATATTGGGCGACTTCATCAATAAGTACAAGCCCAGGGTCATCAAGTGACTCAAACAGTTCTGTAATATCTGACTCTCCGGGAGCAATACGGTCGTTGTCGTATTCACTGAACTGTGCGTACCCGTCGGCACCACCTAACTGATACGCGAGTTCGCCCCACATCGTCTGTGTGTTCGGGGCATTTTCGTCGTTCTTGTTGCACTTCGCATTAGTAGCACTGACGTACCCTCCCTCAAAGACGGCCGTTCTCACGGAAAGTTCGTCTTTGATTTCCTCGAATTCTTCACGCGCGTCATCGTCGACAATATACTCTCCGAGGTCTTCGATGACTTCCGGGTTTCGAGAGAGGTGATACGCGGCTATCTGTGAGTGTGTCTTCCCACCTCCGAAGACAGTATCGAGTGAGAGGAGTCCGTCTTCACCACTGAAATCACCCTTTACTTGCCCAGTGTACCGTTTAGCAAGTAGTGTGAGAAGTGTCTGAAGACCGTCTGTCGCGTAAGTTTTGCTAAAGAACGTCTCTGGGTCTGCATAGATATCCGGAGCGTCGTCCTGCTGGAACACCACATCGGAAAGCTTAGCAGCGAACTCATTTTCCGAGAGTGTCCCTGACAGCACGTCGTCGTGTGGAATGCACGACTTGAAAAGTGTTGGAATTTGTGGTGCCATTGATGATATTGTCATGCATGAGGAGAGGGAAGTAATTACTTTCGTTTGTGTTAATCGCTGTATACAAATGGCCAACCTACTATAAGTAATTCAAACAAGTTGTGTGTGTATTCCAATCGGTTGCTACTACTGGGCGTTATGTCCCACTTTGGTATAATTCAGGACTACCGATAGGGTCATTAATTAACCATGTGTCTGGTTGACTGTGCCAACTCTCAGGAACAAAACTACGGATAAGGGGACAATTATCCGCTGGAAACCCCATCCGAAGCACGTCCGACCAAGCACATACCAAGTTACTCCTCGGGCAGTTTCCTTTCTGAATGAACTCGGCTTCAACGCACCTTCTCCAGGAGATGAAGTGACTATTCCCCCACAGGTGTGCCGTCCACTTCGTTTACTGGGAGACCTCTATTTTGAATCGGAATCGAAAGACGATGTGCAGTTGGATGATTCACCTAGTAAAGAATACTATCGGTCATCTAGGCTATCAACAGAACAGTTGGGAGACCTTCGCTCCTATGTAGAATCACATCCCTCCTATATTGGCGGATTTCGCACTGAATTAGAAAAGGAGATGGATGGAATCCCTGGGTCAGGTAAAGAGACTCCAAAGCCCGTTCTTGACCCGGATTCTCATAGTATACGCCAGTCATCTCATGGAAACATACTGCTACCGGAACCATACTACATTGGTCAGGTTGATAGACTAAGCAATAACAAAAATGCGATGCTATCCACTGGTGCTGGGAGACACATAAACTTGGGAAAATTGCCAAAATCAATAGTTGGCAAATGGACTATTGGAGTTGAATATCGAGGACAATGGACGATGTGTCTGGCACCTCAGGAGTGGAGCTCTGGCTATCGTTCATCAGTTCAGGAATATATCGAAGAATTGGAAGAATTGACCGGGATTGAAAATCTCAACAAAATCCTACGCATCCAAAATCGACATTACGGAAATGATATTGATGGGTCGAAATTGGTAGTGAATATCTGCTACGCAGGTCATGGATTGGGATTTGCATACTATGGAGAGTGGACTATCGTTATTGACAGCGAACTACTTACTGCAGGGCAGAGAATCCGTGTGAAGGTTGAGGAAGTCTATGATTGTATTGGATTTGCCGTCCCTCAACGACCAGACAGTGAAGAAAACCTGTCTACAGGCGACCGGGTCAAATTGAGTGTTGATAAAATTGGGAAAAATATCCTTGTTGGAACCCATAACAATCAATTAGTGACAGTGCCTCGGGAGACAGATGTCACTCCGGAAAGAATCTTAGTTGCTATTACAGAGATTAACGAGGGGTATGTAACAGGGTCGATAGACTCATTGGACGATACCGAACTTCCTTCTGTAGAAGATACTCTAACAATACAAGAAGGGAAAATTCAAGAATACCCCAATATTCCAGTTGACCTCCCAGATATACCACTTTCAGACTCTGTACCTGTTAGATTGCCAGTAACGGCAGTAAATACAGATTCAATTTCTGTGTCAACAAAAGTCTATGAGGACAATGGTCTGTTTGGAGGGCATCAAAAAATCACTTCACCATCTCAGCACTGGGGTGAACAAGGTCTCGTTGTCACGATGAATGACCTTCCAATCGTTGTGCACGGAGGTCGGTATGTCCCTGGAGTCGATGTTAAAGTTCGTCCAACAGGATGTACCGATGGCTTTGTTGAAGCAGAGTTTGAGGAGTTTATTCTTCCAACTGCTCTTCAGTCTGCTGAGAAGGGACGTGAACTCGGAGAGGATAAATTAAGAAATGAAGAGTACGATGAAGCTATTCAAGCGTTCGTTGGTGTAGTAGAAATAACAGACAAAAATGCAGATTCAGAAGAGTGGATAGAAGCTATTGAACTCGAAATTATTGTATTGATTGCAAGTTCTATTGCGAAAGGAAATACCCTGGAATCATTGAACCTCTTAGACGTGCGAAAAGAGGACCTAAAAGAGGAACGTAATATTCCAAGTTCATTCACTAACACAGTCTTACAGGAGCTCTCTGTACTAGGACAGATTCTTGAGGCAAAGTTTTGTCTGGAGGACGCTGAGAAGGACGGAGAAAAAAGCGAGATAGTGGAGGCTCGTCAAACTGCGAAGAATCTATTGACCGAAGCTGTCACGACACTTGACGGACTACCATCGCTAGCTGGTCATGAAAGACCCCATTGGTTCATCCATGACCAACTGAAAGAAGTCGCAGATGAATTGCTTCTGGTCTCCCCATCAGTGAAGGAATATATTGCCGACTTAGATATGAAAAAAACTGACTGACAGGATGGTGTTGGTCAGAGAGTTAGTCTTTGATTTCCTCATATCTATGACCAGTTCTGAGTAATATACTGGTTGGCGTCTTGGATGCCAAGTGGTTCAGACGAGCTGCCAGACCGAGCGTAGAACTTCTCACCATCATCGTCTTCAAAGTACACAGGGTCTGGACTGTCATCAACCCAAACGACACAAACAGTCTTTCCTTCCACTTCTTCGAATGTAACGTGAGTATACGCTGTCGCCATCATCTTACCAAGTCGGTTGGCAATTTCACGATTAAGTTGTAGTTCGAAGGAGTCCCTGCCATCCTTCATTAGGTCAAGGTCACGTTCGATACCAACTGGCTCAAAGTCGTCATCCTCAACTCCTATAATAATCACTCCGCCGCCCGAGTTCGCAAACGCCGCTACTTCCTTGGCAACGGCAGCTTTCAGGCTTTTGTTTGGTTGGTCCTGATACACGTCGTATAGGAAGGTTTCCTTAAACTCGACGCGTGCATTTTCACCTCCTGCAATAAGGTCTTCAGTACTTTCTTTTTCGGGACTACGTCCATCATCGGTGACGAGACTCTCCATGTAGTCGTTGATGGCTGTCGCAAGTTTCTCCCGTCGTTTTGCGAGGAAATCCTCGTAGTTCTCGACCTTCCAAAGCTCCTCATTGTCGGGGATAAACTGGGATGGTAGGGCATCTGGATGTCGGTCCTTGACTTCTGGGAGGTACTCCTCCGGAAGTGTATCTCCGAGTTTCTGGTTCGTTTCGGGAGTAAGGAATGCTCGGTTAGCGATTTCGTTGACTAGCTTTCGATGGGCTGAGTGACCCGAGTCATACTCGTCGTAGAGACGGCTCTTGGGGAAAATATGGTGTGATTGGAGTTCATAACTTCCGACGAGCGGCTCTCCAGTCATCCAGTCCACAGGCTTGTTCGCCCGAGTCACCATCCGAACCATATTGTAGAAACGACGAGTGCGTTTCCCCCGCCCTCGAAGGTCGGACGCTTGAACCTCTATCCGTCCCCGGTCGTTCTTGATTTCTTGCATCAAGTCTTCGGTTGGGGACGGATTATTGAGCAGGGAGAGGTCGTGTTCTACTGTAGAGTCTGAAGAACCGCTGTAGCGTGTCCACATCATTGCGGCGTACAACCAACGGATAAACTCCTTCTTCTGTTGCTGTGTGATTTGACGGTCTTCCTTTTCCAAATAAACAACGAAGGGGATGAGAACGTCGCGCGTGTTGATATAATCCGAGTTCGGAATATGCGCTTCGTTCTGAAGAACGTTGACGATGTAGTTCAGTACACCATCGTCCTTCGCCAGACTGTGCCACTTTTCCTCTAACGTTTCGCGGGGAGTGTCGTAGACCTGCTCATAGGTCATTGTCTGGCTGATGACCCCAATCATACACTTAACATAGAAATTGAGGTCAAAATCAAACCCTTTCTCTGCTAACTCGGCCTGCTTATCCTTCATATGCCGCCGGACGTACGGCCATTCGGCGCTCATATGTGCCAGGGCGAGCTCGGCGTCACTCAGATGCGTCCCCTGCGAATTGATTTTATCGAAGAGTTCGATGGCCTGATGGATGTCCGCCGATTTGGGAAGCGTCTCAACAGGGATGTCGTGCGTCTCAACGTTCTGGAGCTGCTTGAGTTGTTTCTCATATCGTTCTGAAATTTGAAGAACTTCACTGGGGTCATCGTCGCCAACAGTTTTCCGAGCAATTGAGATGGCACTCACAGACTCGGTGAAACAATCGACGACCTTCACCCACTGAGTCCCCTCTTGGACACGTTTGTTCTCAAAATGGAACCCACCAGTTTCGACATTAAAATAGAGTTTTCGTGGGTCGTTCTTAATGTCGGATTCGTCGTAATATGGCGGAATATCATCCTTCAACAGCATATAGAGAACAGTCAACCGCTGCTGACCGTCAAGGAGAATCTCAAAGAGTGCCTGCTTTTCTTCATCAATTGCGTCGTTCTTGATTTCGGGCGGGTTCTCCGTCTCCCATGTGAGAAGTCCACCGATGGGATAGCCCTTACACAGGGAGTCCATCAGTTCCTTCGCTTGCTGGCGTTTCCAGACGAACTCTCGCTGGAACTCTGGGAGGACAATCGCGTTGGATTCAACGCGGTCCAGTAATTTCCCAACTTGCATATCAGGAGTGTACTAAGTCAGGTCTCAAAACAGTTTGCCACACAGTATTCTAATAAAAATATAGAAAACTGATATTATGGTCATACGAATAATCGTTCCTGAGTTCGCTCATCTACTTTAGCTCCCCGAATACATTCGTCAATTAATATGTTCTTCAACTTCTTGTCCAGAGAATTGCTGACCTACGTCAAATACGGATTCGATGATTCGACCTAATACCTACATAATCCCCAACCATTTATTACATTAAATTCTGAATTGATTATGTCGGAGTTGTCGAATTAATGCCTAAAACCCATACTGTTGCAGATGTACTCCCACAACTCAATGACTCACTATTCATTCCCTGCCTTCAGCGTGACTACTGTTGGAGTCAGAAGCAGGTCGAAATGCTGTGGGACTCACTCCTCCGTGGTCTTCCGCTAGGGTCTCTGCTGATGTGGGATAGTGACATCGAGAACCGCAAAGACCCCGCCTACCAATTTATCCAGCATTACGTCGACGAGAGAGGATACTCTCACGAGGAGGAAGTCAACCGATATAGTGAGCGGCTCCCAGACTTCCCGGATTCATATTCGCTCATCCTTGATGGCCAACAGCGGCTGACCTCGTTTTATATCGGTATCTACGGGAGTTACACGACACGAATCCATGGAGCATGGAAACAAAACGAGAGTTCATACAACCGTCGTCACCTCTACCTTGACCTGTTCTCTGGTGAGAAGAATGATAACCACGACCGTGAGCTTGTTCACGAGTTTGATTTCAGGAAAAGTGGGGGTCTCAACAGCAAGGGCGATAGCTATTGGCTCAGAGTAGGAGACCTTGTTAAAAATAACCATGAGCTCACGGAGGATACTTTCTTCGGTAAGGAGCAGTTCTTAGACAAGGTTCGGAACGAGTTGCCAACATCACTCAGCGATGCTGAGCGGTCCGACGCAATAGATAGTGCAGAGCAACTCTGGCAGGGTGTGAATAAGCGCAAGGCTATCCTCTACGAGACGACGATGACTAACGGAAAAACTGCCCGAGAGTTGTTCATTCGTAGAAATAAGGGTGGGATAGAACTTTCAGGAGTCGACATTCTGCTTGCGCTTCTCACGGGGTACTGGGATACAGGCGGAGAAGAGGAGACTCCAACAGACGCAAAGAATGAGATTGAGCAGTTTACCGAACGACTCTCTGGTAACAAACGGCTCTCCGAGGAGGGATTCACATTCGGTAAGCGGTTCACACTCCGAACTCTGCTTCTACTTTCTGACGAGACACCATCATTCAGAAAGGATGGCCGATACGACGGAGAACTCCTGATAGAGGCAGAGAAAATCTTCCGCGATAACGAGTTCGAACAGGCCGTTGAGGATGCATTTGAACTTGCTGCAGACCTCGGTTTCCACGACGCAGCTCTCTCCAGCAAGACCGTCGTCATACCAGTCATTCAATTTCTTCACGAGAACGATTATGATACATCAGAAGGCAACGAGAATATCCACTACTGGCTTGCAACAACTGTGCTGAATGGAGTCTTCGGTGACATTGGGTCACAACAAGTGCTCGAAACCGCCCGAGAATACGTCCGGGAATCTAATGGTGACAAATTCCCAGTGATGGAGATATTAAATGATTTGAGCGGGCGTGGAACGACAACATACCTCGACGAGGAGGTGCTTGACCGACTACTGGATGAAGTTAATTACCAGTCAGGGTCTCGACGGAACGTACTATTGACACACCTATACCGGGGAGACCGCCGTGCTGGTCATCCGGGGTATGAGGTAGACCATATTTTCCCACGAGGAAAGTTAGCTGACAGGCAATATCTAGAGAAACAGGGTGTTGAGCCTGAACAAGTTGACTGGTTCAAGCAGCATCGAGACCATATCGCCAATTTGCAACTTCTCAGTAGTGACGGAGAAAACCAATCGAAAGGCGACCGTGACTTCAGTGATTGGTTAGAGCGAGTAGAGGCAGGTAAAGTCGATAATTTGACCGACAAAGCTGATTACTTCAAGACTCATCGGATACCGTCTGATGAAGCACAACACGAGTACCCACAGTTCAAACGCTTCCTCCTTGGCGAGTCTGGACGAACACAAATCATCAAAGAAGAATTGATGCAGACACTTCCTCTCAATAGTTCGGCCTGAGAGTGGAAGACCCGCTTTCGTTAGGAGAAAATATGAATGTAGGGTCGCTACAGGCAGCAGAATATGTTACCTTCTATAGCGTATCTGAATGATGGATGTTCAGTACCGGTCGATACTCGATTGTGACTGGAGGCCAGAGCTGGACTCTTCTTTTTCCTTGTTCCATTTGTTCAAGCCTTCCACGACCTGGTCACTAACACGTACCTTTGCAGCACTAGATGACGAGTCTGGCCCCCAGAGACCGAAGACTCGTTTGCCTGCCTGATACTCCGTGTGTTCATCTGGAAGGAGGTAGACCCAGCCTATCTCTTCGTGGTCGCTATTTTCACGACCACAAATAAGAGCGGTTTCTGGATAGCCTACTGGTTTGACTGCGATGGAATAATTAGTGTTTCGTGGGGGATGGTCTTGACAGCGAACAATTGCCATAGTGTCACTGGTAATCGTACCAATAAGAATGGTACGACCAATCTATCGTTTAGCACTGTCACGAGATTATACGAAGTGGTAATTTTCGAGAAGTCACCAAGCTACCAAACGCTGTTCTTGGCGTATTCGGGATATTCAGCATAAACCTCATCAATAAGGTCCGATAATAATATTTCACAATATTCTGAGGCGAGGTTTTCTGCTATTGAATGAGTTATATTGGCATCTGTGTCAGCTAATTGATATTGTGATGAATTGACTTCCTCTGTCTATTCTTGTCTCCGGTCTCTTGGTTGTGCAAGAAGGTCCATTATTCCACCACACTCTGGACATTCCCGGTGCTCTACCTGTAGAGGGGTCATTTCACTCTCAGCAAACCGCTTCTTACAAGGATGACAGTAGAAAATAGTCTCATCATCACTATCTGGGTTAGCAGTTGGGGTTGACTTAATATAATCAGTAACGACTTGTCTTAACTCTGATTCAGAGACTCCATTACTTCTCAGCATTTTGAAGGCCTCATACTTATCTGTGATTCTGATTTTTTTGTCTTCCCTCTTTACAAGAGAACCTTCTTTCGAAACTATTTCATCTAATACTGCCCGAATTTGTTCCTCTGATTCATTAGACATAGTCCAATTGATGAGTTTATCTTCATCCATTCCTGAGCCCCACGCTTCTTCGATGAACAAATTCCAGAGTATCCGGAACTTGATTTCTTCTGCTTCTGCATCTCGTAGACGTTCGTACACAGCACTTCTTTTGTTGCTGTAGAGCCCAGCGAGTAGGAGTGACGGAATTACTGCAAGCAAAATCACGACCAAATTACTGAATGATAGGGGTGTGTTTTGTACTATAACGATTACTGCGACAAGAAAACCGAAGGAGAAGGTTGAAAAAACGTAGATGAATGGTCCAATCCACTCGTGTAATGCTATCAAAGCCCGATTTCTACCACTCGGATAGAATGTCGAAGTCACAAGCTTAGCAGCCAAAAACACGATTGTTGCATAGACTAAAAACCGGTACCCCCAACGAACTAAGTCTGATTCAGAGGCACCTTCCAACAAAGGAAAGGAAATCAGATTTTGTGCGACTAATGTTCCCGTAAGACCGAGAACACCCAATGCTATTAGAATTTGTACATTCTCTGACCTTCTAAGACTCTCTTCGTTTTTTTCTACGAATTCTTCGCTAAATGAGTGCCGCATTTTGACCCACACAGGAAGATTATCTTGTTCATCAGATTCAGACATATGTTCTTGTGCCCAGAGAAGTAATAAAGAGATAGCGTTCTACCCGGACTTACTGAGATGGGAAACTAGCCGTTTAGATGTCCACCAGATAGCCCTCATGTCGTCCATCGGCTCATTTTTATCTTATCGCAGTGCTTGTCATCATATTGCGGGATATGCCTACATAGTCGATGATATTGGCGGCTGTTTTTGATTCCAGTGGTCGATATTAGCTAACTCAATTGACGACTGAATCAGTAGTCTTCTAACGCCCTCAGTCCCGCTTGTTCGGAGAGTTGGCACAACAGTTCGTGTACTCTGTTAACTTTATTCTTTAATGTCCTCTGTTGTTCTTGATTGAAGCTCTCTATATCATCGTGATAGAACGTATCTGTTACACCATTCCGCACTCGTCCATAGTGCCGTTCTAGAGTATCTATGTCTCGAAGTTTCTCAAAGAGACCGAGGAGAATCCCCCGAAGATTTTCGTCTGCGTACAAATGATTGTTTTTACGGAGAACCTCTTCGAGCGACTCGGAATTGAGTTGCTGAAATCCGGGAACTGATTCTGTGAGAGAGCGATTCCGAAACTCTTCTTGGTAAATTTCGTTGAACCGACCAATCTCCATTTCAAGTTGTCTAACGGCCTGCTGGCGTCTATCTGCTTCAATGAAGAGAGATTCTATTTGCTCGCGGTTCATCGGCCTTTTCTGGTCATTGATACGAGCGTAGTACGCAGAATCAGAAGTTGCAACCGGCTTTCTGTCTGCCTCGTAGACGCGTACTGCTAATGCTACCGTATCAACATTCTCGCTCGGCACACGCAATGCTGATGAAACATCTGTCTTTACCAACGGAGTAGTGTTCTGAATGAGTTGTGAGACTGTCCTCGAAATCTCATGTTCAGGCGGGTCAAACGGGGCGGGTTGACCATCATCGTCCATCCCAAAAACAATGATACCGCCACTCGCATTGGCAAAGGCCGTAAATTCTCGTTCAATATTCCTCTTCCACTCTTTTTTGGATTTCTCTTGGTTCGTATCTGCGTATCGAAGATGTTCCTTGAATTCAAGATATAGATTTTCCGACTGCCCGGTGTCTGAGAGCGATTGAAGCGTATCCCATGTCCAATCCGAGACTTCAGAGGGGAACAGTTGATTCTCCATTGTCTATTTCCATCACAATCAACCCACAAAATCCCAACGTTCCTTGCATTTCCGAACCGAAGAGGCTCTCAAAAACTGTAAACACCCTCTTACTCATCGAAACCATTGAGAGACCGACCACTATTAGTAATATTCTATAGCGCGAACGAGAGTCTCCCGCTCCTCCGGTAGGTGTATTCATGGGTGCCCGTAAGCGAGGCCGATGAGCTTCATCCTACGAGATAGTAGTTAGGAGAGAGTCTCAATAAAGCCGAAGTCAGCCTCCATATCGCTTTTTATGCTAAAAACGAGGGTCAAACACTCGTCTTCTCGAACCGGGAGCGTAGAGAAGTTGATTGTGGAGTGATTGCCGTTTCTACTGAGTAGTGTCTCCCGGATATCTTTGTCGCGGTCAGGGTCAAAACGGTTTCGTGCAAGAGGTCGAATTGTCTGTTCGTCCTCAATCCCACCGATTAGCAACGTCGTATCGTTCTGTATCTCTTTGGTGATTTTGTCCGCCAACTCGTCGTTATCAATGCCACTAAACCAGTCTCGTGACTTGTACTCAATGATACTACCCTCTTCTGGGATGACCACACCTTCTGCGTCAAGGTTCTCAATGCACTTTTCACATAATTGGTCGAAGAAATGGGATTCGGGGCTGTCAAACCATTCGGCGGCAGTATCGAATATGACGTACGACACGATGTTTGCCATTGTATCTCCCGTATTGAAATTTGAGATGATGTCATAGAGTTCGTTCAGGCGCTTGAAGTCACCGTCAGCGTTATTATGCACAAGGAACGGCCCGATGGCTTGTGGCTCTTCGATGAAGCTCGACCCAACGTGGTGCAGTCGGGTCTCGTCGCCGCTGATAAAGTTTGAAAGGAGTTCCAGTCGCCAGCCAGCTGAAAGGTCGATTAGCTTGTCCGCAAAGACAATATTAAACTCGTCATGTTCTTTTTTCACGACAATTTCTCCATCTAACCCGCTCGTCACCTTCGAATTATAATCGACGATATCCTCGTTCCACGGCTCCAGTGATTCGGTGAGGTTCCCGTACTTCGTTTGGTAGGTTTGGAGGTCATAGTAGATATTATAGAACGCTTGGAGGAACTCGTCCACATTCTCGTACGAGCGGCGGCCAAGCTTCACTTGGTCAACTGGGAACTCGTCCCCGTCAGGGAATCGTAGAACGTCCGAAACTAAAGTGTGTGTCTCTTCTAAAAGGAAATTATCCACAAATTCGTCACGAGAATACTGAAAGATGCTTTTTGCACTCTTTTGTCGAGTGTATATTTTCACATCACCTGCTTCCTCAAAAGCGATTTCTTCCGGCTGAATCCCCAGCCATTCAGAAAAGGACTTGGTGTTCTGGTTCCGTTCGAAATGATAAGCGTTGATACCGTCTCGCTCTCTCTTGAACCGGACGTATTTATCCACGTTATCCGTATCAAGCAGGCGTTCGAGTACGTCCGCCTCTGTTGTAATCGTCTTTTCCTTAGAATCGGTATGGCAGATAATGACCGAGTTAGCGACCACGAGGAGTACAGCGTACTTCCCAGCCTGTCGAGCCGACGTGTAGAGACTGTCACAGAAGTTGTTGATAAGTGAGGAGTCGAATATTTCTGGTGGGTCAGGGTAGTTATTAAGCAGGTGTGAAATCCACATATCTGGATTGGCATCCAGTTCTACGTCGGTTGCAACAGAACTGGACTTCGTTTGGCGGTCCAAGCCTCTAATAACCTCAAGAATGTTCTGAACCTTCGTTTCACTGGTGAGGGTTTGCTCGGTTAGTTCGTGTCCTTGCACCTCTTTGTACCGAAGGTACACTGGGTCGGGTTCGGTATCAACAATGTGTGTCTGACCCATAGAGTTGCATCTGAAGATTCATTGCTACGTCATAATGTTTTATATTTGTATAGTTGTGAGACGTATGTTCAGACCAGTACCAATACTATCTCGGCAGAATATCCATAGTGAGGCAACGAGGACAACTCTGTATGAGTAACATCCCCTGGAGTAAGCTTCTCGTCGGAATTAGTGGCGTGGCTATCATAGCAGAGGTCATCAGTGTGGTTTACCAGTGGGCAATACAGTTTGACCCTGGTGGCCCACTCTCCGGAGTTCTATCTGTTATTGGCGCGAAGGGTAATGTTGCACTTGCCTTTCTCGGTGGAGGTCTACTGGTCACTGTTACTTGGATATTTGCTCAAATTGGCGATAGTGGTTTCTGAAAATATCTTTTTTCGGAGTCCGTAAACATAGGTGATTTCTGGATAGCTCGCTGCTCTAATTACAATTGAATAATTTATATTTTAACGCCAGTTCTGCTGAATATACTGACTGGCATCCTGAATTCCCAGCGGCTCGGAGGAATCTCCCGACCGGGCGTAGAATTTCTCTCCGTCGTCAGTTTTAAATCATACAATCAGAGTCAACCACCTATAAGCGTTCCAAGTAGTATAATAGCGTCATGTATCCGTCAAGCGGGACAATTATTGAGGTAACAATAGAAGCAGATAAACACGAACTCATCTGCCAACACTCAGTTAACGTGAGTCACTTGAAGAATCCCCGTGATACGCTCCACTTTTTGCTTACCGGCGGTGCCTCGACTCGTGAGAACACAAATAACCGTTTAGAGACCCAGCGGAGCAATTTGCACGACAGCAATGTTGATGTTGTTGGCACCCAGCACGATGCGATTGCATACTATCTTAGCAGTCTTGATGCTCGTAGCGAGCTCTCCGAGAATGAGGCTTACGGCCTCCTCATAGACGCTGGTGTTGATATGGTTGAATACGAAGAGTGGCGCAATTCATTCAATACACAACAACGCGTTAACCGCTTGTTGGAAGATGCAAAAGAGAGAGTCCGCTACCTCGGCAGCGCGATAGACTACGCTGTGCTTACGGACTCCTGTCCGATTGATGGGGTCAAGTTCAACCCATCAAGGCGGTCAACAGACCCACCCGAAGATGTGGTCGCCACCGCCGCAGAATGGCGTGCCAACACTATTGGCACAAACTCGTGCTATACACTCGCTTTGGAGGCAATTCATACTAACGCGTTCGAGGCTTACGATGATGTCCGTTACTGTGAAGGACTCGCTATGTCCAGTCATCCATCTCGCGCATCGACGCACGCGTGGGTTGAAGTTGATGGCGAGGTCGTTGAACTCTTGTGGAAATGGGATGGGCCTGCTCCACCAGAAGAGACAATTTATTATGGTGACTCAATTCCCTTCGACGCAGTTATTGACATAGCGAATCGCCGTCCAACTAACGCGAGCGTTTTGATGTCCGACGAGCAATATTTAGAAATGGCAGAGGTCAAGAATTTCATGGCCTCGCGCCTGTTCGACTGATACTGAATTCACGCCAATAGACAAGGGAGATTTCTGGATAGCTTGCTGGTTTAATTACAATTGAATATATGGGTTATCTATATTTAATTCCAATTCTGCTGAACGTACTGATTAGCATCCTGAATCCCTAGCGGCTCAGAAGAACTCCCCGACCGAGCGTAGAATTTCTCTTCGTCATCGGCTTCGAAGTACACAGGGTCTGGGCTGTCATCGACCCAAATGACACAGACTGTTTTTCCATTAACCTCTTCAAACGTTACGTGGGTGTACGCAGTCGCCATCATTTTACCAATATACTGTCTTTCTTTTGGCTTACTTTAGACTGAGTGAAAATATGGATTCGAAATAAATCTTTAAAAATTGCTAAATCAGCAATGGATTTATTAATTATAAATACTAAAATTTATTCAGAAATGAAAGAAGGTTGTAGAGTAATACCAACTAAAACGCTACTAGAACAAATAAAAAACCAATTCGATGAAATTACAGAGATATATGTTGCTCACCTGCCTACTGTCACAGATGTTTCAAAACTACATATAACTATTCATACAGATGAAGCAGAATCACTTGAACAGTATATCGAGCTCACTGCTGCTGATGAGGTTATAGTTGATATAGGTGAAGACGAACCAGTTATATTACCTTTTCAAGTGATGGCGACTTTCGATGGACCGGGGCATATCGATTACAATGAGGGTACAACTGTGTACATGGCGGACAGCGTACTGGGTGTGGAATCACGAGAACTAGATACTGGTCTTACGATATTACGACAAAAATTGGCTGGAGTCTGCCCTTCATGTAGAGATTATGTAGGGGATGTTTGGTACCACTACATAGATAATTATTCTTGTCGAAGAGTAGAAGAATTGTGAGACAAATCTAGAAATAAATTGTCTTATCGATGTATCTCACACTTTTAACCAAAATATATTAGTATTACTACAAAATGCCACAAGCTCTGTGGCTTCGTTTTCTAAACCTAATAAATTAGATATCGTAATTGTATTATTTTAACTTAGCAAAAATATCTAACCACAATACTTATACATATTCAATCTAACATTAAATTACTATGGATGAATTAAAGAAACAAATAGAAGAAATGCACAAAATTATTGAAGAGCAAAACAAGAAATTAGAGAAGCAACAGAAGCAGATAGACGCCCAGGAAGAGCATATTGACGAGTTAGAAGAGGACTGTATACTTAGGGAGTCTCGTATCAATAGTATTACTCGTAGTCTTGACAGCATTGAAGAAAAAATTGAGTTATTAAGCGCAGATGCAACAAATATTCAATTATCACCCATTGAAGAAGCTATCATCTATTATAGAGACCCAATTAACTGTGATATTATCAATAAGAAAAGTGCTGAAAGAGCAGCACGAATAGTTAAAAAGTTTTCAGATTGGTCTACTAAAACTAAAAATAAAGGTTACCAATTAAGCGTTAAGGAAGATAATTTAATAAACTTATATGAGTCAGAATATGGTGAAAAATTACAGAGTACGCAATTTAGACGTTCATTTGAAACTGCTGCTAACTTGAGCCGTGGAAAGTTGACCTTCAAGAAAAGGAAAGGTAATGAATTACATCTTCTTCCAGACGAGGAACTCATTACAAGCAAAAAACAGTTAGAAGAACAGAAAAAGTCAGATTGATTTTTACGTAGTGTTGGGATATCCAACTGACAACTGGTGTAAGGTACGATTGTAGTCAAGAATATATACAGTAGGGGGATACCTCTCAAACCGCTAATTTCGACCGTTTCATACAGATTTAAAAAGTTGCTTTTGTGAACCGACTCCTCAAATTGAGATATAATATAAACCGAGGCGAGATTATCCACACCAATCATCCATTTAATTAGGGTAATACTTATAAGGATAGAATACTAAAAATATTATAGAGGTGCAGTTATAAAACAAGCTATAACACCCGGTTTAGGGGTTATAGCGCAGTTGGTTGAGCTCTACACTCCCGCCTGACACCAGTTGTCAGATTCATCGTGCATTTTTGCCTCATTTTCATTTAGTGTTTGGACTATTATCCTCAATCTACTTTGCTATCTGGACACGGTGGTTCATCGTGACCTCCAGTATGAACTGTGTCGCATTTTCGGCATCGAAAGCTGGATAGAATGTATAGGTCTGCGCCGGGAGAGACCTCTACACGTTTTATCTGAATATTTGGCTGGTTGAGAGCTATGCCAACCGTAGTAAATGTAGAATGTTCATATAAAATTATTCAAAACCAATCTGTCAAGGAGCCAGTAAATCAGATAATCAAGTCAGCAATTCCCCAGTCATCGGGCAGGTCAGATTCGATATTTCGCTCAGTAACAATGTCTCGAATCCGTCGCTCAACGTCCTCGTCAAGCTCAAATTCATAATCAAGCTCTTTCTGCCAGTCCCAATAGCGCGGAATTGTTGGTTCAAAATCACTAACTGCTCCTGCAGGTGCGTCCAATAAATAACGAGTTTCTGAGATTTGGCCAGTTGTATGGGGAAGACTTCGGTCAATGGAGTCATCACGCACAATCTGCTCAAGTAAGTCCATTGCCGAATGCTGGTCAGCATAAAAAGCGTGTTCCAACATTGGATTCACCACGAAAATGTTTGTAGAGGCATGTTGGTGAATGTTATCCGCAACTGCATGGTCTGGATGGCCAATTCCCCACCCATACGGGTGAAGTCCTTCATTGATGAAGTCGTATCCGTCCCCGTCAATTTGGTCAAGAATCGAACTAAAGAACTCTAATGCAGCAACAGGAATTTCATTAATATCCTCTGACAAGCGTGTTCGAATAAGATACCGACCAGTGACGTTCTGCAGAACCGTCGTCACATGGGGGAAGTCCTCGGTTGTATTCGGATGATATGCATCAAGAAACCCTTTGAGCAATCCCCAGCCTTCCGTCTGTGTCGCATCGTCAAGAACAGTGATGAGTTGCTCTTGATACTCTCTGGAGATTCCTCGGTAGCGGTTGGATTCACCTGATTCGTGTGCTGACGCTAACCGTATCTCATATGTCGCCACTGCCTGTGAAAGTGGAGTCACATCTCCGTTACTAGCTCTCGCTAATTGCTTCTCAAGCTCCTCTATTTCAACCTTGTCTGGTCGTCGGTCTCTTGGCATTACGTCTCTCTACAGGAACAATAGGCGTAATGTTTGTCCCATGGACCGGCGATGATAGCGTATGGCCAACACATACACACTTAGTATCCGCGTCGAATCGTACGAATTCAGCGGTGAGTTCTACCTCGTTGGCGAAAAATACGGCACGGGCGAAGAAGTCCTGAAACACGTCGCAACGGACCATATCTTGGCGATGAAACAACGTCCACACGTCGCTGAGTATCTTCTTGAAACGCTCCAGGACGGTCAGAATGTAAGTGAGTCCGAATACAATCAGGCAGACCCCGACGTTTCCTGTGGAGTCCATTTTGATGTTGACCATCAAGAATTCCGGTTCTGGGTAGGAGACTATGGTGCTGAGATAGGCCCACAACCGACAAAAAGCGAACTCCGTTCAATAGCAGAAGACCTCCCGGAGTAAATCACCTACCGAATTATCACTCACCCAGCAAGGACAAGTACCCTTCTTGCATAGATAGAGCCGAATGCGTCTCTCATTTGATGACGGAACCCTTCTTCTCAAAGATGCTCCCGATACCGTTCCGTATGCTGAATGGGACGACCGCGTTGACGAATATCGAGCACGGGCACAACACTACCGTGACATCCGAGAGTGGGCGAATGAGACTGACGGACAATCTACTCTCAATCAATCCACAGCGACTGTGGGTGAGTTGGAAGACAATGCCCGTGCTTACTCGGACTTTCTTTTCACTCCGTCTGTCGCTATCGAACCACGAGACTATCAACAACAAGCTCTCTCAGCATGGCGAGACAATGGTCGTCAGGGGAGCGTTATTCTTCCGACTGGAAGCGGGAAGACATTTCTCGCTGTTCAGGCTATTGCCGATGCTGGTGTGAGTACGCTCGTCGTTGTCCCAACTATCGACCTAATGAACCAGTGGCACAGTACGCTCACTAATGCCTTCGGTAACCAGCTACCCGATGGAGTGGGTGTTCTCGGCGGGGGTAGTCACAATGTGACGAACATTACAGTGACGACCTACGACAGTGCCTACCGCTACATCAACGAGTACGGTGACCAATTCGGGCTTCTGGTCGTCGATGAAGTACATCATCTGCCTGCTCAGACTTACCAGCAAATCCCAGAGATGACGATTGCTCCCTATCGGCTTGGACTGACCGCGACGTACGAGCGTGCAGATGGAGCACATGAAGAACTGGAAGACTTGCTCGGTGCAGTTGTCTATCGAGAGGTGGTTGACGAACTTGCTGGCGAGTACCTTAGCGAATATGAAACGATTCATCTCCAAGTTGAACTCACCGACGAAGAACGGACCACGTACGACGACGAGTACCAGATTTACCGTGACTACGTGGACAATCAGGACTTCGACTTGTGGAAAGAACGTGGGTATCAAAAATTCCTCAAACGAACGTCGTACGACCCAAAGGGACGTCGAGCATTAATCGCCAAGCAACGAGCAGAGAAGATTGCTAGAACTGCGGAGAAGAAACTCGATACGCTAGACAATCTCTTGAAGAGACATTACAACGACCGTAGCATTATTTTCACTGCTAACAACGACTTCGCGTACGAGATTTCACAAGAGTTCGTGGTTCCGTGTATCACCCACCAGACCGAAACCGACGAGCGAACAGAGATATTGGAGCGGTTTCGGACGGGAGAGTACTCGATGCTTGCTACATCCCAAGTGCTCGATGAAGGAATTGATGTTCCAGCCGCAAATGTCGGTATCATTCTCTCAGGAAGCGCATCTAAACGACAGTATGCACAACGATTGGGTCGGATTCTACGGCCAACAGACGACCGTCAACCTGCTCGCCTGTACGAGATAATCAGCGAAGATACGATGGAAACGTATGTCTCTACACGAAGACGCCAAGGGGTAAATTAAAATGCTGACGGCTGACCTTTCACGGTCGCGTACGCGAGATGGTAGTATTTCTCCCCTGTTCATTGACGCTGATGAGCAACGGTATCGAGATACCGCCGAAGAACTCATCCAGATTTTTGAGGACCACCTTGGCGAATCGAAAGGTGACTTGGAGGATACTATCGACCAGCTCACCATTTCCGATACGGATTACAAAATTGTCCAGGGGTTGGCGAAACTGTTGAAAGATGAGTGTGAGTTCGAGACGGTCGCTCCAGTTGAGCCGCGAGAGATTCGACAAGAACTCTTCAAGGTTGCAAATGAAAATCAACCAATTGTCCGTCAGCCGACGTTGAGCGACGATAGGCAATCTGTCTGGGTCTATAGCACTGTAGCTGACCGGTTGGGTATCTCGCTCAAGGAGTGCTATCAGGGAATGTACGGTGATTTGGACGAGAATAAGCAACTCGTTCAGTTTGGACACCAAGCTTCCAGTGAAGACACGGATACCGACCAATCAACCACGACAACCCACCTAACGGGTGATAGTGAGGAATCTTACGCCGAGGACACAGTCTCAGTTGATTGGCTTCTCACCCGTTACAATTTGGCTCTGGCACAGGCCGTCCTCTACGATGCTACGGAGATGCGAGTGCGCGTCTGGGACTCGTTTTCGACTGTGTTCAGTTACGTGAAGCTGTTCGGCTTGATGCACCGTATCTATCCAATCGACACAAACGGAAATCGGGTAGCGAGTACCGATGTTGCTGACGGATACGAAGCTATCCTGGATGGTGCGGCATCTCTCTTTTCAAAATCTCGGAAATACGGGATTCGGATGGCGAACTTCCTCCCTGCGTTGCCGCTGTGTAATCGCTGGGAAATGAGAGCCGACATCCTTGACGACGATAGCGGGACGACCTGCCAGACGGTCTCGTTTGAGCTTGACCACACCGAAGGGCTCTCGTCACACTACTCTGCTCAGAGTGATTTTGATAGCGACCTAGAACGGACGCTATCCCGGAAATGGGAGCGAGCAAATACAGATTGGGAGCTCATCCGAGAAGATGATGTGCTCGACTTGGGTGCAGAAGTGATGCTCCCAGATTTCGCTCTTGAACATCCTGATGGACGACGAGTACTGTTCGAGATTGTTGGATTCTGGACGCCTGAATATCTCGACGAGAAACTGGCAAAGATACGAGAGACCGACCGTGATAACCTCGTTGTTGCCGTATCCGAGCGATTGGATTGTTCAGCTGACGATTTCAAAGGGATGGATGACCGCGTGCTCTGGTTCAAATCAGGGATTCACGTCTACGATGTTGTCGAATTGGCCGAAGAATACGCTGTTGAAGCTTCACTATCTCAGTGAGCAGCGTATGTATCTACTTACACTGTGGTTACCAGAGTATTTTATAAACGGAGTGTTAATTTTGGTACGGAACTTGGAAATCGTCACACGCTCCAAGTTCCCCTTCCCCAAGCAGTATGTCGAACACAGACTCAAGCCAAGGTGTGTGTCCGCTTTGTGGGTCAACTATTCCGGCAGGAGCTATACTTATCAAATACGAGGTCGAAAGTGAGACACGCTTGTTTGCGGAATGCTATGAGTGTGAGCAGCCTGTCCGACCACAGTAGCTGTAGCATCCTGACCGAATCGCGTTCATCGACGACACTTTCACTAATACCTATTTTTGCTCAATGTTTGAATCGGACGAACCTATGAAAAGCTGCCCGAGAGATGTCTCACTGCTTAGCAGATATTATTGTCTATTCTTCTATCATATTTCACCAAATAAATAAGTCAAATCCAAATTCTAGAATATTATTAACACATGGTTGACCGTGTGGACCGTGTGTAGACCGTGTGACTTTGACCGTGTGACACACCATATTACACCGTTTGCTAACTTGAACGACAACCATTGTGTGGCCATCTGTCGTTAGATAGTATGGTTTCGCTCAGTGAGCTGGTCTCAACAAGCCTATAATGTCAAGAATCGAGTCGCAGGCCGAGCGTGTCAAAGAATGATTAGGTGGTTGTGTGATTAGAGAATCACGAATTCATTCTTCGCTTAGATGTATCTACAATTTGATACACGCTGGCTGAGTTGGCTCATGAGAATGGTAGAATATTTGTAAGTACCTAAATTAGCATATTATGTCTAAAGTGGTAGTTGTATGGTGAAATTTATCCATCAAGATATAAATTCGTGTAAAAATCAGTTAGAAGGCTTTATTCATTCTATCAAAGATTACTTTGGTAAATCGGCTATGATAATATCTAGGGGTATCTTTAGAATACAATTTTTGTTGTCAATATTAAATCGTCAGCTTTACATAATAATACAACATATCAATAACTAAGGTGATTCAAAATGAGTCAAAAAGTCTGTAAAATCTGTGGAGCAAAGTATGATAATGAAGCGCTGGTTCGAGCGCATATTTCGTTCTCGCAAGCTGGCGACCATGCAAACAGAACTGGATTCGCGGCTGAAGATGTTTTTATCGAGAATCATGAGACACTCAATCAGGATACTAAAAAAGGTGGAATCTATGTAAAAGAAGCCACTATTTCTGAAAGTGAATTGCCCGACAATCTTAGTCAAGCCAGCGCTGTCGTAATCAAAACAGCAGTCAATTCAAATTGGATTGTCGATTCTCAAGAACTTATCGACCAGGTAAACATTGCTCTACGTGCTGAAGGACTATCAGAACAGTCAGACAGTGAAATCATGAGAGAGTTAAACGAATTCTTTGACCTTACTGCCACAGGAAGTGTAGAATTTGAAGACCTCTCTGACATCAAGCAACGAATTCTCAAAGAGTATGCTGACAATCCATCTAGTCAACTATCAGAGTTGGCTGAAGAAGTCGATGTTTCTCCAAGCTATTTTGCCGAAGTTATTGAACAACATACAGAAATTCTTGAGAGGACGAGTGTGGAGGAAATGAATGAGCACACAGAGAACGAGAGTCCTACGACGAAGACAATCTTGTATAATGGGACTGAGCTCACGGAGACAAAAACAGCTATCGTCGAATATCTTGCACGAAATCCAACTGCAACAAATCGAGAAATTTCGGAAGCTGTCGGTTGCTCCATTAGCTATCCATCACCAGTACGCGACCAATATAGTGACCTTATTCGAATGCGTGCAGAACATTTTGATTCAGACTTAGATGCTCTCAATGAGAGTCTTGAGCGTTGCCAGAAGAAGCGTGCTGATTCATGGGAAGAACTCACACATAAGCAACAAGAAGTGCTCCGTCGCCTGTCTGAAGAACCAGACCCCTCAAAGCCAGCTAGTTCACTGCGCAATATTATTCAAGATTTGTCTTTTGAGACTCATCCGTCGTATATTAGTGATGTTAAAGAGAAATATATTGAATTTGCTTTGGAACTCAAGGAAGCAAGAACTACAGTGAGTGATGAAGCAGGTACAAAATCAGAGACAGATACTGAATCATTAGATAACCAACTCAACCAGAATCTGACCAAGGAGACAGAAGAGAAGCTCCGAGAGCTGCTCCAATTTGCTCAAAAGCATATACAAATGGCCAAGTTCGAAATTGAAAATAGCACCTCCTCTGATTCGGCTGTAGGTCGTCTTGTAGTAGCACGGCAAGTCGAGAGTGAGTTACACAAATATCTCAATGTGTGACAGAGATTGACGAAGGGTCACACATCCAGGCCTTATCGTAGCCTTGGCAATATGATGATTCAGTATTAGCCTAATTTGTGGAAGGCATCGATTAGTCAGTATCCAATATTGCTGCAGGTCGTCTACTCATGGCAAATTAAATTGAGAGTGAGCTGTAGAAGTGTCTCAATATGAGCAAATATTGGAGTTCACGCACACTATCAAATCACGCTACAGCTTTTGAATGAGCCTTTCTAACCGCTTCGCAATTGCCAACACATTATACAACAAGGTGTATTATACAAAATAAGATTTATAGTAAAAAATATATGTTTATTCTGACATGATTGTGCTTGATTTTTCTACAATTTTTTACTTTTAGTTTGTGAGTGCATGACACACGATAAAAAACACATTGTCACCGCCAATTCTGTTTAATAGCTGTCAGGTGGTGTTGTACGACAGAGGTTAGCAATGCAACAGACCGAAAGATACCACCCAAACCGCTGTCCAGTATGTGAATCGAGAACTCTGTATAACATGAGGAATGTGATAAGTAGGAATATCCCTGATATGACGAAGAAAGAAATTGTAGCTAACGGTAATATCTGTCCAGTATGTAGAGCAAAAATTCACAGAAGAGAATATAATAGTGGGATAGTATCCTATCAGACACATGAAAGTCCTATCCACTGGCAATTAATAGATGAAATTACAAAAATACTAAAAATAAAAAAGTCAGACGAATTTTCTACCATAAAAAAAGAGGGGAAGCTTGGTAATCTCGAAGTAGATATTCTCTGCACTGTCGCAGGCACTTATGAAAATCCAACAGGAGAGGCATATGAGATTGTTGTTGAGAATGATAGAGACCTAAAAAATAGAAGGAAAAGGCTACGTAAGTACGGTTATACACTAATTTGTGTCTATCCAGAGGACGCAATATATGGAATTGATATTGAGGAGATACGCGAACGGGAATATCCTGATAGCTTGAATTATTCACCTACAGAATGGAACGAGATGTATTCTTGAAATGATTCTCTCGGTTGAATCCACATTCTAACCTAATTCCGTTCTCGCGCACACACTAGCATATATTATGTACCCTCTGTAGAGAATATTGTGTGTCAATAAAACGAACTGATTTGTCCAAAATCACTGTCTATCTTATTCATGGTTATTTCATTCCAATTGACCAATGATGCGGCAGATGTTCGGCAACGAGTAGGAACGACGTTCGTTCCCCGATGCGGCCTTTTTGAGCCGACTCGTCGGCTCTCTTATTTATTCCCCGCCAGCGACGCGCATCGACGATATCCTGATGAAATGT
>Ga0136597_1000133_pt1 | contig 41691 bp, 31 predicted proteins | sample AntRauTorcE11898_FD_101385 | JGI IMG/M metagenome (GOLD analysis project Ga0136597, IMG submission 101385) | Saline lake microbial communities from Rauer Islands, Antarctica - Metagenome Torckler E11 #898 | ecosystem: Environmental > Aquatic > Non-marine Saline and Alkaline > Saline | place... | reverse complement strand
TACGGCCATCTGCGGCTGCAGGCGCGTGACCGCGAGGACCTCGCGATGCGCAACATCCAGGTGCTGGGCGAATACCAGTTCGAACCGCTTGCGGCCTTGCTCTACTTCCTCGATCACATCGGTATCGCGCCCGGGCATTTCGTGCTCGACGATACCGCGAGGCTGCATCCGCTCCTGCGCGAGTGGTTCGCGCTGCTCGACCAGCAGGTACTCAGCCGCTACGACACGGTGGTCGTATTTCGGGATGCGCCCGCCGGATCCGGTCGACGAATCGCGGGCACGGATGGGGAGGAGCCCGCTACGGCTGCCACGCGATCGGCGGTTCATCGAGTGCGCCAAGCTGCTCCCTGAGCGTCAGCACGTGGTCTTCCCACCAGCGGGGCTGCAACAGCCACGGGAATGCCTGGCAGAACGCGGCCTCGTCGGCGCGTGTCGCGATCCAGCCGGCGTAATGGATCAGGCGCAGCGTGCGCAGCGGTTCGATCAGCGCCAGTTCCATGGGATCGAAATCGCGGAATGACGTGTAGCCGCTGAGCAGGGCTCCGAGCGCCGCTTCGCGCTCGTCGCGTTCGCCGGGCAGAAACATCCACAGGTCCTGGATCGCGGGCCCCGAGCGGGCGTCGTCGAGATCGACGATCGCGGCTGCGTCATCGCGCCAGATGATGTTGCCGGGGTGGAAGTCGCCGTGCAGCCGCAGCGGTGTGAAAGGAATCTGTTCCAGGGTCGTCTCGATGCGCTCCAGCAGGTCGTCGACCAGTGTGCCGTAGGCCTCCTGCAGAAACGCCGGCAGCAGATCGCCGTCCAGCACGGCCCGGCTCGGCTGGCGTCCGAAGCGCTCGACATCGATGCGGGGGCGCTCGAAGAAACGGCCCGTCGCGCTGACGTTGTGCAATCGTCCGAGCAGCCGTCCGATCACCCGATGGGCTTCCGGGTCGTCGAGCGGCGGGGCATGGCCGCCGTAGCGCGGGAACAGCGCGAAGCGGAAACCCGCGTGTCGGTGCAGCGTCGCGCCACCGTGTGCCAGCGGTGCGATCACGGGCAGGTCGTGGTCCGCGCATTCGGCGGCGAATGCGTGTTCCTCGGCGATCTGCCCATCCGACCAGCGCCCGTGTCGATAGAACTTCGCGATCACCGGCGTAGCGTCCTCGAGCCCGACCTGATACACGCGGTTCTCGAAGCTGTTCAACTGCAGCAGGCGGCCGTCGCACACGAAACCGATCGATTCGACCGCGTCGAGGACAACACTCGGGCCCAGATCGGCAAACGTGGGTGTGGCGGTCATGGAAGCCTCCGGCGCGCGATCGTGCATCGTCGCATCGTTGGGTCACGGATGACAGCGCGGCTACACTGGCGTGAGACGAAAGGAGACGCCAAGTGATTTTCAACACCGACCGCCTGCACCGAATCCTGGATCGCGCCGACGAACTGATGGGCCGGATCGAGCAGGCCCTGCCGCCGCAGCCGCCGCCTTCGACACCGAAAGGCGAGGCCGTGGCGTGGCGCTGGCGCCGCATCGGGCAGCGCGGCGGCGGCTTTCAACCGGTGCGTCACCCGGCGACCGTGCGCATGGATGATCTGCACGGCATCGATGACCAGAAGGCCGAACTGGACCGCAACACGCGCCAGTTCCTGCGCGGTCTGCCGAGCAACAATGCCCTCCTGTGGGGCGCTCGCGGCACCGGTAAATCCTCCGTGGTCAAGGCCCTGCTGCGGGCGTATGCGGATGACGGGCTGCGCCTGATCCAGGTCGACGCCACTGATCTCGTCGATCTGCCCGACATCGTCGAGCCCCTCATCGATCGCAAAGAGCGCTTCATCGTGTTCGCGGACGATCTCGCGTTCGATGCCGACGATGCCGGCTATCGCGCGCTCAAGGCGATCCTCGAAGGCTCGGTTGCCGGGGCGCCCGACAACGTCGTCGTCTACGCCACTTCCAACCGCCGCCATCTCATGCCCGAGTTCATGGAAGACAATCGTGATACCCGCGCCGTCGACGGCGAGATCCATCCCGGCGAGGCGATCGAGGAAAAGGTCTCGCTGTCCGAGCGCTTTGGCCTCTGGCTGTCCTTTCATCCGTTCCGCCAGGACGATTATCTGGAAATCGTCGCGGCCTGGCTGCAGCGCCTCGACGGCGACCTGGCGTTCGATGACGCCGCCCGCGAGGCCGCCCTGCAGTGGGCGCTGGCAAGGGGATCACGCAGTGGCCGCGTCGCCCGTCAGTTCGCGCTCGACTGGGCCGGGCGGGCCCGCGTTTGATGGACCTTACACTCGCGACACCTTCACTCCTGTTTCCGGCGATCTCCCTGTTGCTGTTGGCCTATACGAACCGGTTTCTCGGGTTGGCGGCATTGATCAGGGAATTGCACGCTAAGTATGTCGAGCGCCCGGATCGGATCGTCTGGCGCCAGATCGCGAACCTTCGGCGACGGGTCCTGCTGATCCGGAACATGCAGGTGGCGGGTGCTGCCAGTCTGCTGTTGTGCGTGCTGTGCATGTTCCTGCTGTTCGGTGGTCTACTGACAGCGGCGCAGTACACGTTCGGCGCAAGCCTCGCGTTGATGATGCTGTCATTGGCGTTATCGATTCAGGAAATCCGTATCTCCGTGCAGGCGCTTCATCTGGAGTTGAGCGACATGGCCGGCGATGGCGGCGACGAGCACGATCAATGAATGGCGACAGGCCGCCTGATGGCGTGACTGGTAAGCGCCCCTGTTGACGAATGGATGGAGGCTTCATGAGCAACACGATCTCGACCCCGGATCTCTGCGACGCATACCCCGAGCGCGTGCGTGTGCTGGAACCCATGCTGGCCAACTTCGGTGGCGTCGATGCGTTCGGTGGTCCCGCAGTCACGGTGAAGTGTTTCGAGGACAATTCGGTCGTCAAGGATCTGGCTGCCGCGCCCGGTGAGGGGCGCGTGATGGTCGTCGATGGCGGTGGTTCCATGCGCCGGGCGTTGATGGGCGACCAGGTAGCGGCGCAGGCGGCGGAGAATGGCTGGGCCGGTGCGGTGATCTACGGCTGCGTGCGCGATGTGGAAGAACTGGCCGTGACCGAACTGGGTATCCAGGCGATCGGGGCGGTGCCGGTGAAGACCGAGAAACGCGGCGTTGGCGATCGTGACGTTCCGGTGACGTTCGGTGGCGTGACGGTGAGCCCTGGCGACTGGGTCTATGCGGATAACAACGGTGTGATCGTGGCCGACGGGAAGCTCGAATCCCGGTGAAAAGCCGGGTGGTTACGCGCCGGTGCTACGCGCGGATCGTGTTGCGCAGCGTCCCAAGCCCTTCGACGTAACATTCGACGACATCGCCGGCCTGCAGATACTCGGGCGGCGTCCGCGCGAAACCCACGCCGGCCGGTGTGCCGGTGGCGATGATGTCGCCCGGCAGCAAGGTCATGACCGTCGACAGTTCCTCGATGATCCGCGGGATATCGAAGATCAGGTTCCGGGTGCTGGAATTCTGTTTGACGGTGTCATTGACCGTGCTGCGGATGACCAGGTCGTGCGGATCGGGAATCTCATCGGCGGTCGTGATCCACGGGCCCATGGGGCAGCTCGCGTCCATGCTCTTGCCGAGGAAGAACTGCTTGTGGTGCTTCTGTCGCTCGCGTGCCGAGAGGTCGTTGACGACGGTGTAGCCGAATACGTGTTCCATCGCTTCGTCGCGCGCGATGAAGCGCCCGCCCCGGCCGATGACGAAGGCCAGTTCGACCTCCCAGTCGAGGCGGCGGGTGACACGGGAATCCACCGGGATATCGGCGTGCGGGCCGGTGACCGTGGTCGTGGCCTTGGTGAACACGACCGGAGACTCGGGCAACTCGACCTGATCGGGCGTGGTCCCCTGCGACTCCGCCGCGTGGTCGGCGTAGTTCAGGCCAAGGCACATGATATTCCGCCGCGGTTCCGGGATCGGCGCGCGGAGTTCGGTCGTCGCGAGCGGGACGGTCTCCCAGTCCGTGCCGTCCGGCAATCCGCCGCCCGCCTCGATCAGGGTACGCAGGCCTGCCGGAGCGACACCATCCCGGGGTGCCAGGTGCACCGTCTCCCCGTTGATGATCCCCCAGCGTTCCACCTCTCCGACCCACATGCTCGCAAGCTGCATGAATGCTCCATCAATTTTTCACGGGGAGTGAGTGTAACCTGCCCGGCAGCGGTGTGAACGCGTCGTAGCCCGGATGCAGTGAAACGGAATCCGGGACGCTCGTCTACTCGGAAGCGCGGAAACGAATGCCGCCGTACCGGGCAGCCGCGCGGCTGCCGGTGTTATCGCTGTCGGTCATGATCGCGATGCCATGGATCGTCCCCGGCGCTTCGTCGAATGCCGCTTTCCAGTCCCTGCGCAGATCGCGCCGGTAGGTGACCCATTCGCCCAGCCGCTCGTCGCCCTGTTCGACCGAGATCATGCGCGCCCTGCCGGTGAAGGCGTTGGGCCAGCGCGTGCCCGCCTCGAGTTCGCGTGACCAGACGTAGTTCAGGGCGCGGGCGCTGAGCTTGCCGAAGAACCCCTCCTGGACGACGTAGATCCGGGCGCCGTAATCATCTCCGGCTTTTTTGCGTTCGCTGGCTTCGCCCTGCGGCAATTCATCGACCCGCCAGCTCCACTCCAGCCACGGCGTCTCGCCGACGTCGATCTCGATCTCCCGGTAGAGTGCCGTGGCGCCATCCTCTGCGATGGCCTCGACCGCGGGCTGCCCGTTCTCCACGAAGCGATAGCTGACCGTGCCGTCGAATTCGCGCTGTGGCCAGGCGGCGATTTCGGCGGGAGTGAATTCGATCTCGGACGCGAACGCGGGCAGGGCGCACAGCGCCAGGGCGATGAACGGGAGTCGGCGGATCGGCATCGCGTTACTCCGGTTCGAGCAGGTTCTCAAGCAGGCGCGGGTCATCGAAATGCCGCCGCCCGACGAAGGCGACGGCATGCGTGCCCCACTGGCGCATCGCGCCGGCGCTGGGCACGCCGAAGGGCCAGAAGAAGAAACGCTCCAGGCGCGCTGTTGACGGGATCAGCCCATCCGGCGCGAACGCGCTCGCATTGCCGCCATCCGGTCGCGGCAATGAGCGCAGTTGGCCGAAAGGCAGCGGCGCGAGGGCCGTGACGTCATCGACCGGGCGTTCGATCGACTCCAGGCCAGAGAGGTAGTGCGTAGCGCTGTCCGCGCGCACCACGAGGCGCTCGGTGGCGGAATATTCGGGGGCCCGCGCCGGGCTCGCGACCGGTTCCGCGTCGCCGGGCATGTCGGCGATGCGCCAGCCCTCGGCCGGGAACAGCGTGTAGTAGCAGCCGCAGGGGTGGATACTGTCGTAGGCGAGCGGTTCCCCGTCCGGCGCCAGCGTGACACGCCACATCAGGCCGTCAAGATGGCCGCCGTACATATCGATGGCGCCTTCCTTCGGCCGTTCCGGAAACCAGATCATGTAGTTGAGCTGAAGCAGCACCTCGTCGCCGAAGCGGGTCCAGGACAGGCGCCGGTATTCGGCCGGCCGGTTCGTGTCGGCGGCTGGACGATCGTCGTCAGTTAGCCGCAATGCGCCGGGACGGTCGGAATCGGAGGTCGTGGCGATGGCCCACACCGGCGCATGGGTATCGAACAGGCGGGCGGTCTCGGCGCGGGTCGGGGCAGGAATACCGAGTGCGTCGCGCTCGACTTCGCGTGCCGTTTCGATGGCATCGCCGCGACCCTCGCTGTCGACCGCGTAGCGCCGGACGGGGTTATTGGCCGGTTCGTCGAATACCGCGTCGCGTTCTTGCTGGTAATCGACGATCTGCGGTCGCGCGACCAGCCGGGCGATGGGGTAGAAGCCGACTACCCGTTGCCAGGTCGCGTACTCATCAGGTGCGATAGCCGCCTCGCGCAGTTGATCGCGTGCGTCCTGGCTGGCAAGCCGTTCCCGATTCAGGTGGTCGCGGCAGGCGGTCAGCCCCGGTCGCAGCCCGGTCGGCAGCCCAGCCTGCGCGGCCGCTGTTGCCCATGTATCCGCGAGTTCATTGCGGCGTTCAGCGGGCAGGTTGGCGAGCTCATGGCGCCGGGCGTCCGCGGCGGTCTGTCCGAGCCGCTCGAGCCAGGCGTCGAACCGAGGGTCGGAATCGGTCTCGTCAGCGAAGGACGCAAGCGGTCGGGTCACGCGCAGCCAGGGGAAACCCTCGATGCGTTTCGCGCCGCCGTCCTCCACGTCCGCCCCGTACACGGCGGCATCGACGCGATCGATCTGTGCGCGGCAGAGGCTGGCGCGGTCGGCAGGATCGTCCGGAAGCGGAGCGGTGGTGGCGCAACCGCCAAGCACCAGCAGCGCGAGCGTGGCTACGCCCGCGCGGGCACGACGGCGCTCAGAGCTGGCCGCCGGCCTGGCCCCACTCGCCGGGCGTATACGCACGGATGGAAACGGCATGGACTTCGCCCGATTTGATCTGATCGTCCAGCGCCGCATAGACCAGGCGGTGCTTCGCGAGGATGCTCTTGCCCTCGAAGGCGTCGCTGATGACCGTCGCCTCGAATTTGCCGCCACCGCCTTCGACCTTCGCCTTGGCGTCGGGGATATGGGCTTCGATCAGGCGGGCGTACTCGTCGGTCTGCGACATGGGGCCTCCGTGGTTTGCGTGCGCCCGATTATAGCCCTCTGCCGGGGCTGGATCGAAATGGCGATTTACAGACTGCGCAGTTCGACGTGTTCGATGCCGACATATTCCTCGAGCACCGGCATCAAATCCTGGATGCGCTGCTGGACCCTGTCGGCGAGGAGTAGGGTGCGGTCGATGCCCTCGGTCCAGCCGTAGATCGAATGGGTCAGCTGGTCGGGCGTGCGCACGTTGTGCTGGATATCGTTCAGCAGCCTGCGGAATTCGGATGGTGTCGGCTGCACACCGAGTTCGCGGAACAGCGCGCCCAGGTGCTCCATCAACTCGTTCGCCTCGGGGCCGAGGCCGAAATCGGCCGGTTCGTAATCGCTCTCGCCGACCGATGCCTTCGGCACCCAGGCGCTGAAGCTCGCCTTCTGGAGCGAGTGATATAACGGCTCCTCGGAGATCAGCAGGACCAGCAGGTTGTACGGGTTCGCGCTGAACGTCGCATCACGGAAATGCCACTCGGCGTTGGTGAGGAACTCGTACAGCCGGATGTGTTCACGGAAGTCCGCCCCCTGGAGCTGGTCGAGGATGAGGATCGTCTTCTCGCCCTCGGAGAAGGCACAGGCGTCACTCATGACGCGCTCGAATGCCGGAATCGGCGGCTCTTCGCGACCGTCCTCGTCTTTCGACGGTGGTGGGATGACTTTCGGGGGCGGTTCATACTGCTGCGTGAAGTCGTGGTAAACCCGCTGGGAATAATCGAGCGCGGATGCCAGCGCCGAGGCAAAGGCCGTCTTGCGGCGACCCGAATCGCCCTCGACATTCAGCGCCGGCACCTGCCGCGTCGGTTGCGACAGCACGCAGCGGACGTGATAGCCGTAGTCGATGTTCGACTCGAAGCCGTAGTCCGCCATCCGTTCGCGCAGCGTCGACATGGTCTCTCCCGCGGTTACGCCGATCCAGTGTACCGTCCGGATCGACGACGTCAGGCGCCGTCCGTCGGCGCTGTGCCCCCGGACACCCCTTCTCCCGCGAATCGCATCGACAGATCGAGTGCGTGGATGTCCTTGGTCAGTGCCCCGATCGAGATACAGTCGACGCCGGTCTCGGCGATGGAGCGCACGTTCAACAGCGTGATTCCGCCGGACGCCTCCAGCCATGCGCGGCCCGCGTTTTCGGTGACCGCGGTGCGCAGGTCGTCGAGGACGAAATTGTCGAGCAGAAGGCGATCGGCGCCGGCGGCCAGCGCCTCGCGGACCTGTGCGAGCGTCTCGACTTCGACCGTGAGCGGGGCCTCGGGATGGGCCGCCCGCAGCGCTGCCACCGCCGCCGTGATGCCGCCGGCGGCGTGCAGGTGGTTTTCCTTGAGCATGGCGGCGTCATACAGGCCCATGCGGTGGTTCTCGCCGCCACCACAGGTGACCGCGTATTTCTGCGCCGCGCGCAGCCCCGGCAGCGTCTTGCGGGTGTCGAGGATGGCCGTATCCGTGCCGGCGACGGCATCGACATAGGCGCGGGTCGCCGTCGCGACGCCGGACAGCAACTGCAGGAAGTTCAGCGCGCTGCGCTCCGCGGTGAACAGCGCTCGGGCCGGGCCTTCGAGCGAGCACAGATGACTTTCCGCCGCGACGCTCGCACCCTCATCGACATGCCACTCGATCGCCACCCGCGGGTCGACCGCTCGGAATACGCCATCGAACCACGGACGGCCGCACACCACACCGGGCGCCCGTGCGATCACCCGGGCACGCTCGTGCCGATCGGCCGGAATCGCGGCGGCGCTGAGATCGCCGTCGCCGACGTCCTCGGCCAAGGCGCGGGCGATATCGTCATCCACGGTCGCGGGTCGTTGCACGGGTAGCCCTCCGGAAATCCGCGGTGATTGGACGTCATGACCGCCGCGCTTGCAAGCACCCGGTCCGCAGACGGTCGTCGGTGGCGTCCCGACACCGGCGAGGTACACGTCCCACGTAGGCCGGCCTACTGCCCCGAATATCCTGCGATGGCCGGTTCCTCCCGCAGTTCCCCACGCGCCTGGCGGATGATGCCGGTCGAAGAGTGCAGGAACAGCGACGCCATCGCCGCGGCGACCACGAGGTCCGGCCAGGCGGTACCGCTGGTGGCAACCAGGCCGGCGGCGGCGATGACCGCGACATTGCCGATGGCGTCGTTGCGACTGCACAGCCAGACCGAACGCACGTTGGCATCGCCTTCGCGGTAGCGCATCAGCAGCAGGACGCTTGCGGCGTTGGTCGCCAGCGCGAGCAGCCCGATCGTACTCATCACCAACGGACTCGGATCGCCCACGAAGAACACGCGCCAGACGGCGCTGCCCAGGATCCACGCCGCCAGCAGCGCCAGCGAGGCGCCCTTGATCAGTGCGGCGGTCGCCCGGACCCGCAGGGCCGAGCCGAGAACGGCGAGGCTGAGGCCGTAAGTGAGCCCGTCGCCGAGGAAATCGAGCGCATCCGCCTGCAGTGCCAGAGACTGCCCCTTCACCCCCGCGAACATCTCCACGGCGAACATGCCGAGATTGAGCGCGATCACGGTCCACAGCACGCGCCGGTACGCCGGCGTCGTGTTGTCCATCGCGGGTTGTGCGCTGCAGCAGCCAGCCATCAGGGTTTGCCTCCATCACGAAACAGGCCCATTCTGATTCCTACAGTCGCTGTAGGTTCAAGTCTGCATGACCGAAAATTTCCCGCTTACGATCGGCCAGCTCGCGCAGCAGGCCGGCGTCCACGTCCAGACCCTGCGCTACTACGAGCAGGAGGGTCTGCTTGTCCCCGGCGCCCGCACCGCGGGCGGCCAGCGGCGCTACAAGAAGGCCGACTGTCAGCGGTTGCATTTCATCCGCCACGCCCGGGAATTCGGGTTCTCCGTCGGTCAGATTCGCGAGTTGATCGATCTGGCCGCCGAGGGCAACCGCTCCTGCGCCGAGATCGACGCCATCGCCCGCCGCCACCGCGAGGACGTACGCCGCCGCATCCGCCTGCTGCGCGAACTCGAGACCGAACTCGACCGCATGGTCGGCGAATGCGCCGGCGGCCGCGTCACCGAATGCCGCGTGCTCGAAGTCCTCGGCGATCATGACCACTGTCGCACCGATCATGGTCATGGTCGGGAATCGTCAGATTCGCGATAGCGGCGTGGATGTGCATAGCGTCGGAGGTCTGGTTGGAGGAGGGAAAGTTGTCCGGGGTTCTCGCCAAGGCGCGGAGGGCGCCAAGGGACGCAAAGGAAAGCATTCAAAAGGACATAGGTCGGGTTTTAACCCGACACCAGCGGGTCGGTGTGTACAGCGGTGAGGTCATGGGTTCACGCCGGCATTGCCCGGCATGACGTCGCGGCATAAACGAAGCGCCATGCCGTCGTGCAAGGCCGGCCTACATGATCGCTCTTTCTTTGCGCCTCTTGGCGCCCTCCGCGCCTTGGCGAGAACCTCCACGACAACGTCGGAATCCAGTAACAGAATCAATCCAGCCAAGCGGGTACAGCGTGGCCGTGCAACTCCAAGAAGCTTATCGACCGGACGAATCCGCGTAGCCCGAGAGTTCGACGTAGCCACGGCCAACGGGCTCGTCGGCGACGGTGACGTCCACGGCGCCCTCCCAGTAGCGCACGGTGGCGTCGATCTCCTGGTCGGCCAGGACGGGGGTGATGGTCAGGGTTCGGTCGAGCGGAGCGACGTCCAGGCGCCAGCGTGACGGGTAGGTGCCACCGCGGGGGCTCTCCCACTGGTCGCGGGCTTCGAGCCTGAAGTCGGTGTGGTCCATGCGGGTCACCTGACCGTCCGAAGCGACGACGACACCGGCGGACCACGGGTCGGTGGAGCCGTCTTTCTTGCGCAGGCGGTAGAGCATGATGTCGGTGCCGTCGTCGAGCTGCAGGGCGAACCAGTCCCAGCCTTCCTGGTCGGGGCCGAGGGCGCTGGTGCTCCATTCGCGGTCCATCCAGGCGCTGCCGCTGACGGGGAGCTTTTCTCCGGCCAGTTCGGCGTCGCCTTCAGCGGCCATGCGCGTGTAGGAGTAATACCAGGAGGCGTTGCCCGGCGCGTCGCTTTTCTGCGAAAGGCCGTCGTCGCCCTGGAAAACGGGGCGCTTGCGGGGTGTGAACGTGAGGTCGAGGGCGACGTCATCGGCGGCGGCCTGCAGGCGCCATGTGTCGTCTTCCGCCCGTTCGAGCCGCCAGTCTTCCAGCCAGATCCGTACCGGGTCCCGTTCCGCGCCGGCGAGGCCGATTTCGCCGTCGCGGGAGAAGCGTTCGAAGTGGTGGAACTTGCCCATGGCGGCATCGGTGATGGCGAAGTGGGCCATCCATACCTGATTTGTTGCCCAGCGCGAGTCGCGCTGCGTTTCGCCCGGGGCGAGGCCGATGCGGAAGAAGGTGATCTGGAAGCCGAGCCGGCGACCGTCCGGTCCGTCGAGGTTGCCGGTGATGTACCACCATTCGTTGCGGTACGCCGGGTGCGGGCCGTGGTCGTACGGGAAGCGGAATTCGCGTTGGCCCGTTGCGCGCGCGAATCCCTCGTTCGCCTCGCCACCGAGCGCGTCGCCGAGCGTATCGGTTCCACCATCGGCTGGTGGCGTTGAATCGTTCTGCCCGCAGCCCGCGATCAGCAGGAGGGTCAGCCCGAGAATGGCGACTGCGGCGCGCATCATCATTCCTCCCGCAGCGCCGCGGCCGATTCCACGTGGCCGGCGCGCCACGCCGGCCAGGCGCCGGCCAGCAGGGCGGCGGCGATCGCGAGCCCGAGTGCCTCGATCAGGACGAGCGGCGGAATACTTGTCGCGATACTCCAGCCGAAGGCGCGCTGGTTGATCACGTGGATCAACACCTCGGCGAGCGCCAGCCCGAGCGGGATGGAGAGCACGCCGGCCGCGAGCCCGATCAGACCGGTCTGGCCGAGGACATGGGCGCGGATCTGCCCGGGCGTGGCGCCGGTCGCGCGCAGGATCGCGAGTTCGCGGCCGCGTTCGAGCTGCAGCGCCAGCAGGGCGGTCAGTACGCCGACGAACGCGACGATGAGCGCGAGGCCGCGCAGCACGCCCGTGATGGCGAAGGTCCGGTCGAAGACCTCCAGCGACAGGCGCCGGATCTCGGCGCTGCGGTTCAGGTCGACCGGGCCGGTGTCGCGCAGCACGGCGCGGATCCGGTCGGTGACCGTGTCGATGTCGGCGCCGTCGGCCAGGAACACCCCGATCGAGGAGATCGGGTCGTCGGGCCACCAGCGGTCGTACAGGTCGCGGTGCATGAGCACGATGCCGCGATCGGTGTTGTAGTCGTAGTACACGCCGGCGATGGGGGCTTCACGCCAGCCGGCGCTGGTCTGGAGACGGACCGTGTCGCCGACGTCCGCGTCGTGGCGTTGGGCCCAGGGCTCGGTTACGAGCACGGCCTCGCCGGCGGTAAAGCGCGGCCATACGCGCTCCGGTTCGCCGTCACGGAGGCGGATTGCATCGAGGCTGCCGGGGGCCGGATCGAGTGCCATCAACGGCGTGGGCCCTCGCCCCGACTCGACTTCGACCCGCCAGCCGGTGGAGATCGAGCCGACACCGTCAACGGCGCGAATCCGCTCGGCGAGTCCGTCGGGCAGCGCTGCTGAATGCCGCGCCGCCACGCGCTCCGGCCCGGATAGATAGAGGTCCGCGGCGAGGGTACGTTCCAGCCATGCGGCGACGGTGCCGCGGAAGCTGTCGATCATGACGCCTACGCCGACCGTCGCCGACAAAGCGATCGTCAGCGCGATCACCGCCAGCGCCGTGCGCGACAGCGCCGCCGGGATCCCGGCGGCGGCCATGCGTGCGAGCGGGCCGAACAGCCGGCCGAGTCCGCGCGCGAGTGGTGACATGACGGTTCGCAGGATCAACGGGATCACGCAGGCGGCGCCGATGATCAGGGCGCAGAGCGCGAAGTAACCGGCCGGCAGACCGCCTTCGGGCAGGAGCAGCGCGCCACCACCGAGGGCGAGGATCGCCACGCCCGCGAGCGCGAGGCGCGGGACCAGCGAATGCGTACGCCGCTCCAGCACGGAGCGGCGACCGGCGGTGTCGGGCGGTGAGCCGGCCGCTTCGGCCGCTGGGCCGAGCGCACCGGCCAGCGCGGCGACCAGGCCGACGACGGCACCCTGCGCCAGTACGCCAACGTCGATGAACAGCTCACGCACGGTCAGCACGAAATACAGGTCATTGATCGTGCGCGTGACCAGATGGACCAGCCCATGCGCGAGCACGATGCCGGCGAGCAGGCCGACCAGCGTCCCGGCCGCGCCGAGCAGCAGCGTCTCGAGCACGATCTGGCCGAAGATCATGCCGCGGGTGGCGCCGAGCGCGCGCAGGGTCCCGATCAGGCGCCGCCGCTGCACGACCGTGAAAGTCATCGTGTTGTAGATCAGGAACACGCCGACGACGATGGCCAGCAGGCCCATCGCCGTCAGGTTCGTGCGGAACGCCGAGGTCATCTCCCGCGCCTGGCGGTTGCGCGCGGCGGTGGATTCGAGGCGCAGGCCGGCGGGTAGCTCGTCGGCGAGCAGGTCTGCCGTCGCCGCATCGATGGCGAGATCGATGTAATCGATGCGCCCGGCGCGGTCGAACCAGGTCTGGGCGTTGGCGATGTCCGCGACCGCGAGGCCGTCCAGCGCCGCGTCATTGGCGCGCCGCTCGCCCTCGATCAGACCCGCCACGCGCAGCGTGTGCCTGCGCCCGGCGATCCCGACCTCGATCGTATCTCCGGGGGCGATGTCATGGCGTTGCGCCGTCGGTGCCGCCAGCAGGATCGTGTCGGGCTCGGTCATCAGCGCGGACAGATCGTCGCCGCGTACGTCGGCCAGCCGTCCGGAGGCCCCCGTTGCGGCCAGCGGATCGACGCCGAGCACGCGCAGGGTCGCGTCACGCAGTTCGGCGAAGCCCTCGATGACCGGCGCGCTCGCGCGGACGCCGCGCTCGACGCGCAGTTCGCGATAGAAGTCCTCGTCGAGCCCGCGCGGCGGGCCGACGATGCGATGACTGGCGTCGCCGGTTACGCGCTCCATCGACAGCTCGAATGCGCGGCCGGCGCTGCCGGTCGCCAGATCGACGGCCACCACCACCGCGACACCCAGGGCGACGCCGACGAAGGCGAGGCCCAGCTGCCACGGATGCCGCAGCAGCCAGCGCAGGCTGGCACGGCGCCAGCGCGGGATCACGAGACAGCTTCCGGCGCCTGCAGGCGCCCGTCGATCAGGTGGAGCGTACGGTCAGCGCGCGCGGCGACCTCGCTGCTGTGGGTCACCAGCAGCAGGCTGTGGCCGGTATCTCGCACAAGGCGGTCGAGCAGATCGAGAACGCGCGCACCAGTCGCCGCATCCAGATTGCCCGTGGGCTCGTCCGCAAGTACCAGTGCCGGCGCGTGAGCCAGTGCGCGCACCAGTGCCACGCGCTGCTGTTCACCGCCGGAAAGGGTATCGGGACGTGCCCCCATCCGGTCGGCCAGACCGACCTCGGCCAGCAGCGATTCGACGCGTTCGCGCGCCGCCGGGTCGACGCGACCATCGAGTTCCAGCGGCAGCAGCGCGTTGTCGAGGACGCTCAGCGTGTCTATGAGGTTGAAGAACTGATAGACGAAACCGATATGGCGGCGCCGCAAGCGGGTACGCGCGGTCTCGTTCAGTGCGGCGATGTCCGCGCCGGCGACGCGGATGCGGCCCCGGCCCGGCTGCGCCAGCCCGGCCGTCAGGTTGAGCAGGCTGGACTTGCCGGAGCCGCTGCGCCCGAGCAGGGCGACCGTCTCGCCGCGTCCGATCGTCCCGTCGATGCCATGCAGGACTTCGTGCCGTCGGCCGGCCTCGACGTAGCCGTAGTGGACGTCCTCGAAAACGACGATCGGATCCGTAGCCGTCATGCAGTTCTGCTCCGTCGAGTCCGTGGCAGTGGAATAGGGGATTCGTCCGGTGTTTGCCGAAAGGATTCGTCCCGCGAGCGGGCGCTGCGTGTATACGACCCAGTGGTGGCTACGGTTATGGTAGCGCGTAGGTTGGGTTGACGAAGGAAACCCAACGCGTCGAGCGCTCCAATGGTGACCATCCCTGACGGGGTCGACGGAGCACGCCTCGACCCGTTGGGTATCGCTGGCGCTCAACCCAACCTACGGTTCGGTATGCGGGAAAACCACTTGCGCGAAGACATCGGATATCCCACAGACTCCTGCGTGCCGGCGCGCCCCGCACGGCCTACAATGCACGGCGGACCGGGCGTTCCCGGTCGCGGCGAGTGATTGCATGACGCACCTGCCCAATATCCTCAGTGGACTGCGCCTCGCGGCTACGGCCCCGCTGCTCGCGCTCGCCTGGTTCGGCGAGGCCACCGCGTTCCTGATCCTGTTGTTGGTGGCGATCCTGTCCGACGGCGCTGACGGCTGGATCGCGCGCCGGTTCAATGCCTACAGCGCACTCGGCGTCCGCCTGGACTCGGCGGCCGACTATGCCATTTACATTGTCATCCCGCTCGGCGGCTGGTGGCTGTGGCCGGAACTGGTCACCCGCGAGGCGTTCTGGTTCGGCCTCGTCGTGATCGGTTACGCGCTGCCTGGTGCGGTGGCCCTGCTGCGCTTCCATCGCCTGTCGTCCTACCATACCTGGTCGGCGAAACTCGCCGTCGGCCTGATGTCGATCGCGGTTCTGGTCCTCTTCGCCGGCGGTCCCGCCTGGCCGCTCCACATCGCCGCCCCGATCGCCCTGTTGGCCGGCCTCGAGCAGACCTTCATCACCCTCCTGGCCGACCGCCCCCGCGACGACCTGCCGAGTATTGTTCACGCTTTGCGGATACGGAGCAGGGGTGTTTGATGGATACACGGTGCTCTGAAAAGCGTTTTCTCGCAGAGGCGCAGAGAACGCTGAGAGGAAAAAACAGGACAAGATCTGGAGACAGGAGAGTGAAAATGCAGTGAACCCCTCAAATTCGGCTCTTGTTCTTATTCTTCGCGCTCTCCGCGGCTCTGCGAGAGTCGTCTTTTCCCTTGGCTAATGAGCGTTCGATACGCTCCCGAATTCCGGGAAAGTGATGGCGGCGAGCGAAGGTTCCGCCTGAATCGCGACCCGTGCAGGCTCCCGATGAATCCCGCAGGCCTTAGACGGAGAAGGGTGGATCACCTATCCTTGCCGCCCCTTCGCGGACTGTATCCATGACCCACGAGCTCATCCGCCTGCGCGGCGCGCGCCAGAACAATCTGAAGAACCTCGACGTCGATCTGGCACTGGGCGCGCTCACCGTGATTACCGGGCCCAGCGGCTCGGGCAAGTCCTCGCTAGCCTTCGACACGGTCTACGCCGAGGGCCAGCGGCGCTACGTCGAGACCTTCTCGCCCTACGCCCGCCAGTTCCTCGATCGCATGGACAAGCCGGCGGTGGACAGCATCGAGGGCATCCCGCCGTCGATCGCCATCGACCAGACCAACCCGGTCAAGAACTCGCGCTCGACCGTGGGCACGATGACCGAGCTCAACGATCACCTCAAGCTCCTGTTCGCCCGCGCGGCGCGGCTGTTCTGCCAAGGGTGCGGCCGCGAGGTACGGCGCGACAGCGCGGACGAGATCGTTGCCGAGCTGCTCGATCGCGGCGCCGGTGCGCGCGCGGTGATCGCCTTCGACGTCCCGCTCACCGGCGAGGTCGCCGAGGACAAGGTCCGGGCCGAACTCGACCGCCAGGGCTATACGCGCGTCGAGACCGTCGACGGACACACGCTGCGGGTGACCCGCGACCGAGTGCGACTGGTGGCCGATAACCGCGATCGCATCACCGAGGCGGTGGAGGGCGCGCTGCGCGCGGGGCAGGGGCATGTTGGCGTCTTCCCACTGGACGAACAGCGGGAGGCCACCGATCACTGGCGCTTCTCCGAGGGGCTGCACTGCCCGGACTGCAATCGTGACTACAGCGATCCCATCCCCAACTCGTTCTCGTTCAACTCGCCGATGGGCGCCTGCGAGACCTGCCGCGGCTTCGGCCGGGTCATGGGCATCGACTACCGCCTCGTCATCCCGGACGAGAGCCGATCGCTCGAAGGCGGCGCGATCAAACCCTGGCAGACGGATACCTACGCGGGCTGCCAGCGCGACCTGATCGCCCATGCGCGGCGCGCGGGTGTGGCGACCGATGTGGCGTGGAAGGATCTGCCGGCGGCGGACCGGGACTGGATCATCCAGGGAGACACCGACTGGAGCTGGTCATCGACGCGCGGTGGTTGGTATGGCGTCCAGCGCTTCTTCGATTGGCTGGAATCGCGCTCGTACAAGATGCATGTGCGCGTGCTGCTGTCGCGCTATCGCTCCTACGACGAGTGCCCGAGCTGCCGGGGTGCCCGCCTCAAGCCCGAAGCACTGCTGTGGCGGGTCGGGACGAAAGCGGATGCCGACGCCGTACTGGATCCGGGACAGCGGTTCCGGCCCACCGGCACCGGCTTCCCGGACGCGACGCTGCACGAACAGCCCGGTCTCAATATCGCCGACATCGTCGGACTGCCGCTGGCACGCACCCGCGAACTGTTCCGGCGCGTGCACTTGCCGGCGCCGCTGGATGCCGCCTCGGACCTGCTGCTGGACGCCATCCGCGCGCGCACCGACTACCTCGTCGACGTGGGGCTCGGTTACCTGACCCTGGATCGTCAGTCGCGCACGCTCTCCGGTGGCGAGGTCCAGCGCATCAACCTGACCACGGCACTCGGCACCTCGCTGGTCAACACGCTGTTCGTGCTGGACGAGCCCAGCATCGGCCTCCATCCGCGCGACATGGACCGCATCATCGGCGTCATGCATCGGCTGCGCGACGCCGGCAACTCGCTGCTGGTGGTCGAGCACGACCCGAAGGTGATGCATGCCGCGGATTACGTGCTCGACATCGGTCCCGGGCCGGGCGAGCGCGGCGGCGAGATCGTCTTCCAGGGTACGCCGACCGAACTGATGCGCGCGGAGCATTCGCTGACGGCGGATTACCTCACCGGCCGGCGACGCGTGGTGGAGCCCGAAAACCTGCGCGGACGCGAGGCGGGCGCGGACGCTGTGCCGGACGGCCCGTGCCTGCGCATCCGCGGCGCCGCCGAGCATAACCTCAAGGGCATCGACGTCGATCTGCCCCTGAACCGCATGGTCGTGGTCACGGGCGTCAGCGGCTCGGGCAAGTCCACGTTGATGGAAGGCGTGCTCTACCGCGCGCTGTGCGAGCTCAAGGGCCATCCCGGCGAGGTGCCCGGGACGCACGCCGCCATCGAGGGCCACGAGCACATCGACGATGCGGTGCTGATCGATCAGTCCGCCATCGGGCGCACGACCCGATCCACACCGGCGAGCTACGTCGGTGCCTTCGACGCCATCCGCAAGGTCTTTGCCGGCCAGGCCGAGGCGAAAGCGCGCGGCTACACGCTCGGCACGTTCAGTTTCAACGCCGGCAACGGGCGCTGCCCGACCTGCGGCGGTAACGGCTTCGAACATGTTGAGATGCAGTTCCTCTCCGACGTCTATCTGCGCTGCCCGGACTGCGACGGTCGCCGCTTCCGCCCGGAGATCCTCGAGGTCACGCTCGCGCCCTCGGTCGGCTGCGATATCGGGCCGCGCTCCATCGCCGAGGTACTGGAGATGACGGTGACGCAGGCGGTCACCTTCTTCGCCGACTACCCCGACGTGCTGCGTGGGCTCGAACCATTGCAGGCGGTCGGCCTCGGGTACATGGCCCTCGGCCAGCCCGTGCCGACGCTGTCGGGTGGCGAGGCGCAGCGTCTGAAGCTCGCGGGGCATCTCGCGAAGGCAGGCGGTAAGCGCGGCCGCGAGAACCTGCTGTTCATCTTCGACGAACCGACTACCGGCCTGCACATGGACGATGTGGCGACCCTGCTGCAGGCCTTCCGCCGGTTGCTCGATGCCGGTCATTCGCTGGTGGTGGTCGAGCACAACGAGGATGTGATGGCCGCCGCGGACTGGCTCATCGATCTCGGCCCGGAAGGCGGCGATGCCGGTGGCGAGTTGGTTGTTGCCGGCTCGCCGGCGGCCGTGATGGCCGAGTCGCGCAGCCACACCGGTCGCGCGCTCCGACATTATTTCGGTGGCGCCACGGACGCGGTCGCGGAAGACGCCGTCGCCGATGCGCCGCCCGCCGCCGCAACGCATGCGCCGGCCGGACTGCCGGACGCGATCACGATCCATCATGCCCGCGAGCACAACCTGAAGAACGCGGACATCCGCATCCCGCGCGATCAGTTGACGGTGATTACCGGTCTTTCGGGTTCCGGAAAGTCGACCGTCGCCTTCGACATCGTCTTCAACGAAGGGCAGCGCCGCTACCTCGAATCCCTGAACGCCTACGCACGCCAGTTCGTCCAGCCGGCCTCGCGCCCGGACGTCGATGCCGTGTTCGGCATCCCGCCGACGGTCGCGATCGAGCAGCGCACCAGCCGCGGCGGGCGCAAATCGACCGTGGCCACGATGACCGAGGTCTACCACTTCCTGCGGCTGCTGTTCGTCAAGCTCGGCACGCAGTACTGCCCGCAGTGTGACGTGCCCATCCAGGAGCAGACGCCTTCGGCGATCCGCGCGCGCATCGTCAAGACGGCGCGCAATCGCAAGGCGACCCTGCTCGCGCCCATGGTGGTCGCGCGCAAGGGGTACTACACCGACCTCGCGAAATGGGCGGAGAAGAAGGGCTTCGAGAACCTCCGTGTCGACGGCGAATACCAGCCCACCGACAACTGGCCGCGCCTCGCCCGCCACCAGGAGCACGATATCGACCTGCCGGTGGGCACGCTCAAGGTCGGCGCGGGCAACGAGGACGAACTCGACGCCTTGATCGCCGCGGCGCTCGAGTACGGGCAGGGCACGCTGAAACTGGTCACGTCGAAGGACGAGACCATCTTCTCCACCGAACGCGCCTGCCCCGGCTGCGGACGCAGCTTCCCCGAACTCGATCCGCGCCTGTTCTCCTACAACTCGAAGCACGGCTGGTGCGAGAGTTGCTATGGCACGGGCCTGCAGCTCGACGGTTTCGACGAGGAGCAGACGGGCGAAGAGGGTGCCTGGCTCGAGACCGGCGAGGACGACGGCGAGCCGCGCACCTGCCGCAGCTGCCACGGCCGCCGGCTGAAACCCGAGGCGCTGGCGGTACGCTTCAAGGACTGTTCCATCGCCGATTACACCGAACGCTCCGTCACGGATGCGGAGAAGCTCTTCCGCAGGCTCAAGCTCAATGGACGCGAGGCCGAGATCGCCCGCGACATCCTGCCCGAGATCCGCGCCCGCCTGGATTTCCTGCAGCAGGTGGGGCTCGACTATCTCGGCCTCGACCGCGCCGCGCCGACGCTCTCGGGCGGCGAGGCACAGCGCATCCGCATCGCCGCGCAGCTTGGCTCCAACCTGCAGGGCGTGTGCTACGTGCTGGACGAGCCCACCATCGGCCTGCACCCGCGCGACAACCGCATGCTGCTGGACACGCTGGATCGGCTGCGCGGCAAGGGCAACACCATCCTCGTGGTCGAGCACGACGAGGAGACCATCCGCCGCGCCGAGCACGTCATCGACCTCGGCCCCGGCGCGGGCGTCAACGGGGGCCGGGTCGTGGCCGAGGGCACGGTGGACGATCTCATCGCCAACGCGGACTCCGCGACGGGCCGATCCCTCGCGCACCCCATCCGCCACCCACTGCTCGAGAATCGCCGCACCGGGACACCGGAGCAGACCGTCACGGTTCGCGGTGCCGACCTCCACAACCTGCAGGGCGTGGACGTGACCGTGCCGCTGGAACGACTCGTCTGCGTCACCGGCGTGTCCGGTTCCGGCAAGAGTTCGCTGGTGCGCGGCGTACTGCACGATAACCTCCGCCGCCTCACGTTGCAGCGAAAGGGCAGAAAGCCGAAGCCGACGGGCTGCCAATCCATCGAGGGCTGGAAGGCGCTGGACCGGGTGCTCGAAGTGGACCAAACGCCCATCGGCAAGACTCCGCGTTCGTGCCCGGCGACCTACATCGGCTTCTGGGACGACATCCGCAAACTGTTCGCCCGCACCGAAGAGGCGCGTCTGCGCGGTTACGATACCGGCCGGTTCTCGTTCAACACGAAGGAGGGCCGCTGCCCGGCCTGCGAAGGCCAGGGCTACAAACGGCTGGAGATGAACTTCCTGCCCGACGTCTCCGTCGCCTGCGAGGTCTGCAACGGCGACCGCTTCACGCCGGAGACCCTGGCGGTCACATACAACGGCAAACACATCGGCGAAGTCCTGAAGATGAGCGTCGACGAGGGCGTCGACTTCTTCAGCGCCCACCCGAAGATCCATCACGCGCTGGAACTCATGCGCGCCGTCGGCCTCGGCTACCTCACCCTCGGCCAGCCCAGCCCGACGCTCTCCGGCGGCGAGGCCCAGCGCATCAAGCTCGTCACTGAACTCGCCAAGGCCCGACCGGACCTGCGCAGGCAGAAGCAGCCGCACACGCTCTACATCCTCGATGAGCCCACCGTCGGACTACACATGGCCGATGTCGAGCGCCTGATCCGCGTCCTCCACCGTCTCGTCGACGCCGGCCACAGCGTCATCCTCATCGAGCACAACCTCGACGTGATCGCCGAAGCGGACTGGCTGATAGACCTCGGTCCCGAGGGTGGTGATGCCGGCGGGAAAATCGTCGCGGAGGGCCCGCCCGAGAAAGTAGCGAAGACGCGCCGCAAGAGCGAAACGGCGAGGGTGCTCAAGCCGTTCCTGGCGGAGCGGCGGGTAGGGGCCGGTGATCAGTGATGCTCATGCCGGTTTCCGATAGGCAATCAGCAGAACGACCAGAAGACCTGCGCCACTCAGCATTCCGAACCAGAGCAGCAAGCCTGCGCCCCAGCCCGAACGCGCTACACAAATCGCCAGGGCGGCCGTCAGTGCAAGCCACCCGGATAGGGTCAACCAGGCACGTTTTTTTTTGTGTGGGCCCGCACGCCGAAACACCTGCCGATAGTGCCGAGTCATCGATAAAGCCAGCGCCACGAATCCCGCGACAACAAGCGTAAACGCTGCTGACAGAATCATTCCGTCGATCGTCCCGCTCTGAACGTAGGCATCCCTGAACCTGATTTCCCGTAATCCCTGAACCTGAACGACCATTTCCGCTTAAGACGCCACGCAATTGCGGCCCATATCGCGCCGATTATCAGCATCGCGATATCGAATCCGGCCCTTACCCGATCAGCCTCATACAACGATGCCACGAGATGGCGCTCTGTCGTAAGCGCGTTCACCAGCGGAAGCAATGCAAAGGCCGCCGCAGCGAATGACAGTTGTTCCATCCAGGCCTTCTTTGTCGGCCGCAGTGCCGCATGAAACAGCATGATCGCCCAGGTCATAAAGAGGATGTTTGCTTCCCAGGAAGCCCGTGGATCGAACTCGACCGGCAGCAAACGGTTGGCCCAGAAGTAGGCGGCTATACCAGCCGGCAGGCCGACAATGGTACCCACGTTCAGTTTCTCCACGAGACGCAGTCCGGCATGCTCGGACCCGCCTCCTCTCTCGGCCCGTTGTCTGCGTTTTACCGCCCACAACACCAGACCGCTGGCGATCATGGCGGCGCCCATGAGTCCCGACAGGAAATACAGCCACCGCAGAACCGGCCCGGCAAAAAGTCCCTCATGCAAACCGATGAAAAGGTTCCGGAAACCCAGGGCCGTGGATAATTCCGGACGCGTCTTGTGCAAAAGCTCGCCGGTCACGCCATCGAATATCAACCGTTCGCTGCTGTTCGCAACTGACTCATCGACGTTTTCGTTCAGAATGATGCGCGCATTGCGGTCCCCCGGATTTCGGATGTCGATGCTTCGAACGCGCGCTTCGCCCCAATCACGTTCGGCTCTCGCGATCGGTTCCCTCAGCGAAGTCAACGATGCCGATTCATTGGCCGCTTCGACCAGCCCCGGGGGGTCAAATACGTCGGCGAAGAACTGGCTTCGGGATTCTCCATCAGCACCATAATGGGCGGCCACGATCAATGGCATGTAAGAGAACCCCATGAAGATCAGGCCGGAGTAGGTGATCATCAGGTTGAAAGGCAGAGTGAGGACGCTCAGAACATTGTGCGCATCGAGCCACGAACGCTGACCTTTACCGGGCCTGAAGGTGAAAAACTCCCTGAAGATCTTCTTGTGAACGATAACGCCGGAGATCAGCGCCACCAGCATGAACATCGTCGCGAAACCGACGATAAAATCCGTCTGGCTACGGGGCAGATAATGCAACCGCCAATGCATCTGGTACAGAGCCTGGCCGCCACCGGTGTCCCGGATCGGGAAGGTTTCCCCTGTCCGGCCATCCAACTGCAACTCGCCAGTGGTGGCACTTGCTCCCGCTTCGACGGAGGCCCCTTGCCAAAAGACGCTCGGGTAGGGCTGATTCCGGCCTGTCGGCATGCGCAGGAACCAACGCTCTGCATCCGGAGCCTCCCGGTGCATACGGGCCACCAGCGCCCCGGCCATGTCTCCGGTTTCCAGGTGCGTTTGCGCGCGCGGCAACTCCGGTTGCATCCATCGATCGATCTCGGTATCGAAATACCCTGCTGTTCCGGTGACGAACATCAGGAACAGGATCCAGCCAAGCGTCAGTCCGGCCCACGTATGTAGCCACGCCATGGCCTGACGGAAGCCAGCGTTTTGTACGCCGGGATCCGAATCCACCGATCGCCCCGAAAAGAACCCGTTCACGGACTTTATCCCCGAAGTGCTATCCCGATACCGGCCAGCACCGCGCTGGCCAGAAAAAGGCCTGACCACGCATACACCGGACGCCGAAGGGCGAAAACCCAGATGACCGCCCCTGCGTAGAACGCAAAGCTGGCCATTGTTCCAGTCAGTGCCGCTGCGCCGCGTGGCTCAGGGATAACGCCACCGATGAATATGCCCGCTGCAGTCGCCAGCACGTATCCTCCGACAAGCGCAGCGCAGACCAGTGACACAAGATGCCATCCGTACAGCCCCATGGATCAGCGTCCAGCGCGAGTCCGCCCGGACCGCAACGCGGTCCGTCGGACTTCGTCCGTCCCGGTATCAGAAATCAACCTGCATCCCCAATTTGACGGTGAGCGGCCCCCCTGCTGGGCGCCCGCACTGAACGTTAATCGCATACCTGCAGACCTGCACTCGCCATACAGCCTGAATCGTTCGCTGCGGATAACCTGAATGCGTTCGCCCTCAAGGTCCGGGTCATCGGTTTTGCGGTTATGTGCATCCAGCCACAACGCAGGCCTTAGTCGAGACGGTGGCGTTGCTGACACTGAGAGAAAAAGCCGCTCCCGCCGACCGGCAGGAGCGGCTGACACGATGTACTGCAACCGCCGGCCCCGTGCCTCGAGGGCCGGCGGTTGGGCGTGTCACCAGCGGTAGGTGGCGCTGGCGACGATCTCGCGCGGTTTGCCGTAGTAGCAGGTGTCCTCGGGCTCGCCTGGCGCGCCGCCGCTGCAGTAGACCGGTTGCGTGTCGAACAGGTTGTTGGCCGTGAGCTTCAGCTGGAGCCCGGGCGTCCAGTTGTAGCGCACCGCCGCATCGACCAGCGTCGCCGACGGATTCTTCGCGGTATTGGCCGCGTTGGCGTAGGACTCGCCGGTGTGGCGGATGCCGGCGCCGACACCCAGACCGGCCATCGGGCCCCCGCTGACGGTGTAGTCGAGCCAGAACTTCGCCAGGTCCTTCGGCTTTTCGCGGAGGTAGTTGCCCTCGTTGGCATCCGCCTCGACCAGTGTCACCTCCTGGCGCGTGTAACTGGCCGTCGCCTGCAGGTTGCTGGTCAGGTCCGCCAGCAGCGACAGCTCGATGCCCTGCGACTTCGTCTCGCCCGCCTGGATCTGATCGTTCGAGTTGCCGGGATTGTCCGGGTTCTGGATCAGTTGGTTCTTCTTGCGGATGTCGAACACTGCGGCGGTGGCCGAGACGCCGGCTCCCGGCGGCTGGTAGCGGATACCGGCCTCGTACTGCTTGCCGGTGATCGGATCGTAGTCCTTGCCGCTGACCGGGTTCTGGCCGTACTGGGGCGAGAACGACTCCGAGTAGGTGAAGTAGGGCGCCCAGCCGCCGCCGGCGAGGTAGACCACGCCGCCGCGCAGGGACAGCGCGTCCTGGTCCTTTTCGTCCTCGCCGGTGCTGTTCTCGGTCACCCAGTCCTTGCGGGCGCCGAGCGAGAACGCCCAGTTGTCGCCGACGTTGATGTGATCCTGCAGGTAAAGGCCCGTCTGCTCGGCTTCGGTCGTGGTCTCGGTAAACCCGCTCGGTTTCGAGAACGATTGACCGTATTGCGGGTCGTACAGGTCGAGGCTGCTCGCGGGACCGCTGATGGGATCGAAGCCGCTGTCGCGCCGGTCGTAGGTCAGCGTTTTGTAGTCGATGCCGGCGAGGACGGTATGCTCGATGTCGCCGTGCCGCCAGTTCGAGATCAGGCGGTTGTCGACCGTCGTGGTCTCGCCCTCGTCGTAGCGCGCGCGGTTGTAGCGATTGATCAGGTTGCGCAGATCGTTGTCGACGTATGCGCCGAAGTAGTTGCGAAACGTATCCAGCACGTCGTACTCGACCTCGCGGTAGCGCACGCTCTGGCGGAATGTCCAGCGGTCGTCGATTTCGTGATCGAGGATGTAGCCGATGGCGTATTCAGTTGAATCGTAGCGGTCGAAGCTGGGCTCGCCGATGTAGCGGCTGTCCGGGATCGTGCCGTGTTCGCTCGGGTACTGCGTGCCTTCGCGCGGGTAGGCTGTCCAGGGGTAGCGCGTTTCGTTCTTCTGATAGCGTGCCAGGAGCGTCAGGTCCGTTCGGTCCGAGGGCGACCAGGTCAGTGCCGGCGCGAAGAACACGCGATCCTGATTGACGTGATCCTGGTAGGAATCGGATTCCTGCGCGAGGCCCGTGAGGCGGTAGCTCCAGTTTCCGTCGGCGTCGATGCGATCGCTGAAATCGCCGGTGACCTGGGTGTGGTTGTAGCTGCCGATTTCGACCCCGAGCTCTCGAAGCGGCTTGTCGGTCGGGCGCTTGCTGACCATGTTGATGACACCGCCCGGCTCACCCTGACCATAGAGCACCGAGGACGGGCCGCGCAGTACCTCGACGCGCTCCAGGCCATAGGTCTCGATCGGAGCGTCGTAGGGCAATCCGGCCTGCATCTGCGTTCCATCGCGATAGGTGGCGTTCTGGGCCGAGAAACCGCGGATCTCGATCGAGAACGAGTCGATCACGTCGGCGGCTGCGCCGTTGTCGACATTGATGCCGGGCGAATAGGTGACCGCCTCGCCCAGCGAGTCTGCGCCGCGATCCTCCATCTGCTCGCGTGAAATCACGGAGATGGACTGCGGGCTCTCGATCAGCGGGATGTCGGTCTTGGTCGCGGTCTCACTGCGGTCGGCGATGTAGCCGTCGACCGGACCGGTGGCTGATTCCGCATCGGCCTCGACGTTGATCTCGTCCAGCGCCGTGCCCCCGCCGGTGCGATCGTCGGAGTTCTCCGTCTCGGCAGCCATGGCGCCTGGAACGCCCAGCGCGGTGGCGAGCAGTGTGGTCGCGGTCCACGCGACCCAGTGGCCGCGTTCCCCCCGCCTGGTGAAGCGAGTCAGCATGGTGCTCTCCCTTATGGTATTTTTAGGATCGCGAATAGTAACGATTCGCATTAATAAATCCAACCGGGTGTATTCCGGGAGATGTCATGTGCGGGACCGTCGAGCCGGGAGTCGCGACCGGCTCTGGGGAGCGCCAAGGTGAGATTGAAGGCCGTGGCGGACGCTACGATTTGCCCACCGCGCGGCGATAGACTCCGCGACGGTGGTCTCAGGCACGCTACAGCCTCTCCTCGCGCAGCTCGTCGGCATATCGGAAATGCAGGTCAAAAATTCGGAAACAGGGACCGAATTCACCGAACTCACTCGTCCGTAAATTGCAAAGTGTCAGACTGATTGCCGTTCTCCAGTCCGCCAAAGAAGTTGCAAGCTGATAAACGGGATGTTGCCGTCACCATTCAGTGCGCCGTACCCTGCTTCGACGTCGCCGGCGTTAGAGGTGGCTGTATTTCCGGTTATACGGGTCCGTATGAGTGATGAGAAACTGAATCGGCGTCAGCGCTGGCGCCTGGCAAAGGTCGAGGGCGAGCGCCGCAGCCGTGAGGAGCGCCGGCAACTGGCGCAGGAAGCTGATGTGGCGACGGATCTCGGCGATCCCCGTCCGGGCCTCGTAACGGCCCATTATGGCGGCAAGGTCGAAATCCGTGGCGATGATGGTCAGCTTCAACGCTGTCATTTCCGTGCCACTCTGGACCAGCTTGTGGTCGGGGATCATGTGGTCTGGCAACCGGCCCTGAACGCGGGTGACGGTGTGGTCACGGCGCTGGAGGTACGCCGAAACGTGATCCGACGGCCGGACCGGTACGGCAAACTGAAGCCGGTCGCCGCCAATCTCGATCAGCTGCTCCTCGTTTTCGCCCCGTTGCCAGTGCCTTCCAGCGAGTTCCTCGATCGCTATCTCGTGGCCGCGGAGCTGAGTGACGTGCCCCCCTGTCTGGTCCTGAACAAGGCCGATCTGATCGATGGCGGTACGCGTGCGCGCCTGGACGAAATGTGTGCCATCTACCGACAGATCGGATACACGGTTCTGGAGGTGTCGGCGTCTGCAGGAACGGGTCTGACCGACCTGCAGAGCCAGCTCGCCGGGTGTACCAGCGCGTTGGTGGGTCCCTCCGGTGTCGGTAAATCCTCGCTGATGAATGCCCTGTTGCCCGGTGCCGCTGCCGCGACCGGCGAGCTGTGGGCTCGCTCGGGTGAAGGGCGCAATACAACGCGTACCTCGCGCCTGCTCGACTTGTCGGCCGGTGGTGGTCTGATCGATTCCCCGGGCATCGGTGAATTCGGTCTGTGGAATATTGCTCGGGAAGAACTTTTGCGGGGTTACGTTGAACTTGAACCACTCGTTGAGAACTGTCGTTTCCGCAACTGTTCCCATCAACACGAGCCGGGCTGCGCGTTGCTGACCGGTGTGGATCGTGGAGACATCAGCGCCGAGCGCCTGGCCAACTTTCACCGGATCGCCGCCGCACAGGGCGGTCGACGCTCAACAGGTCGCGGGCAGCGCAAGGATTGAAGTACAAGGACCTTGCAGGTTGCACGGATCGGCACGCCGGCGCGGCAGAGTCTGCCGCAGTGCGCTGAGCGACGGCCGCGTTGTTGCTTCATGGCCCGCGGCGGCCGGGCAGTCCGTCCGTCGCGGGGGGCATACCTTTATCCATGTGCCCGGGTGAGGGCGGCGCTACGTTCAATCTACCAGTCGAGTCTCCTGTCTTCCGTCAACGCTCTGTTGTCATTCAGAAGTTGTAACCCAGCCCCACGGTATAGGCCCAGGCCCCGTCGTCCTGGAATGCATCGTCAACGTCATCGCTGTTGTCAAAGAAAAACTGGTACTCGACGCGACCGAGAAAATAGGTTTTGTCGCGCACGTAGTACTTGATGCCCGTTTCCAGACCGGCGAAGCCGCTGTCTTTGACGCCGTCGCCATAAATGCCGCCGAGGCTGCCGCCGACGAACGGCCGTGTGCGATCGTCACCGAACTGATAGTTGAGGTACCCGCGGGTTGTGCCGTTCCAGAAATCATCGTCGAGGTCTGCACCTTCGATACTGGCGTAATTGACGCTTTGGCGAACACCGGCAACGACATGATCCTGCAGATACCAGCCCAGATCGCCGGTCAGGCCGAAACTGCCGCTGTCGAAATCCTGGTCGCTGCTGCCCGTCCCGGAGATGGAGAATTCACGCTCGCCTTCATCCGGACCGAACCCTGAGGTTTGTGCGGAGGCGGCCATCGGCAGCGCGCCGAGAAGAACGAGAGTGACTGCTGCGGTATTGATTCTGTTCATGAGAGTTTCCTTGCCTGCATCTTCGGGCTGCATTCCCGAAATGCGTTTTTACATATTCGATCTGGAATATGCCGCGGGTATTCCCCGGGGCTTCATAGGACGCGTGCGCACCCCCGCAGTGTCAGCGCTGTCTGCTCGGAACGTCCGTGTGCTTGCGCGCAAGCAGGATGCTGAAAAGAGGGTAGTGCACTTCCTGTGATTCAGTGTAGACGGAATTCAGCAGACCGCTGCCTCGCTCGGCGCAAGCGTGACGCCGGGGCTCGAGCGTCTATCCTCGCCCGTTCAGTTCTGTTTTGGTGACGTCAGCAGTTCGGCAGTTCCAGGGCGGCACGCCCGCGCGACAGGGCCTGCGGCAGCTCGCTACCCACAAACCGGGAGTACCAGGTACCAGCGAAAACCATGATTGCGTAACGATCAGGTCGGTCCGCGCGTACTGGCTGGCGCGCTGCTGATGACGAGCGACCGGACGGACCCAGCTTCAGTGACAATAGAGGCTGCGCTCAACCCTCAACTATCTCCCGATTCACTCTGCCTCCGCAATCCCCCAAATGGGTGTTTCAATCCGTATCCCCCTGAGCGACCGTATTCGGCGAATGCCTGATCCCGAGTGTGCGGCGAGATGCCGACCCGATATCAGGCGTTATTGATGACAATTTCAGTCGCGTAATGAGGAATCCACGGGGGAATCATGAACCATAACCACGTACTTTCGATGCTCGCAGTATCGTGCCTGGCCACTGTACCGCTGGCTGCCAGCGCCGACGCATCCGTTCCGAACACATTCAATAACGGCAGTCCCGCCGATGCCGGTGAAGTCAATGCCAACTTCACGGCATTGGTCGATGCCATCAACAATCTCGATACATCGGGCGGCATCGCCGCTGAGCCCGCCGTGGGTCCGTCCTTCCGGATTCCGCGCGGAACGGGTGGGGCGAAGTACGGAACGCTGCTGGCGGAAGAGGGAACAGACTGCTGGCAGGCGCGGGTCTTCTATCAGAACACCGTCAGCGAACAAATCAATACGGCGGACGGGGGAACTGTGACCCCAGACAATATCTGGCGCACCATGAAAGCCTGCTCTGATGGCACCGTAAGTTTCGATTACACCTATGGCATCCCTGATGCACAGGTCGGAACGGACAATATCTTCAGCGCAACCGATGGCATTGAGATGGATTCGGACTTTGAAACTGGAGGCTCGTTCGGGTATCGAATGGAACAGAAGATCGTAACCGCCGGCGGCGTCGATACCGTGCATCAGCTTGAGATCTATGAAGATGGCATGGGCGAGACGGAATGGGTAACGGATTACAGCCACACGCGCTCCGTCGTCGGGTCCATGAATATTGGCGGGACGGATTTTGCCAATGTCGCCATCACCTCCGTGCAGGGCGGCAAGCGTGTCCGCATGCTGGCGGAAGGCGTGGGCACGGTAGCGACCCTCGATGTCGGTGCTTCCAATTTCCCGCCGGATGCGCTCTTTATCGGTGCCGATACCGTTATCCGCGGTTTTACGTTCAGCCGTAACGCCGCAGGTGACACGGGGACGCTGCCCACTGTGTTCCAGGACGGCAACATGTTCGGCGACGTGTTCCATTGACCGGGTACGAGTCTTGCGCTGCTCGCGCGAGGCTGATGTTCACCACGGAACGTATTCAGATGAGGGATCCTGGATGTCCTGCACATGAACCGGGCGCCGGTCCCACGAATGGGGGAGCACGATGCATCCTGACAATGTAATTCAGCCAGACCGGGCGCCGCGCGCCGGTGGCCCGATCGTGCGGCGATCGTCCAGCCGGTGGTGGCCGCTGCTGGCCGCGTTCAGCCTCGTCTTCGTCGCCGCCTGCGGCGGCGGTGGTGGGGGCAATGGCGGTGGCAGTGGCGGCGGTGGCGACAATAACGGTGACACGGCAGCCGACGAGTCCGCGACCACGTCCGTTGCTGGCAGCGCCACCAAGGGGCCGCTGGCCAACGCCGACGTCACTGTGTTCGCGCTCGATACCGGCGAAGACGACCTGCGGGGAAGGCAGATCGCTACCGGTACGACCACGGGCCAAGCCCAGTTCAACGTGGATCTGCCGGACGATACCAACGGCCGTCTCCTCGTCCTGATCGAGGCGAATGTGGATACCATCGATCTCGCGACCGGCGTCGCGCCGGTGTTGTCGCGCCTGACCACCATTATCGATGCGGCCGACTGGCTCGAAGGTGATCCCGTCTACGCCACGCCGCTGTCGCACATGGCGGTCGAAATCGCTCGGCAGAATATCGGCGGCAACGCCGATGCGAGTCCGGCCCAGGTGCGCAGCGCGCTGGCACAATCTCAGCGCGTCGTACGTGAAACCGTTGGCAGTGGTCTGCTCGTGGACAGCAACGGTGACCCGATCGATCTGTTCAGCACACCGCCGACCCTCACCAACGGGTCGACTGATGCCGAGGGCAGGAACCGTACGCTGCGCTATCGCAAGGCATCCGAAAATCTCACCGCGATGCTGGCCGAGATCGCCGGGAGTACCGAGCAGGAAGAGATTGAAGGCCTGTTCGATACCGTCGCTGACGATCTTGCCGATGGAAAGATCGACGGCAAGGTTGATCCAGAAGATAACGCTTCCGAAAATCTTGCCGATGCCTTTACCGGTATTGCCAATCCTGGCGCACTGACGATCCCGAATGATCCGGAGAACCGTACTGTCGATCAGACGCGGGAAGTGCTCAACGCCGAACGCGACGACACTGGTGCCGACGACGAAGGCGTGGATGATTTGGCAGACGGTGAAGACGACGCGGGTCCGCAAGCGGTTACAGCCGATTCCGGTCTCACGTCAACGGAACTGGTTGGTGAGGTAGCAACCCTCACCTTGACGGCCTCACCGGCAGGTGCCGCTACCATGACGACAACGGGTGGTGACGAGGTCGGCGATGGAGTCTTCGAGTTCGCCCTGGGTGCTGATGACGAGGCGTCCGTGAGCGTAACGAGCGCTCAGGGATACGAGTTTCGGCGCTGGCGAGAAGACGGAGGTGCCGAGCAGTCAACCGATGGCGAGTATGCCTTTAGCGTCGAGACGGATATCGCCCTCGTTGCCGAGCACGCCGTGCAATTGACGTTGCAGGCTGACCCGGTGACCGGTGGCAGTCCGGCTGCAGATGGTGCAGGGCAGTTCTTCGAGCCTGGCATCGACGTGGTGCAAGCAGATGCCTTTACCGCCAATGGTTTCGAGTTTGACGCCTGGGCGGTGCAGGACAACGGGATGTTTCTGACGCCACCGTTCATGGGTGCGCAGGAGACCGACGATCCTTTCGAAGGCGATAATCCCGTGACCTTCAATATGCCCTCGGAACCGACTGTTCTCGTAGCGCTGTACAACTTTGCAGCGGTGACGGAGCCCGACCCGGCGCAGGGTACGGTCGAGTCTACGTTTGACGATGCGGGCAATCTATTGCTGACTGCCGCCCCGGTAACGGGCTTTCAGTTCGTCCGCTGGGTCGACGAAATCGGCGGGGAGCTTGGTACCCAAAGGGAGGATTTCCTGGTCGATCCCGGCGATCTCAACGAAAATAGTACGATCACTGCGGAATTCGAGGAAGCACCGCTCAAGGGTGCTGTCTGGGGTGAGTTCGATTGGGGAGATGCGCTCTGGCAGTGACCGCGCGACCTTATTGACGCAAAGTGCACTGTCGATGCCCGGATCACTGTTGGTGGTCCGGGTTTTTCTTTTCTGTTTGCATTCGGCCTGAGTGGGTAAAATACGTCGAAGGAGGCTGTTACATCCGGAGCGATCGGCGAAGAACGAGCTGATGCCGGTGCTCGAGTCGTTTTTGTCGGGCAATTGCAAGTGCCCTCGCGACGCGAAAGTCAAAGCCATCCGAGCCGCAACCAGGCAACTCCCGCGCCCGGGCTGAAGCGGTTGGATCTACTTTCCCTGGCAGGGGGTTGTCGGATGCGGAGTAAAGGTTCCCGAGTCGCCGCCATCTGCGGTGCGTGTGCCTTCACGGTAACGGCAGAACTCGCGGCCGACTGGCGTGAGGCGGAGCCATTCCGCCAGGACGTGATCGAGGGGCGACAGTTCGACTACAACGCCGAGAGCTTCCTCCATCGTTTTACCTTTGAACCGGCCCCCGCTCTTGAACGGCGAGGCGGGCCAGTCCGCGATGGCGTCTTCGGTACCGGCGGCAGTACTCGCAGCGATGAACTCTATACCCGCCAAGACATCCAGCTGACCGCAGGCACTGACGGGCCGATGTATTTCCGCTATCGCTACCGGCGCTTCGAAGACTTCGACGGTCGGTACGATCGCAATCTTCTGGGCGTCGGGGCGCACCTCAGCGGCCAGTGGCGGGCGACACTTTACGGCGATATCAAGGGGGCCAAAGAGAGCGTCGATCTACAGACCGAGCTTGCCTGGGCGGATAGTGATGGCAACCGCTTCCGTGCGGCGCTGGTGGCCCCGGATGTTGCCTTCGACAGCAAGCAGGACGACGCCGTCTTCGAGCGCCAACCCTATACCTACTACCTTGAGGGCGCTCGACGCGCCGGGAAGTCGACCGTCTACGGTTTCGTGAACTACAACGGCTACCTGCGACTGCGCGACACCGAACGGGAGTTCACGTACCGATATGAACAGGCCCACGCCGGCCTGGGTGTGGACGTCGCGTTGACCGATGGACTGGATGGCAGCGTCGAGGTCGAGGGTCTGTACACTACCCGTCGCCTCGATAACCGCGGCGGCGAGTTCGATGATAGCCGCCTGCGGCGTCGTCATAACCAGTTGACGGCGGAATTGCGCCACGCCTATCGCACCGACCTGGACCTCTGGGGCGGCATCCGCTACTTCCGTCTTTCCGAACGGGACCGCCGCCCTGCCGATGATGACCGCGTGGACCGTCGGGAGCGCATCGAGCGGATGGTTTATACCGGAGTTACCTGGCACCTCAGCGATACGCTGCGCTTTGCGCCGGGGGTGTTCGTCAACCAGGCGGACATCCGTAAGCGCGAAAATGGTGAGGACGATGATGAGGAGGGCGTCTACGGCAAGCTGACCCTGCCGCTGCAGATCACCGTGGACCGCTCCACCGGCGGCTACGTCACGCTGAACCTCGCGGTACGACTTCACCGGGCGGCGTTCGGCGGCGGCAACATCCAGGTCTATCTGCCGTTCTGAGGCCAGCGATCGATTGCAGGTTGGGGCAGGGCGGCGCTGCAATTTAGAGCGAGCACAGAAGCCGACATCCTGGACGCCATAACGCGGAGGGAATCGCCGAGGCGAGTCGCTGACTGAGAACCATTCCGGTCCTTATCTCTGTTATTGTTTCGCGGATGTCGGCCTTTCCCGGAGACAGCACAGCCACGATGGCGACTCAATTGCTACCCGAGCCTCGGCCTCGCCCGATCAACAACGACGACGCCTTTGAGCGCGACGACGTACTGGCGATGCGCGGCATCCATCATGCGTTCGGCGGACTCGTGGCCGTTGACGGTGTCGACCTCGACGTGCAGCCGCACGAGGTCGTCTGCCTGCTGGGGCCGTCGGGCTGCGGCAAGACCACGCTGTTGCGACTTGCCGCCGGCCTGGAGACGCTGCAGCAGGGTGAGGTCCGCGTCGACGGGCAGCTCATGGCGAGTGCGGGTGGCGGCCGTCAGGTGCCGCCCGAGCGCCGCAAAGTCGGGCTCATGTTTCAGGAGTCGGCGCTGTTCCCGCACCTGACCGTGCTGGACAACGTCACCTTCGGGCTCGACGGCCTCGGCACGCGTGAACGCGCCCGGCGGGGCCGCGAGTTGCTGGACCGGCTGGGCATGGTCGATTACGCCGACGCCCATCCGCACATGCTCTCGGGCGGTCAACAGCAGCGCGTCGCACTCGCCCGCGCGCTCGCCCCGGCGCCGCCATTGATGCTGCTCGACGAACCCTTCAGTGGGCTGGACACCCGTCTGCGCGATCAGATCCGTGACGACACGCTGCACGCGCTCAAGGAGGTGGGCACGGGCACGCTGCTGGTGACGCATGATCCCGAGGAGGCGATGTTCATGGCCGACCGGATCGCGCTGATGCGCGACGGTCGCATCGTCCAGGCGGGACCGCCGGTCGAGCTTTATTGTAATCCGGTCGATCCGTTCGTCGTGCACTTCTTCGGCGACGTGAACCGGCTGGATGGCGTCGTGATGGACGGTCATGTCGACACGGTCGTGGGGCCGATCGACGTACCCGACATGCCGGACGGCACGCATGTCCAGGTCCTGGTCCGCCCGGAGGCGATCCACCTCGTGCCGCTCGGCGAGCCGATGGAAGTTCCCGACACCAGTCACGTCGTGGTCTCTCGCCTGCTGGGGCGCACCAGTCTGATCCACGTCTGCGCGCATGCGCGCGACGGCAGCGAGGTTCATATGCACTCGCGTATGCCGGGCGTGTTCCTGCCGCCCGAGAACCAGCCGGTCACGCTGCAGCTCGACTGGTCCCAGGTCTTCATCTTCCCGCGCGACGCCTGACGCCCCCGAGCGGGCGCGCGCCGTGCGTTGTCGGCCCCTCAGTCGACCTCCCTGCGGCCCGGGCGCGACCGCCCCATCGCGCGACTCAGCAGGATCACGGGCACGATGCCGACGGCGACGATCACGAGCGAGGCGGTCGAGGCCTCGGCGAGCCGCTCGTCCGAGGCCAGTTGGTGCGCGCGGATTGCCAGGGTATCGAAGTTGAACGGCCGCAGGATGACGGTCGCGGGCAGTTCCTTCATCACGTCGACGAACACGAGCAGACCGGCGGCGAGCAGGCTGCTGCGCATCATCGGCGCGTGGACCAGGCGCAGCGTGCGGCCGGCGGTTTTGCCGAGCGTGCGCGACGCCGCGTCCATGTTCGGCGTCACCTTCTCCAGGCTGGCCTCGATGGCGTTGTAGGCCACGGCGAGGAAGCGCACGACATAGGCGTAGACCAGCGCCACCATCGTCCCGGTGAGAATCAACCCGGTCTGAATGCCGAAGTGATCGCCGAAAAAGCCGTGGAGCGTGCGATCGACCGCGCCCAGCGGGATCAGGATGCCCACGGCGATGACCGCACCCGGCACGGCGTAGCCCATCGCCGCGATGCGCGCGGCGAGGCGTGCGCCGTGGCTTTGCTGCAGGCGCACGCCGTAGCTCAACAGCAGCGCCAGCAGCACTGCCACGACGGCCGAGACGGTGGCCAGCGTCAGGCTGTTGGTGATCAGGTCGAGGAAGCGGCCGCCGAGGAGGTCGTCGCCGTCGGTGATGCTCATGCCGAGCAGCAGTCCGCCGGGCAGCAGGAAACCGATGGCGATCGGCGTCGCGCAGGCGACCGTGGCCAGTCCCGCGCGCGTGCCGTGCAACTGGAAGCGCGGCAGGTCGCGATAGCGTGAGGTCGTGTGGAAGTAGCGTGCCCGGCCGCGCGACCAGCGTTCGGCCAGTACGAGCAGGATCACGAACGCGAGCAGGCTGGCCGCCAGCTGGGCGGCGGCGACCGGCTCGCCGAGGCCGAACCACGTGCGGTAGATGCCCGTGGTGAATGTGTCCACGCCGAAGAAATGCACCGCGCCAAACTCGTTCAGGGTCTCCATGAGGACCAGCGCAGTGCCGCCGGCGATCGCCGGCCGCGCCAGCGGCACCGCGACGCCGAACAGCAGGCGCGTCGGCGTGCGCCCGAGCGTGCGGCCGACCTCGAGCACGCAGGCCGACTGCTCGAGAAAGGACGCCCGCGTCAGGACGTAGATGTAGGGGTAGAGCACCAGCGCGAGCAGCACGATCGCGCCGCCGAGCGAGCGGACGTCGGGGAACCAGTAGTCGTGTCGGGTCCATTCAAAGTACGCGCGCAGGGCGGTCTGGACGGGGCCAGTGAACTGCAGGAAATCGGTGTAGGCGTAGGCGATGACGTAGGTCGGTACCGCCAGCGGCAGCAGCAGCGCCCATTCGAAGATGCGCCGGCCCGGGAAGCGGCACATCACGACCAGCCAGGCACTGCCCACGCCGACGACCAACGCGAGCGCACCGACGCCGAGCGCGAGGATGAAGGTGTTGATCAGATAGCGGGGTAGCACCGTGCTCGCCAGGTGATCCCAGACGTCCGGCGCGGGCACGAATGCATGCGCGAGCACGGCGAGTATCGGCAGCGCCACCAGCGCCGCGATCAGCCACGTCGTGACGCTCCAGCCGCCGACGCCGGAGTGCGCCCAACGCCACGCCGGCACGAGTCGGCGCAGGGCGGCCGCGATCACCGGGCCTCCATGGCGCCGATCGCGCTACCCCGGCGCTGGCCGCGCGCCCGGGACGGGCGGACAGTGAACGTCAGGGCCCGGCTGGAATCGAAGTCGGTCATCGGGAACGTTTTCATTGAGCCAACAGGGCCGCGACCGGTGATCGTCAATCGGCGGTGCGGACGGACGACGGTGCGGCTGAACGGTGAGCAGGCCCGGTCGGGCCTGCGGTGGTGAGTGTCGCCGAGCGTTCGGGGCCTTGCAAGCAGCTGACCGCTCAGGCGCAGGATGCGCCTTGATCGCGAGCAAGCTCGCTCCCACAGCCTCTGGCACACCGCGGCGGATTGCCTCGCGGCGAGGGAGCGAGTTCCCTCGCATTCCGGGAATCTCTTGCCTTTCCCCTTCTCCGCGGCCTCTGCGTGAGATCGCCTTCCCCGGAAAAGCGTCATGAACCAGAAAACAAAGAGGCCGGCCCAATGCGGGCCGGCCCCGGTCGGGCATGGCAAACGCCGGCGCGCGTCAGCGCCAGCCGACCTCGTCCATGATCCGCACGGCCTTCGGGTTGTTGCGGCCGAGGGCGCTGACATTGACGTCGTCGAGGACGATGTCCTGGTGCCACTCCTGCAGGGCCTCCGGCAGGGCCGCGTCCGCGACGACCGGGTACTCGTTGTTGCCCTCCGCGAACAGCCGCTGCGCCTCGTCGCTGGCCAGGAATTCGAGCAGCTTGACGGCGGCCTCGCGGTTGGGTGCGCCATCGACCACACCGGCGCCGCCGACGTTGGCGTGGGCACCGCGGCCGTCCTGATTGGGGAAGATCACACCGACCTGCTCGGCGACTTCGCGATCATCCGGATCGTCCGAGTTCAGCAGGCGCAGGTAGTAGTAATGGTTGGCCACGGCCAGTTCGCATTCGCCGGCGGCCGCCCCGCGGATCTGGTCGGTGTCGCCGCCCTGCGGGGAGCGCGCCAGGTTGTCGACCAGACCCTGGGCCCATTCTTTCGCCCCGGCCTCGCCGTGCTCGGCGATGATCGAGGCGACCAGCGACTGGTTGTAGATATTCGACGACGAGCGGATGCAGATCTGGCCCTCGAAACGGTCGTCGGCGAGGTCCTCGTAGGTCTCGAGCCGGGTCGGGTCGAAGCTCTCCTTGTTGTAGAACACCAGGCGCAGGCGCTGGCTGAAGCCGAACCACAGACCCTCGGGGTGGCTCACGCGGTCCGGAATGCGCTTATCGAGCACCTCGGACTCGGTTGGCTGAAAGATGCCCTCGTCCTCGGCCCGCCAGAGACGGCCCGCGTCGACGGTCATCATGATGTCGGCGGGACTGGCGTCGCCCTCGCGCTTGATCCGCTGAATCAGTTCGTCCGAGTCGCCCTCGAGGACGTTGACCTCGATTCCCGTCTGCTCGGTGAACATCTCATAGAGCCGATCGTCGCTGTCGTAATGCCGCGCCGAATACACATTGACGGTTTCCGCCGCGACCGGCAACGCAATTGCCGTCGCGGCCAGGCCCACTAGCAAACGGTTGATCATCGTATCCTCTCCATTTTTCTCTGTAACTGGAAGGCAAGCCTAGATGAGAATGCATCGGATTTGCAATCGTGGCGGGCGCCTGATTCGCTGCGGTCAGGGTGCATCGATATCCGCGTCCAGGCTGTCGGTCTCGATGGCGGCGCCCGCGGTGTCCAGCCGTTTGTGCGCGGTCGGGAGGCGCACTTCGAATTCGACACCAGCGATGTCGAGCGGCATGAAATCCAGCCGGTGGGCGTTGCGTTTCGGGCGATACCGAAGGCGCCAGTGCGGGCGCTCGGGATGCGCCGGGTCGTGGAAGTCCTGTGTGCCGCGGGCGCTGAAGTCATCGAGGACCACTGCCTCGCTGCCGTCGCCGGCTTCGAGCGCGATCCGCGTTACGGGTGAGCGGCTGGTCCAATCGCGGCTACGCGCGATCCCGTCGTCGACGGTCCAGCAGCGGATGCGGCCGTTCTCCATGACCGTCTCCACCGACTCGATCATGTCCTCGCCGTTCAGCAGGGTGATCCGCAGTGTGTAGTGGTGATGCGGATGGTCGATGTTGTGGACCGCGATCCGTCCCTCGTAACCCTTGACGATCTCGTTGACGAAATAGAGCCCGAGGCCGCGGCCGTGATGCTCGCGCTTGCGCCGCGTGCTGTAGCCGAGCTGGAACAGGTTGGGCAGATCTTCTTCGCGCACATGCGGCCCGCGATTGTAGACCCGCAGGCAGGCATCGCCGTCCGCTTCATCCAGGGTCAGTGCGATCGGGGCGAACTGCGAGCTGTAACCGGGCTTGGCGGCATAGAACTGGGCATTGCGCAGCAGGTTCTCGAGCAGGAGAACGAGATGGTTTTCCTTGCCCAGCAGTTCGCCGCAGGGCTCGAAGCGGGCGTGGATGCGGCCGTCGTCCAGGCGGTAGGGCGTATCCGGGTCGAGTTCCGGCAGCGGCTCTTCGCGAACCATCGCCAGCGCGCGCCAGGCGGCGCGCTGCGGCGGGTAGGCCGGCTCGTCCGGCAGGGCGCGCGCCTGATCGCTTTCGAGCAGGCGCTGGCAGTACTGCTCCTCGCACTCGCACATCAGGTTGCCGATGTGCAGGGTGAGGTTCTCGGCGGTGGAGAGATCCAGCAGATCCCAGAGGTAGTGCAGTGCATCGAGCGCGGCCTGCGGGTCGGCGTCGCCGTGGGCGGCGTCGGTTTCGGGCGATGACTGCGCGTCCCTGGCGACCATCCGCTGCTGCAGGGCGGTTTGCACTTTGTCGAAACTGATGACGCCGTTGTGCCGCACCTCGGCGGCGATGCCCTTGAAGTGCAGGAATTTCTCGTCGTACTCGATGTACTCGAGCAGCTTGTCGCTGATGAACAGTTTGAGCTTGTCGGCATGCTCGGAATACGTATGCGCCTTGAGCTGGAGCTGTCTGTTGCGCTGCCAAAGGTCATCGATCTGCGCCTGGCGCTGCTGCAATTCCGCGCGTTGGCTGTCGTGGCGGCGGCGGACGCGGCGCACGTCTAGACAGGCGAGCAGCACGAGGATGGCGACGATGCCGTAGTGGGCCTCGCGGCGGCGCAGAAAGTCGGGCAGGGCGTAGAACGATGTCAGCCGTGCATCGGTCACGACGAGCAGGAAGACGATGGCCGTCAGGCCCAGCAACAGGGCGAGCCACGGGAAAGCGACCGGATCGCCGCGCCGCTGTCCGTTGTTCCGTTCCCCGCTCATGCGTCACCCCGTAGCGGCTTCCAGCAGTAAGCCATCTCGTCGCCGAAGGCGACGATGCCCTGGTCGGTCTTGCACAGCGCCGTGAACCGGCCCTCGCCGGGCATCGCCTGGTCGAACGAGCGGCGCAGGATGCGCACGTGCTGGCGATAGCCGCCCCAGGTGAAGCGATCCGGGTCGGCGTCGAGCAATTCCACCATGCGGTCCGTGGAGACCGGGCGGGGGGAGGATTCCACCAGGTAGCGCAGGATCTTGCGCGGCGTCGGTGCCAGAGGACGGCGGCTGTCGGCCGGGTTCATGAGCTTCGTCCCGCGCCAGTAAATCGTCCAGCTCGCGGTGTCGATGGTCAGATCGCCGCTTTTCAGCACGTCGCCGCTGTCCGCCTGACCGGCAGAGCCCAGCCGGGCCTGGCGCAGCGTGGCGCGGATGCGCCAGCAGAGCACGGATTCGACGTTGCGCTGGTGCTTGGCGATGAAATCCTGCGCCCCGGTCGACTCGAGCGCCTCCTGCTCGACATCGGTGCCGCTGTACTCGGACAGGTACAGGATGGGGACGTCCGGCCACTTGCGCTGCAGCGCGCGCGAGACCGAGAACCCCGCGCCGGTGTCGCCCTTCATGTTGGCGTCGAGCAGGGCGAGGTCGGGGCGGTCGGCGTCGCCGGCCGTCTGCACGAACTGGCACGCGGCCTCGGCGACCCGGAATACCCGCAGCCGGGTCGGTTCGTCGTCGAGTTCGGCCGCTTCGAGCACCGGGCGGAAACGTTCGACCCAGTGCGACTGGTCCTCCACCCACATGATCGCCGCCATCGCGCGCCCCGAATCCCCGTCCCAGGTCGTTTGTCAGCCTACCATGCCGTCTGCTCACCCGATTTTCACCAGCGCTTCCGAGAATCGGTCCCACGCGGCGGCTGCCGTCCGATGGTCGGGCGCGGAATCGCCGCATCGAAACGATAACGGGGAGACAACGTCATGTGGGACATCCTTACGATCTGGAGCGCATCACCCGCCCTGTCCGTGGCGGTCTGGCTGGTCATCGCCATGGTCGTCCTGTACTTCGGCCGGCCGCACGCGCATCAACTGCTGCAGACCACGGGGCGCGCGATCGATCACGCGCTGCGTCTGGCCGCGGTCAGCGTGCGTCAGCTCGAGCAGCGGGTATCGACCCGCAACCGCGACGTCCTCGTCGCGCAGGGGCGCGAGGCGACCGAACAGGCCGTCGAGCGCGAGTTCACACGGGTCAAGGCGATCGTCGATCGTGAACTCGGCCACTATCCGGCCCTGCATCGCGAACTCGAGGAGACCATCGAGAAGGTCGAGTCGGACTACCAGTCCTCGACCCAAAATGCACCGCTGCCGCCCGAATGGTCGGAAGTGGTGCAGACGATCTCGTCCCTGCCGAGCTCGGGCGATCCGACCGTCAAGAAGATCCTCAATGAGATCAAGGGCTCGGTCGAGAATGCGCAGAAGGAGACGCTGAAGGCGTACCAGAAGGACGCCCAGGAGCGTCACAAGATCCTGAGCGGCATGGCCTCCGACTGGCGTGGCCTCAAGCAGAACATGGAGAAGGTGCAGAAGAGTATCTCCAGTCTCGACGGCCGGACGGAGTCGATCGATCGGCACATGGCCAACTACGAGGCCATGCGCAACAACGACGACAAGGCACTGCACTCGTTGACCGCGTCGTCGCTGACGCAGTTCTTCATCGCCGCGCTGATCCTGGCCGTGTCGGCCTTCGGCGGTTTGATCAACTTCCATCTGATCGCGCTGCCGATGTCGGAGATGGTCAGTGGCGGTGCGTACTTCGCCGGCATGCCGGTGTCCGACATCGCCGCACTCGTGATCATCATGGTCGAGATCTCGATGGGTATATT
>Ga0136597_1000127_pt1 | contig 42812 bp, 30 predicted proteins | sample AntRauTorcE11898_FD_101385 | JGI IMG/M metagenome (GOLD analysis project Ga0136597, IMG submission 101385) | Saline lake microbial communities from Rauer Islands, Antarctica - Metagenome Torckler E11 #898 | ecosystem: Environmental > Aquatic > Non-marine Saline and Alkaline > Saline | place... | reverse complement strand
GAATGGGCGCTGCAGGCTCTTGTTCACGGAGTGAACGGAGTCCCTTGCTGGCCCTCACCCGGCTAAAATCGGCGATTTGAGATCAGCGGTTCTGTCTCGGGTTCGCACCCAGAGAGCCATGAGTCTCGAACCAATCGACCCAGAAACCGCACTCGAATTGTACCTGGCCGACAGGGAGAACAACGTCACAGAGGGGACGATCCGATCGCATCGATCCCGGCTCAGCCATTTTGTCCGTTGGTGTGAGCAAAAGGAAATCACGAACCTGAATAATCTGACTGGACGGAAGCTGCATCGATACCGACTCTGGCGGCGTGACGAAGGTGATCTCTCAGTCGCGACCGAGAAGACGCAGATGGACACGTTGCGTGTGTTTATTAGGTGGGTAGAATCGGTCGACGGTGCGCCGGAGGACATCCACGTCAAGATCCGCTCACCAACGCTGACTGGCGATGATAACGTGCGTGATGCGATGGTTGACACAGAGCGTGCCGAGGAACTATTGGGCTATCTGCGACGCTATGAGTACGCAACTCGCCCTCATGTGGTTATCGCACTGATGTGGCATACGATGATGCGAGTCGGAGCCATCCATTCGCTTGACGTAGCCGACTTTGATCCAGAGGAGAAGTCCTTAGAGGTGGTTCACCGCCCTGAGAAGGGGACACCGATCAAGAACAGTACCGATGGTGAACGATTAGTCGCACTGTCGGATGAGGTCTGTCAGTTACTGATCGACTGGATCGAGCAGCGTCGAAAAGATGTGACTGACGAACACGGTCGTGAACCGCTTATTACGACATCACAAGGGCGGGCACACACGACGACACTTCGAAACGATTGCTATCGATATACTAGACCCTGTATTTCGACCGGTGAGTGTCCACATGGGCGTGACATCGATGACTGTCGGGCAGCTGAATACGGACACGCCTCAGAATGTCCATCCAGTGAGAGTCCGCATTCGTTTCGTCGCGGTGGGATCACGCACTCACTCCAACAGGATTGGCCGATGAGAGCAGTCGGTGACCGAGCGAACGTCTCTGAGCAGGTACTCGAAATGCACTACGACCAGCGCACAGAGAAAGAAAAAATGGAACAGCGACGGGATTACCTGGATCGGTTATAGACACAATTTGACCGAGATCAATTAGTAAATCTCTATCTTCTTCTGTACTTTTCCACTACTATTTGTAGACAGAGATCAACTAAAGTCGGTAGCAGATTGTATACTCCAACGTACCCAAAGAACGAGACAAGTTTTGATAACAGATTAGTGAGTGTGATGACTTTTTATACACTCTCTTTGCGACTACCCGACGATCGGTAAGTACAGGTTGACGATGTATCGAAATAGAATATGACTCATACGTCAGATGGTAAAGCAGTGTGCAATATAGAGTGGATATAGACTGCACATCAACTTCGTTTCCGCAGTGATTCGCAATACAGATACTGCCTATAGAAGGTGGAGATCGATACCCTTCTCCATCGCTGAGAGTCATCTAACAACAAGAATAAGTAGATTGTCTGTGAGGAAGGGTCTATGTCAGATGACTCTCCATCCCTCTATAATACGTACATCGACTACGATCATGAGGGTTCTTTCGACATTAATACGATCGGTGATTACCAAGCGATGCAACAAATCGCTGGTGACGACTTCAGTATGCAGAAGCGTAAGATGGGAGAAGTTCTCGCCGATCGAACGTTCAACGTCCCCGAATATCAGCGCCTATTTTCTTGGAAGACGAAACACCATCGTCAGCTGTGGTCAGATCTGCAGAAGTTCATCGATGCCGATTTCACGACGGGCGGTTCCGACATCTCGGACGTGTTTTTTAGCTCAATGTACTTTGCCGTCGACAAGGAGCGAGAAACATACGAGATTATCGATGGACAGCAGCGTCTTACGTCGATCAATATTCTCCTGCGAGCGATTCTCGAACATCTGCAGGACATCGACGCTGATGCCATTGACAGCACTAGTATCGCCAATCTACGAGCGGGAGTCATCAAGCAGATCGAAGACGTGTTGTACAAACTTGAGAACGTCGTGAAGGGCGAGGTACCACGGCTCTCTTTGAACAAACACGATGACAATGATGACGCCGATATCGGGTTTTTTGAGGCGTTAATTTCGGGATCTGAGAAACAACTTGAATACCTCTGTGCAGACGAACGTGAGTCCATCGATGGCCGACGTGGTGACGCCAAACAAATTTCTGATCTTCTTGATGAGTTTGGCATCAGCGAGGAAGAAAAAGACAGCTGGAACCCTCCTGAGTCAAAGTACATACAGATTTATGATTCAAACCAACGGTTGCTCGACGCATACAATTTCTATCGAGACCGCGTCGCCGAGGTCGTTGCCAAGCAGGATGATCCAGATAACCGTGCCCTCGCGTTGATCAACCTCAGTAACTATATCCAGCAATCCTATCACATCGGCGAATTCATAATCGAAGATGCAGCACCGGACTTCCGAATGCAGATTTTCGAAATTCTGAACGATCGCGGTCTCGAACTTACCAAAATTGATCGGATTCGAGCCGCCGTCGTGAACGCATTCTTCGATGCCGACGACCGAAACAAATATATTCGGAAATGGGAGGACATCGTTGTCGCGTTCGCAACGAATGATAGTCAGATCGATGAATATCTATCCGTCTATCTGAGTATCATCGACAGCGAAATTAGTACGGTGGGAGAGGCGAGTGCCGAACTTACCCATGCATTCGGAACTCGAAATATCGAATCGAACGTTCAGCCGCGGCTCAACGATCTTGACGAGGCACGCAAGTTCCTCGACCGTGCACATGAGCTAGTTGATTACTACAAAGCCATCACAAGCGACGAACTGGAGCCGCAGGACCTCGAACTCAATGATTATGCACGGCGATGTCAGGAGGTCCTTGTCAGATTGAACGACCAGCGGATGAACCAGTGGCGGCCATTCGTCTTAGCCCTATATCATTATACTGTTACGAGTGCAAGCGGGAACGAGGCTCAATTCTACGCGACTCTAGATACCATCGAGAAACTCAATTTCCGTCGTCTTCTGGTGGGTGAAGATCCGAATATCTTCCAAGAAATCTTCATTGACGCAGTCCATCGCTTCCTCTCTGAGGATGCAGATGGTGAAGACGACTCGTACGAGTTGTCACAACGCTATCTGATCAGCGAGATGCAATCGACGACGCCCTCACTCTTCGGTGATCGGTTCCTGGATACTATCACCCAGGCACAAGCATGGAACCCTCCACACGCGAAGCTCCTATTCGGTAAGATTGCTAACCAGCACTTCCGTGACCAAGGAACAATCGTTGATAGACGGTTGAACATGGGGAGTATCCACCTAGAGCACGTGTTTCCCCAAAGCCTGATCCATGACAGCGACGACCCTGTCTGGCTGACTGAGTTCTTCCAGTTGGACGAGGCAGACACCGAAATCGTCTCCGAGATTCAACGCTACATCGACCTCCAGCAGCAGGGTTCGGACCTGAGCGAGGAAGAAAAACAGATCAGAGACAGTGTTGAAGAATTCATCTCGCAGCGGTTTATCAACGATATCGGGAACTTTGTTCTCTTGAGAGACAGCGACAACATCCGAGCAAGTAACCGCCCGCTAGCCGAGAAGCTCCCGCAATACTTCAACGAGGCAGACGACTTCACGAGTATCCATCCGAACCGCTACTTTACGCCAGCGGATGGCCCAATTGATGAGGAACGACTTGACCGACTACGCAAACAGTATAACGAGGTCCATGACAGTGACCGCGATGCTGTTGACGCGGATCTGGTTGCGTACTTCAATTCGATCTGGACGTACGAGAGACTGAAGGAACGGCGAGTTGGCCTTATTCTGGATATTCTCGACATCGTCGGCTTCGAACAACTCCACGACGAGTTTGGATTGGAGACAGACCGAGAACAACTGCAAAAAACTATTCGTAGCCAGACAGAACGTGAATTCGAAAAACGACTGTCGATGCGATCTCTCTAAATTTTTGCCGAGACTTCCGTCGTTGTCCCAGCTATTCCTTATCGTCACATCCATTTTCGAAAAGTGTAGCCCCCGCTATCGGAAAAAAGGATCTGCTATTGTAAACAGATTCATCATAAGTTAGAACATTATTTAGAACGATATTCGCTGACGGGGCTGAGCGTGTCTTGACGACGATTGAGCCGCCAATCGAGTGTTGATGAATTGGAGACAGACTTGCTCGTCCAGACGAGCCCCTTGTTCACAGAGATCCGATCGCATGGAACTCGGAAGCAAGGTTTATCGACAAGAACGGTGAGACTACGTTTGCTTTATTATTCTTCTAGCACCGGTACGCGATCAAACGCATCAGAGTCTCCTATTTTCCGCTCTAACACATCTGCGATATTATCGTTTGCCGTCGCAAAGAGCACCTGTCTTTCGCCTTGAATGGTCAATTCAATGAGGAGGTTAAAGAATGAGATTGTGTTGATATCGTCGAGATGAGCAAACGGTTCGTCCAATAACATTACCGGAGGCGCGGAGTCGTGAGCGAGATTATTCGTCACAAAGATGGCGAGTGCCAACGCAGCCCGTTGCCCCGAACTCATACCAGACGCCGACTCATGGCCCTGGTTGTCACGTCGTATGACTTGCAAGTCCCCCTGAGCCAGTCTGACTGCCTCGAATTCATATGGCCGTTGGAACGCTTTGAAAAGTGTTCCAACCACATCCATATGTTGCTCAACGAGCCGTGATAGTTTCCCCTCACCTTCAGCGTCTTCGAAGGCCTTATTCAGATGCTCTTTTCGTTGTTTGCAGTCTTCGATCGAAGTTTGCGTGCGTACAATCTCAGCAGAGAGCTCCTCAATTTCGTCGGCCAATTCCTGAACCGATGTATTCACAGACTCACCCTCTTCAACAGTTTCCACTGTGGATCGGACGAGCTGATAGTCGCTGCGTACATCGATCTCCAGATGATTCTTCTCTGTAGGATAGTGTCGATTGAGGACCTCAAGACCGGTTTCAATATCATTAATTCGGGTAGAGGCCTCCTCCTGGCGATCCGTGATGAGAGTGTGAGTCATTGATGAAAGGGCCAAGTCTTCTTTAATAGACTGGAGATTCTCCGATACTTTATCACACCCGGAAGTGAGCACTTGCATGATGGACCTCGAATCTGTTCTGAGCAAATCAGTGTTAGCATAGGCTCGTTCAAGTGCCTCGGTTTGTGTTTCTGTTACATACGGATACACCACTCTCGCTTCAGATTCCGAAACGTAGTCCCTCCAAAGGTCACAAAACGCGTCTATCGACGCGAGTTCGTGGGTAGCGGTTTTGATTTCTTCATCGATTTCCGTCCATCCATTTTTATTGAGTAGCTCGTGAGCGGTTCGTAATCGATCAAGTTGCGCTTCTAAATCAGCTGCTTTGTTTGGCGCATGTTCCGTGTGGAATTCAGGTGGCTTATTTCGACTCAGAATTGTGTCGCCATCCAATTGTGAATAACAAGCTGGACAATAGCTCACTGAAGTTTCGTTGTTGATATATTCTTTAGTTTTCTCGCGTATTTCCGCTTGTAACTTTCGTTGTTGCTCTTGTAAGTCCTGAATTTCTTCTAATTCTTTCTGCTTATCGCTAAGTTCGTCAATTTTCTCACTCAATGCTTCCGTAACCACCGTTTGCCACTCGGAAACAGATCCGACGCGTGCCAAGTATTTGCTATCGATATCAATCTCGGAAATTACCTCTTGAATAACCGAAAGATTTTCTTGTGTGATCCCGACCGTCCGCAATAACAGACCTACATATGCGACATTAGCCGGGATATCCTGATCTACATCTTCAGAATAATAGGTATCCAACGTCTGGAGGGCTTTCTTCTCGCCTATCTGTCGTTTCGCGGACTCAAGCCTGCGACGTTCCTCCTTCGCATCTTCCAATGCTGATTCCAAAGCAGACTGGAGGTCTCTCGTAGTGCTATATCCAATATGATCTATAACCGATGCTGCGGTTGATAACCGATTAAGTCGTTGTCGAAGTGTCGTCCAGGCACCGATTCCCACTGCCTCGATATCCGCCGTCGATATGGGCCCTTCTTTATCTTTTGCAGCCCTGGTCAACATCGCCGCCCCGCCGTCAGATAGGTCGCCCGCTGCCGATCCAAGATCCGAGAAAACCTGCTCTGTCTTTACTTTCCGCTCTTGTTTCGATTCTTTCTGCTCTTCGAGGTTAGAGACTTCTTCTTGAAGTTCATTAATTCTCGTATTCAATATATCAACAAGTCCGCGTTTCTCTTTCCGTGCGTCAATTAATTCCTCTCCAAATAGGAACCGTCGTAACGTTTTTTCGATTTTTTGATTTGAGTTGGACTCTAACAACCGTGTCGTCGCTCCAGCTTCGTGATAATTTACGCGATAGAACTCCAGATGTCTGTGTTCGCGTCCATATGGTTTGAACCCATACCACTCGGAAACCCGAGAGGCAATTACATCTGATTTGGTGTCCAATGGTTCAGTATCACCCTCTAGTGTGACGCCTAATTCTGGGAAAGTATCGACTCTCTCTTTACTGTGTTTGATCTGCCCAACCATCCCCATCGCTGCGCCGTCAAACAAACTTGTCTTTCCTGAACCGTTAGGTCCGTGGACAAGGGTGAACTCCGTCGCTGGAAGTTTACGTCGTTCTGCATTTGGGCGGAACGGGTTCCCTAAACTGGTTTCCAATTCACTTGGCCCGAGGTCAATTTCTTTGAGTTTCTTTCGCTCGACCGAATCATCATCCTCGAGAGACTGTGATTCGGTTGGGATATCCATCGATCGGTCGCTGGGAGTTGGATCTTCCAATGAGAGGTCCAGAAGCTGTTTAAATTTTCGATCGCGATTTGTTGAGTCATCGAACAAAAACCCAAGTCCGTACCTCGTAATCCGGTCCAACAAATCGCTTCTGTGGAACTCAGGGTTGGCATCTTCAAGTTGTTCAAGACTCCGTTGTAATGGCGTAATGAAATCCGCAAGGGATTCTATCGGGACACACCGGCGAATGGCGAACCGAGTACTGCGCTCAAATTCTTCACGTGTATCGTCGTCTGGTTTCGCTCCATCCTCATAGACCCAAAACAATTGTATATTCCATTGGTTCGGGGTCTGGGAATCGTAGAAAATTGATTCAAGCTGTTTTTCATCTGCCTCAAGCAGCGTTTCATAATCCGGATTTTCCTTCAAAAACCGGACAAGGAGCGTTTCATCATCGAATTCATTGCGGTTATGGGTGATTTTATACAGCGAACCGGGTGCTTCAGTAACCTCGGTTATCTGATCACCTTCTGAGAAAAGATCGGCAAGGGTTGATTGGTCAGTCATTTTTTCATCTCCACGAGACCTTCATCAGCATCGATCTCTTCAGGATCGGATATGACTTTCGTGGGGTCTTCCAAATTGTCAAGCGTATGCAGGGAATCGTCATTGATTGAATAGGTTACCACCAACGGCCGGAACCGTTGGTCAGTATTTTCTCTCCAGTTTACCAGCCATTTGGCTCGTTTTGTCTCGGCCTGTGAAGTAGCATTCTTCATTACCGAAACACAGGCATCCAGGTCTTTATCGGTATAGCTTGCATTGATTGGGGCATTGGAATATTCAAAATCTTCATTGGGTTCGACATTCCAGTCGTCCATATAGTCGAATAGCTCAGATAGAATCACAGCTTTTTCTCCTGGGGTTCCAATTGAAGAGTTACGATGGTCATGTGCAGCAAAGAAATGGTCGAGTCGTTCTCTCTCATCTGCACAAAGACTTTCCAGGGCCGCCAAATTGAGGGTCGACATCGGAACAATATTACCGAAGCAGATTGCTGCAAAGACCTCTGCAGCACTCCGAGAATCTGAAAACATCTCTTGCCACTTTTCACATTCAGACTCATTACTTTCCACAATACCAGGTGTGAACTCGGTGTAATTCTCACCCTTCCAGATCCAAGTCGTAGAAATGTGCGGATTCGCCGTTTGAGCATGCCCCGGTCGACTTGTCGCTGGGTTCTTTCGCTTGAAGCTGATCCGGCTGATACCTTCTGGAACCATCATCCAGAGATACTCACTGTAGTATTCTGATTTTGTTCCCTGTAATCCTCCGTTTTCATACGTCTCGTCGTATCGGTCTAACGAGGATCTGTCCTGACCTTTGATATACGCCCCTGAATACCCACATTGACTCTTTTCCCCCGCAATAGTGTACGCCCCCCAGTTGGCACAAATATACGCGACATTATCGTTCCCATTGAAAAGGTCAGTTCTAAAACTCGTCCAGCTGTGATCGAACGGTTTGGGATTACATTGAACATGCACGATCATATTACTAGAGCGGGCAAACTGGGTAATCTCATTGCAGAGGTCATGATCCATTGCATCAGAACAAGTCACCACAGCCAATCCAGGTCCGTCTGGAGGATCAATTTTCCAAACCTCACTACCGCAGGCAAGCCTATCGTGTTCATCATTATTGCAGCCTTCCGCCATCGGTTGGTTTTTGAATTGCACGAGAAGTGCGGGCTCATCAGCTCCTCGCCGAGCTGCGGGCTTGATTGGAATGATCGTTGGTGTGACGTATTCTTTCGAAGGTAGCTCGGGGAGATTTTCCTTCTCAACGGTAATACCGTCATCTTCGATCGAATTCAGTATCTCCTCAATGTTCGACAGTGATACCGGACTACAACCTAATACGAATAACGGACTATCGTCCGCGAAGAAATATTCCATATGTCCAAGAACCCAGTCTAAATCGTATGCTAATTCTGGAGCCACCGATAGGTGACAAGTCTCTGTAACTGCAAGTTCCAAATATGCCTCTGCCTTGTGTTTGAAATCCATGGTCGGCCCCAGAATCCCATTAGATGATTCGATTTTACCGGTCGGCTGCCAAATAGTAACGTGCTTATCGGTTTGTTGCTGCTCAAAGAGACTGTAGGCATCTGGGTGAATTCCCCCAAGCGTGTCTCGCGCTGATTTGAGCCGATCTGACGAACTCATTTGTATCAATCCATTATAACAACCCTCTACTTTAACCCTCCTTTCGGGAAGAAATCACGTTTTGCTGTCTCTGTACACCTGAGTTTCGAAACCTATGCCTACATTGCCGAAGAGTAAAAGCGGTATCCAGCAGGGAAGCACTCATTAGCAATGGGGATTCATCTGAGTAATCGAGTTCCGGTTACAGAAGGGCCGTACAATCTATTTACGACGTACTGAGAAGATCCTTGAACAGCGAGAGGTGTTCCGGCTGGAGACTGTGGATCACGGCCAAGTTGTGAAGTACCTTGGTGATTGCCCGGTTGAGACCGCGAAGAATGGACTCTTTCGAGTCGGCTCACACTCCCGGTATGGTTTCGGCGAACTACGGCTAAAACCACTCCACAAACAGCATACGTAAAGTGATAGGAAGCGCGAATTACGGAATTGAGTTAATTATGAAACCGGTAGAATCGCCCGAGGAAAATCACGCCGAACTCTGAATAAAGAAATCATATTCGCAACAACTGTTATTGATTTCCCAGAAGATTTTTCGGCCAGATGTTAGAGATGTCATATATGTCGTTGACAAAAACAGCTATCACTAGTGCTAATGGGATCGGCGTTTTCACGAGGGGATACCCAGATCAGTTAGAAGAGGCCAATCAACGAAATTTGGGTGCATTAACAACATTTCGGTCGAAGAAAAAATGGAGAGCTGTCGAGAACGCCCTCAATTGGCGCGATGATGAAATCAGAGTATACTTTTGCCCGATAGGTGAAGATAAAATCCACTATACAGCAGTGTTAGATGCACTGTTGATTAGTCCTGAAGCAGGACCGGATTTGGCAGAAGAGTTTCTGGAAACAGACTTAGAGATCCACCGAGAGCACGACGACGGACTCTGGGAGCAGTGGGGAGGGGTAAACACGCTGTATCGAGTAACCCAGTTTCACCAGGTAGAAGAGCCATTTTCATTCACCAAATTGCGTAAAGTTAGCGATGGAGAGAACATCGATTCAGACTACGGATATAGCTACTCTCTGGTCCACCAAATATAGGAAGAGATTCATACACCACATATATTTAAATCTGTCACTAAATAAAAAATATCAAATAATATGTTCAGATTGATACTAATCTTTAATATTTCGAGTTTCGTAACTCTATACAATGAGTTACGATACCGAACATGTGCGCAATGCGGGCAACGGTCCCGCGATGATTACTGGCCTTCCTACGTTCACGGACCTACTCACGAATACAAACCTCGCTGACCTGTATACCACTATTCGCCGGTCGCCAGGTGTGACTGCTCCCGAACTCATTGATCAAGTAGCGGTCTCTAAAAAGACAGTCTATGAGTATCTACACAGGTTAGAACGCGCGGGGCTCATTAGTGAAACAGAAAATAGCGGTGGCACAAGTGCTTACGACGCAGAGGAGTTCGAACTGACGCTTACGATTCGTGGGATAGAGATCACAATCACTCCCAAGCTCGTTGCAGTCATCGCACAGTCTGATGAGTATCCGATTATCAAGCGTGTTTGTGACGAACACGGATTTGTGACATTTGCACTTGCTCACGATCTGATCAACGCACATAGTGACGGTGATGTTACGATTCGGCAAATCGCTACGCTGACCAACCTTTCACACGGAACAACCTACGATTTCGTTGAGGCACTATACGAAATTCATAATCTCGGTGGCGACGATCCGGGCCCGACTACATATACACCCGATGACGTGGTCGACGCCGATCTGGAGTCAGCGTTGACAGACGAATAGATGAATCGGTCAGAGCAACTGTACACGGCGAATATTGTCGATACAGTCATCTTTCGGAGTCTGGGTAAATCACCAAGCCTCCAGTTACGGTCGTTGAAACAGGCTGTCGCTGAGGCGGATACGGAACTCTGGGTTTCACCATCGACCTACCGTAAGTTGACGAACTATGGGGAGGATCCACCGAGAAATCCGCATCTCGAAACAGGCATTGAGGAAGGATGGACTCGCGTCGCAACTCCGCTACCGAATAATCGGGATACAGCATTTGAATCGATTACAGACCCTGTTGAACAGGCACAACATCTCACAGATGAATATTTGAACCAAAATAGCAAGTATCTAAATACGAATAACTAGCGAGACGCATCTGTGGTTGCGTTGGCGGTATGGTTCTTGACCGGGATTACTCGGGGGTTTTAGGATAGCGTACTTGAATACAGGAATATGTCGTACGAGGGGTATCAGATTCGAGAAAATACAGGGAATTCAGTGCATCCATCAGTTGACGAAGTCGTCGACCTAGCATTAAAACGAGGCGCTGATCCTCGACCGACTGATCATCCTGATCAACATTTCGACCAGTACATCAGAGACGCGGTCGACAAATTTGGTGAAGAAGATGTCGAACACTGCATCCATCTGGTTCTTGTCGACAGCTACACTCACCGAATGGCAGGCACTGCTGCCTTCGGAAGTGAAGAGTACGTTTGGGGAATCAATGTCGGTGTCGCGGCAACTGCCTATCTTCGAGACCTTCACCCGGATCGAGAGACTCTCTGAGGTTCGTAATCCGTAAAAGAACAGTGAGTTCTGATCCTCCAAGCAATTTGTCTCATCGGGATTGTCTCAACGACTAATACTCGTTCGCGAATATGAAATTAGTCAGTCGACAAGCATTCATCGATGTCAGTGAGCGATAGTAGCGACCAATTATCTCCCAGACGCTCTTCGAGGCCGTCGACAAACCCGCTTTTCGAGAACAGTACAAACTCTTCTGTTCTATCATCAGGTCCCCACCGAACCTTCGGGGCTTTTGCTTGTAAGCTATCTACGAGAGTCTCTCCGATTGGTTCTGAGGTCCATTTGCACTCGGCGAACAAAATCCGATCATCGGTGGGTGCGAGCCCTACGATATCGATTTCGTATTCACCGTACCACCAGCGGCCAACTTCCGAGTACGACTCAAACGCACCGTTTCGAATGCTCTCCCAGACAACTTCCTGGCATACGTCTTCGAAGGTCGTCGCAACGTGGGTCGGGAGATCCAGTGCAATCGTCCCGTCGTACACAATATCTGGAGCTTCCTCGATGCTAGATCGATTTGGCTCGACATACCGGAACCAAAAGCGGAGGAACTCGTCGGCGACATAATATCGTGACCGCTTTGATTTCTTACCAGAGGCAGTCACAGGGACTTCGCGGTCGACGAGCCGAAGCCGTCGAAGGGTTTGGAGATATTTCGATAATGGGCCAACATCGATTCCTGTGGCACCCGAGATCTCGTTTGGGGTCGTATGACCCAGTGCGACTGCTTCCAGGATACTCATATATCGAGCTGGATTCCGAAGTTCGGTCCGGAGGAGGAACTCGGGTTCGTTGTACAGCATTGCTGTCGGTGACAGGATCTGTGATTTCACGTTGGCAGCGAGTGACTGTTCATAGTCGAACAGTGTGAGATACATCGGCGTGCCACCGGTAATTGCGTAGGAACGAATCGAGTCGGCTGTATCGTAGCCGATGACATCTCGGGCCTGTTTGTACGAGAACGGCTTGACGTCAAGCTGTGCGGTACGTCGACCGTACAGTGGACTCTCGTGGCCAAGGACCTCCGACTCCATCGTACTCACACTCGATCCACAGAGAACTACCATCGACTCCGTCTCTTGGAGTTGCTCGTCGACAAACCCCTGGATGTATGAGGGAAGCGAGTCGTTCTCGGCGACGAGATACGGGAACTCATCGATGACGACTATCAGCTCCTCTGTTTCGAGTTTGTCTCCAAGATAATCGAATGCCTCATCCCACCCGTCGATCCGCGGCACACGCTCGTCGAAGTGGTCTGCAATCTGGTCGACGAACTTCTCACGTTGTCGATGCTCGGCTTCCTGAGAGGCTAAAAAGTAAATATGTGGCCGATCAGCACAGAACTCTTTGAGCAGCTCGGTCTTTCCGACACGCCGCCTCCCGTATACGACAACGAAATCGTGGCCGGGAGACTCAAAGCCACTATTGAGTGCGTCGAGTTCTTCGACCCGATTGTAGAAGGTCATACTCTGAGTAATCATTAGTACGATAATGACTTATAGATTCCGTGGATTAGAGAGATCTCGATAGTGCAGCCCCCATTTCATTATCATGTGTGGGAACGTAAACAATCCCTGTCAGAAATACCAAGTAAATAAAACAGTAACCATCGATATCCGTAGTAAATAGACTATATCGTATGATTGACGAAGTTCGGAATCAGACGCAAGATCTCATCAGGGAGGCGTGCCGATTAGAGGATCCCGTTCTCATAGAAGCCCCGCCAGCTAGTGGGAAGACCTACAATGCAGTTCGGCTGGCTACCCAAGGGTATAATGTACTGTATCTTGCAGGCCGCACTGACCTCTACAGTCAAGCAAAAACTGAGGTGGAGGATCTCAAAAACGAAACTGAGGCCAGTGACATCACAATAGAAACGATTCCAAGCCCTAACCGACACTGCGAGACGTTTCAGAACAACAACTCTGGCGACACACAGAAAGCAAAGCGTCTGTACGCCAAAGGTGTCTCTGCCAAGGAACTGCACATAAAACGGAATAATATCTCTATGCCGTGCCACACGGAGGATTCACCGTGTGAGTATATCAAAAAGAGAGATAAACTGAACAGCGATTCTAGTGATATTGATATTTTAGTGGGAAATCACCAACACGCCTACAACCAGAGGTATCTCCTCAATCGAGTTGTCGTTTTTGACGAATTCAATCCAAGTCCGTTCATCGAACGGTTTCCATCCGGTGACACAAATCTTTCTGACGATCCAAGTGAACTCATCTCGACTTTTCTCCAATCAGTTAATGAGATTCCGCTTGATACTATAACAGATATTGTAGAGGCACGGGCTCGTAAAGGAGAGGACTACGAGGCTACCTTGGACTGGTTTCTTGAACGGGGGGCAGACCAGCAGACGGTGAAAAAAGTACTCGATATCAATTCTTCACCGTATAATAGAGTACACAAACTCTCTGCCTTCCTGACGTGTTCACTGCTAATAATGGAGAAAATAGGCCCGGACATGGAACTCGCGTACGATCCGGAGTTGTGGGAGGATCTCGGCGTTAACTCTGATATCCGTTGCGTTCGCGATCGTAATTCCGGCGAGATACTTGTCTTAGACCCACCGTCGTTAGAGACTGCCAAACAGGTGGTCGGGTTGGATGCCGTTCCCGTCAAACGGTTGTGGAACGTCGTATTCGGTTGTGAATTCGATAAAAAACAGGTTCTTGAGCGAGAAACTATTGATCGGTATCTGAGAGAAGGCTTGGAGATTGACCTCGTACAGGTAACCGAGGGTCGACATCCGTATTCTAGCGGCAGGATTTCACCACGTGATCTGCAGAGATTGGCACTCGTTCGAACTATCGAAGGTCGTAAGTTTCCGATTATTTCGCGAAAGCGTGCTCTTGAGAACTACCAGTCGAAAGGCTGGTTCAGAAAATGTATTGAACTGGCCGAAAATGGAGAACACAACTATCGGGCACAGAACTACGGATCAGTTCTCAGCTCAAACCGATTCAAAGATGAATCCCTCGGGTTCATTTCCGGGAACCCATATCCCGGCGATCACGTAGTGAAACGGTGGTGTGCACTCTGTGGCGAGTCGACGCAACCCAACCGTGACGATGACGAGGCCGGTAGAACTGAACTCCAATTCAATACAGACATGGGTGAAAAGATCTATCGACATTTCACCCACGATCTAGTCTTCCAAGCTATTCTCCGATTTGGGAGATCTCCAGGAGAATCGAATGAAACGAGCAGAGTCTATGTCAATACAAGTGCGTCACCCGAGTGGCTCTCTCCTCGACAGTTGACTATCGATGATTGGTACAATGCCACAAAGCGGGTGATTGTCGTTGAGGAGCTAATCAGTGCATTTGATTCCGACGATCGGCAGAGCTGGCAGACAGTCAAAACATTACACGAATCGATAAATAAGCGACTTGAGTCGACTGAAAGTGGCCCGGACAGCGTCGACAAGGAATGGGTTCGAGATGTTCTACAGGATCATAAGTTGAGAGAGTGCATCGATAACGATCCCGGGGCTGGCTGGAACGGTGCAGATCTGTTTCGGTGGGGCGGTGAAGAAAACCTGCAACAGGCTGTTGGTATCTTCAAGCCAGCAGATCATGTCCTTGTGACCGACACCCACGCTATGTTCTTGAAAATCGCAGGAAACGGCCGTAGCGTGGTATAAGTATCAAATAACACACCTACTGTGACCTCACTGAATGATGACTATAACTGATAAATCATGTTGTTTGGTAGCACTCCATTTCGGTCCAACTTTTGTCTTAATAACCAGCCTACTAGTACTACTACTAATAGCAGAATGCACCTATTCAGATGGCTGGCATGTGGGTTGATGGGGTGGGTGGTGAATGAGGTTTCTATTGCACGGATGAGGTGTGGTGCGCAAAATGAAAGGATGAAGATTGGAGTGGGATGGTTGGGGGTTGTGATGAAAAGTTTATAACCCACGGTTTGGGGTGAGGTGTGGTGTGAAAAATGAAAGGATGAAGATTGGAGTTGAATGGTTGGTGAGTTGTGATGAAAAGTTTATAACCCACGGTTTGGGGTGAGGTGTGGTGTGAAAAATGAAAGGATGAAGAATGGAGTTGAATGGTTAGTGAGTTGTGATGAAAAGTTTATAACCCACGGTTTGGGGTGAGGTGTGGTGTGAAAAATGAAAGGATGAAGATTGGAGTTGAATGGTTGGTGAGTTGTGATGAAAGGTTTATATCCCACGGTTTGGGTGAGTGCTTTGGAAATGAGTGGTTCATGTCGGTCGTTTAGATGAGGTTTGTATGGCGCGAGTTGTGTGAGCGCCGAGTAGTGTTAGTGACGGTTGAGAAATTGAACCGATGAAGATCTTGAGTGCTCGAACCGATGAATAGTAGATAGACAAACAAATCAGTAGAAACCATGTTTAACAAAATTCACATTGAGTGGCAACGCTGTACAACCAAGGTAGCAATCACGGATCAGTACAAATTGACGGAGGTGAGGTTCCGATGAGCGTTTCTCTGGACGAACTTCCCTCTGAGCTAAAAGAGTTAGTAGAAACGGCAGTCGAGCCGTTGGAACCAATCGGTCCTGAAGAGTCCATTGAACGATTCCTCGAACACAAACGCGAAGAGATTCGGACACAAACAATCTCGGAATACCGAAGAAAACTCGATCATTTCCAGCAGTTTTGCGAGAACCGAGATCTCGACAATCTAAATGATCTCAATGGCCGGCTTATTCACGACTTCCGTCGGTATCGGCGTGTCGAGTCGTCTTCACAGACAGAGCCACTCTCAGCCAAGACGATGAGAGATGATATGTATCTAATCCGAGACTATGTTGATTTCTTGGAAGAAATCGAAGCAGTGTCTTCAGGACTGAGTGACAAAATCCGGATCCCACAGCTCGGAAAGGAAGATGGGGTTCGAAATATCGATATCGATCCCCAACGAGTTAATCAAATCCTGAATTATCTCGAACAGTACGAATATGCAACACGTGCTCACGTCGTCTGGGTCTTTCACACCCATACCGGTCGACGTCCGGGTGGGCTGTATGCGTTAGATCTTGATGACCTCTATCTCGATCAAGAAGATCCATATATCAAACTGCGTCATCGGTCAGGTGAAACTGAATTGAAAAACGGCGATGATGGCGAGACAGAGATCTACATCTCAGAAGACGTTGCTCAGATCTTCCAGGATTATATTGAGCGAAATCGAATCGATGTGCAAGACAATGGTCGAGAACCGTTTTTGACCTCGACTCACGGGCGATTGTCGAAATCAACGATGCGGAGGTACGTCTACAAATTCAGTCGGCCCTGTATGGTCACTGGCGAATGCCCGCATGATCGTGATATCGAGTCCTGTGAGGCCGCAGAATCGGATGACGCTGCGTCAAAATGCCCATCCAGCCGACCTCCATACGGCCTTCGTCATGGCTACATAACCGAGAAGCTTCGTGACGGTGTTCCAACCGAGGTCGTAGGCGGTCGGTGTGATGTCAGTGAAGAAGTCATTGAGAAACATTACGACGAGCGTGATGATCAAGAAAAGCGAGAACTTCGTGAGAAAATTTTCGAAGAGATTCGTGAGGAACAGAATGGAGGTGGCTACCTATGAGTCGAGCTCCCCGTCAGGATTCTCTACGAATTACCGAGGGAACCAACTCCTTTTGGCCCAACATTGAAGTTAAACCTAAGATACGTCGAGTCTTGGGAGACCGTATCTTAGGTTTATGTTTAACCTTGGGCCAAAACTTAAAACGTAAGATGGGGTCATCCTCCGATCTAATTCAGAACTTAAAACCTAAGATAGAATGGCCGGTTCCGCTGCTGGCAACGATGTTGGTGATGACAACAGCTGGCACACAGGCTGATCTCGGTAACTTTGGATCGGACGAGTCACATTCTCCTGAGGGACCGCCGGAACCTGATGTGAAAACCAGTCCCGGAGACGACGACGATCAAGATCCCGATACCGACGATGAGCACTCCGAGGAAGATGAGCAAGAAGATGACTCACCGATTGGAATAATTTACGCGAGAGTCAGCAGCGAGGGCCAACGAAAAGGGACAAGCGACGATGGAGATGGTGACGATGTGGATGACGATGACGAAGGTCTCGATGAGGGTAGTATCGAAGGACAGGTCGAGGAGTTAGAGGAGATTGCCGAACGCAAAGGCATCAAGCTCCCGTATGACACCATCACAGACGAAGCAGAAACTGGAACTGATTTCGATCGGGATGGGATCCAAGAGGTCTTCGAGAAAGCGAAACGGAAAGACATCGATTATTTGCTCGTCGAGAAAGTCGACCGTGTAGGACGTACTGCGGCGGAAACACTGTACTTCATCCATATTCTTCAGACAGAATGTGGAGTCACACTACTCACCAACAGTGGTTCCAGAGACGTGAGCGAAACGCCTGGGTTGATGCAAACGACAGTATTGTCACTTACTGCCCAAATTCAAAACGAATTGCGCATTGAAAAGGCGAAAAAGGAACGTATTCGTGGCTTTCTAAAGAAAAAGAACTGGACGTGTAAATCCCCAAAAATTCCACTGGGATATGAAGAAACAGATGATGGTTGGTTGACTGTCGATCCCAATGAAAAAACGATTGTGCGAGATCTATTCAGGAAATTCAAACATTGTGGAAATTACGCTAAGACGGAACGATATATTGACGATGAATACGGGACAGAGTACCTAAACGGACATAGGGTCAAAACGATCCTGCAGAATCGGGTCTACATTGGTCAGCCTCGGCTTCCTGAGAGTTGGCTCGAAGATACGACGTACGAAAACGATCTTCATGAACCCGATCTTCATCTGCTCAAAGATCAAGACGGAACCGAAGTGGATGTCTGTGAGGCCACCTTTCACCAAGCCCAAGAGATTATTCAAGAAAAAGAACAGGAACGCCCGGACGACAATACGATGGGACTACTAGACTTCGTCGAGGAGTTCAGCCTCTTTTCGGTCATCCAGGGCAGCGATCCAGCTACCTTGCTCCATCATTGCGGTAATCCGCTCATCAAAGATGGACAGACCGAGCTCAAAGGTGAGTATAAGGCCCACCGGTATCGATGTCGGCATTGCGAAGAGACGGAAGACGTATCAGACTACTACCGTAGGTGGCCTAAGGACTACGAGATCGACAAGATCCGACTCATCCAACGAGTCGTCGACGGCGACGCCCCGGAATTCCTCGATACCGAGTGACCAGATTCTCGCCGGATGCAATCAACGGTTAGTGACAACCATCCAAATATTCTTGATAGCGATCACGGACCTCGTAGGCGATTTGTTCCTTCCGAGAGGTCGGCATCGATGGCCTCGAAGCGTCTTCTTGCTGGAATCGCATCCGGATGTCACGCACCTGATCGAAGGTCTCGTCATCAATAATCTGGTACTCGGGGACGTGCTCGGAGACATCGCCTAACTCGTAGATGCCTCGGTAGATTTCGTTGCGAAGGATGTCTCCAACTGCACGGGGTGTCCATTCACCACCCTCTGTCGTCGTGCTACCGCGCTCGTTCAATCGGGATGCAACCTCTGGCATCGAACGTTCCTCGATGTACATCTGGAATATCTCAACAACCAACTCACGCTGTTGATCGTCGACCGAGAGTTTGTTCTCCGATGTCAGCGTATAACCGAGCGGTGGATCGTCGTTGGGCCACTTCCGTTCTTCGGCCATACCATTGATCCCGATGCGGGTACGCTGCTTGATCATATCACGCTCGAATTCAGCCGCACTAGCCAAATTCCGGAAATTGAACCGTCCGGTGGCCGAGGTGGTGTCGATTTGTTCGGTGACACTGTAAAGATACACATCGTACCCCCGTAGTTCCTCCTCCAGCTGAACCGCATGCATCAGACTCCGAGAGAATCGATCGAGTTTCCAGAACACGACGACGTCGAAAGCTTGCCTTTTTGCGGCATCCAGCATGGTCTGAAACATTGGTCTGTCCGTGTTATCCCCACTTTCGGACTCGTCACGGTAGACGAAAGCAACGTCCCAACCGAGTGAGTGACAGCGGTCGACAGCTCGTTTGACCTGCTCGTCGAGTGAGTAACTCTCGGCGCGACTATTCGACGACGTCCGAGCGTACACTGCAGCCCGTAACGATCTGTCTTCTTCGCCCTCACGTACCCGCTCGCGGATAGAGATGTGATCAACCATCAGTAATCAACTCCCTGAGTTGTGCAACGCGGTTGCGGACTGTTTCTGTGGATACACCGACGGCTTCAGCGACATCCGCTTGGGTGAGCTCTTCTCCAGTAACGTAGAGTGCGGCAGCTGCGATCCCACTTGGATCCTTTCCAACGAGAGATGAGCTGCTGGCGATATCTTCCAGCAGGTCGGTACTCGCCTGTAGATGGTCCTCGTCAACTGTGAATTCATCATCGAGAAACAACAGGTAATCTGCAGGCTCTGGTGTAGGAGATGTGTGGTCAAGCTCGTCACAGAGTACCGAGCAGTTGCGGTGAAACTGTCCAGAGTCGATATCCGAAGACTCAGTCAGCCGACCTGTTGGGATGGGTCGGTTGTCCTGTAACGACGCTAGGCGGACGCATGCAGCAACCATCGTGTTCGTGTCCCTTCCGTCGGTCTCCTCAGCGAGAAACGCCTCACAGTAGATATCAGCGGCGTCACGCCGAAGTCCGGCAGGTATACGCAGTCGGTCTGCGATATCTTCGAGGTATTCGAAGGCTTCCGCGAGTCGTTGTTCGGTTGCATTCTGTACTCGACAGGTAACCAGCCAGTCCTCGTCGCCAGATGCGGTTTCCTCGTTTCTAACGACCAGCCAGTCAGGAGCACTCGGGTCAGCACTGTCGTGGATGACGAACCCACACTCGGTGCAGACACCGTCAAAGCTATCGATTGATGCATCGATCGCTTCTGTCTCGCAGACGGGACAGGCTTCGACCTGACCGCCTTGTCTCGAATTCATACGTGCTTCTCCATGAGTTAGTCGCGTTCAGCATCTGCTGCGAGCGATTCGATCGTTTCTGTGACAATATCTGTCAGTGATCGTCGATTCTTACGGCAGTACTCCATGATCGCTTGTTTCTTGGCTCGATCTAGGGACACGACAACACGAGGAACTTCTAACATCCGAGGATGCTGCTGTCCCAGCAAGACTTCCTTCCGGACGGTTTCCAGCGGTTTATCGGCATAATCGCTGGCCCGGTCGATGAACTCGATGGCATCCTCACTCTGAGTGAATTCTACCGCCAGTGCGGCGATGCCGATGATTCGATCTTGCGTCAATCCTGACTGCCGTCGGGCTAAATATTCCGCAACCGTCCATGGGAGACCGTCGTACCGACGCACGTGGTCGTTATAGTTGCGTAATGCAGCCCAGTCGCGGTCACGTCCCTCCGGTCCGTCAATCAACAGCGGGTGAACTTCTTTCGGCAGCGACAGCACATCCAGATATCGGCGAACCGTTCCCGCTGACTTTGTTGTCTGATCTGCGACCTGCTCGATCAGATCCTGCCGGGAGTCAGCCGTAAGTTCTGTTGCGACCGACTGACAGTACTTCGCCCACTCGTAGGTCGACCATTCTCGGACGATACTGAGCGTTTCCGTCGCCGCAAGTGCCGCGAGTGGCGACTCGAAGATCCGAACTGGAAGGACCTCCCATCCGCAGCCGGTTGCGGCCTGATATCGCTGCCAGCCGTCGGTGATATGGTAGATGTTTTCCCGGTCCTCGTCAGGACGAACGATCAGCGGCTGCTGCAGGCCTACTTGTTTAATCGAGGCTTGCAGTTCGCGTTTTGGGCTGACGCGTCTCGGATTGTGTTCTCCGTGTACCAACTTATCGATCGGCAATAGTCGATCGTACTTTGCAGGGAGTAATTCATCGTCTATGTCGATATCGGGCTGGGTAGTGTCGGCCATCTTCAGTCCCACCCCTGTTCAGTTGCCAACGCTTCCAGTCGCTCCTGGTAGAGTTCTCGGACTAACTCACTGTGAGAGTCGACTCCCCGAGTCCGCATCGCTTGGACATGCCACCGACTGTGGTGTTGAGTCTCTGGTCCGAGAATATCGACCTTTTTGAACGGGCGTGTGGGTTCGATCTCCTCGTGGAGTTCTCTAAGATCATCGGCGTGGCGTCGCAAGGTCTCTTGGAAGACCTGCTCTTGCTCAGTGGCCGCATTCTCGTCGAGTTCAGCGGAGACTTCGTTGCGAAAGTCTCTGAGTGACCGTCGCAACTCCTGTTCAGACATTTCATCGAAGCGTAGTGATCCGACCGTCTCCAAGACAGCAGCCGTTGGATCGATGGTATCGGTATCCAACTCGGCTTCTAGGGTATTGTGGAGGGCAACAATCTCACGAGACGTGCCGGACTTGCCTTCACCACTGCCGAGCGTGCTTCGGGTGTCGATACCGTAGTTATCCAGTGCAGTTTGCTCTCTGGTAGTTCGGTCACTCGGTGTCTTGAACAGTGCTTGGAGCACAGGCGGGAGGTCGGCTGTCCGGAGATGGCCTTTAATCAGGTCGACCGCGCCGTCATCTGATCGGCCATAGAACCGCTCGGCGAGGTGCTGGAGTGCCCCTTGTTCAGTATCGAATCGATCCTGAGTCAGAAGTTCATTGGCTTCGCTGTCGTCGACTACCTCGACCTCCCGGTCGTCTCGCGGCCGAATAAGCTCATAGATGAGGTTGAGTTGTTCGGCGATCTCCTGTTCGGAGAGCTCTCGGCGGTCAGTATTCTCTAGGAGAGACGTCCATGCAGCGTCCAAGTCATCCGTTTTGAGGATTTTGCACGGGATCGTTTCGTACCCGGCTTCCATTGCGGCGTGGTATCGTCGGGACCCAGCGACGATGGCATACTGTGGTTCCTGAGCGGCTGCTGACTGCTGTCCGTCGTCACTGTCGTCGACTGTGTCATTGGTTACCCCCACATCGACAGCGTCGACTGGCCGAACAATGAGATCGTGATACAGTCCGTCGGCGTCGATAGACGATACCAACTGTTGGTCGGTATCGTCACCGGTCCAGGCCTGCTTCCGAGACTGCATCGGATCAACGGTTAATGCCTCGACTGGCAGGTCAGCGCGTTCGATCATTGATCCGGACCCTCCGATTCGACGGCAGTCATATCCTGGATGATCTGCTGCCAACCGACCTGTCCAAGGCTGATCGAAACGTCATCGCTACCATCGTTGTCGATCGTGACCTCCGCGAGGAAGCTATCGGTGTTCGTGGCGACCTTGTTTTGGACTTCGGAGATAGCGTCGTCGTACCGTTCGTAGACCGTGAGGTCACTACTGACGATAACGTAGAACCCATCATCTGCCGCTGGATCGATGGTAAACTGCGTACCGTCAGTCATTGGTCTCCTCCGTTACCTGTGGATTGCTGTTGGGCGTCGAGCGTCTCTACTTCGTCTTCGACGATTTCGAGGACCTGATCGTCAGTAACATGGTACGGCTTGAGTGTGCCGTACCGCTCGGGCAAGACCTCTTGATTGATTCGGATGGCCAATTTTTCGGGCGAGCGTGGTAGAATGTCGTTCGGGCCTTGCCAGCTCAGGTACCGACCGTCTGATTGCTCAGTGTACTTTGTTTTCGTCTCGATGACTGACCGGAGATTGAGGTTCTGGATATTGAACCCGAGTTCACTGTAGAGGCCCCGACCAGCATTCGCCCGACGGGTCTGTGGTCGAAACGGTTCTTCAGCAGGATCTGCAACGAACTGAAGATCGAATTCCGGCGTTTGCGCGGACGTGACTGCTTGGAGTCGTTCATTGGTGACTCGAATCGTAACTGACGTAACCGCGAGGTCCGGTTCGGCGTTGATTTCGTCGATATCCAGAATAGCGTTGATGTGTTCCTGGATCGAATCGACGGCATCCTTGGTGAGTGGATTCGACACACCCGACTCGTGAGTGTTCTGGATCTGCGTGTAGTCGATACTGACACGATGATTCGTTTCTTGCTCGCGGATGAGACCGTACTCTGTGAGTTCGTCGACGATGGTCTGGTTGGTCGTTGCGACGCTCCCGTGAGCTCTGAGTTGGATGATTGTATCGCCGAACACCTCCAGTATCGCTCGGCAGGAGTTCGTCAGTAGCGACGGGATTCGTACGATTTTTGTCGGAGCGTCGACGGCGTCGCCAGCTTGACTCATCGTCGTCCTCCCGTCGACATACGTGTCGACTCTCCGTCGGTCGTGGTGTCACCCACCAGTCGCCATCGCTCTGCAGTCAGCGTGGCACGGTCTATTCGCAGTATTTGGTGTCTGTTCGCCGTTGTCTGTATCCGTCTGTTAGACATTGTGTTCGAATCTGATTTCGAGGCTTGGTACTCGCCGTGTGGCGGGGGCAGCGCTGCTGAGTTAAATTGTGGATGATAGCTTCAATTACCGGCTTGCCTGCACACACGTACCTCAGTGCACACTCAATCCCTCGATTATGCACCTCCCGACGGCGTCGACGACTGCACGAACGAACTCGGGTCATCCGCCCACGTCACCCGATTGTCGCCAGCCGGGCGCAAACGAAACTCTCCAAACCCAAATTTCGAGTGGGTCCCAACGCGCCGGATACCGTTTTTTGCCGTCGATACAGGCTCCGTTCCAGCGTAGGAGACTCGCTGGCCATGGTCTATCGTCGCGACATCGAAGACGTCGTCACCAACCACAAGCTGTTCTTGGCGGCGACGTAACTCATGGGAGGAGTCCCACCACCATGGCACGGATTGATCATCTGCACCGTGATGGTCACTCTGCAATACGTACGGTGACAGCAATTCGATCTCGAACTGGCCTCCTGTCGCATCCGTTAGTCGAGAGTAGTCTAGCGATTCTAGCTCGAAGGTCTGGGAGTCTGTGAGTTGTAACTCACCAAATCCATAATTCCGACCGCCACCCACTCGCAGTCCATCGAGTACGTTCTCCGAGAGCGGCACCACACCATCTCCGTGGGCATGGATGTAGCAGTGAACGTGCCAGGTCACCGTACGTTTCGTGTACTGGTTCTGTGGGGGCTTGCCAAACTGGCAGGTCGGCGCAAACGTGAGCCGACCACCATGGCTCTGCAGGTCAAACGTGTTGTGGGCATCTCGGGGCCGTGAATCGAGCAACCATCGCTGCGCAGGATCACGGAACCTGAACAGATCGTCGTAGGTTTCGACGGGCTCCAGGCTTGTTGCATGAAACGACGACCCACCTGTACTCACGACCGTGCCGTACTCACCCGGGATGAAGGTCCCGTTGCTCACACATAGTGGTTGACCTACGTCATCGTCGAGTCGACGCGCAATTGCCGTGTACAGTGCGTGCCCCGAGACGTAGTAGGGGTGGCCGTAGTAGTCGGTCTCCAACTCGAAGAGCACCTCCTGGATGGTCGTCATTGGCAACTCGAACCCCCGTCTCTTCGACTGCAATATTTGCCACTTTGAGGGCCGAAACCACTGGAAAACGGCTCACTCACTGTCATAGAGTGTCGAGCCACACCCTGGAGTCGAAGCTGCGCAAGACGTTCGGCATACTGGTGGGTTAGCCACTCAACGGGCGTCTGTATTCTGGGTGGCAGATTTTCGTCGGCGGGTCGACTGTGATACTTCACATTGGAGACCGCGTCGACAGGTCGATCACCGAACTCGAAAGCATCGAGGGCTGTTCGCCTACGCATTCGACTCACTCCATTCAGTCAGCGGTCCCAACCCACGAGTCGCGTCTTCAATATATTGGAGGGCCGTCGACCACGAACGGATCCGTCGCAGTTGGGCATCCAATAGTCGCGCCTCCCGCGAGCCGTTTGTGTTGATCGGATGGTCAGGGAGTCGACTCCACACGTCAGCAAACGATCGGGCCGGGTACTCGCCAAGCAGCGCTGCGGGACGATCTCTTGGATCACCAGTGATATGTAACGTGAGCGCGGGTGTCCAACAGACTGTCCGGTGTGGGTGGACAGCCTCCGAGTTCAATGCCGCCTCAGTGCTACCCGCTGCAGGCGACCCAGCAGTCGCCACAAGCGAGAGCTCCTCGAAGTCGTAGCCTGCCCGGTAGTTGTCGAGCAAAGCGGCCACGAGCAACGTGTAGTGTTTTAGGGACGTGTAGGGGTGGCAGACGGACTCGTGGAATGCAGCCGCGATTGAACTCGTCACCCAAGTGGCGTGCAGCCGGTCGGCATCCGGCGACACCACCAACTGTTCGAACGTCGTCACGGCATCGCCGACGGTCCGGTGTTCGGGTTTTGCGACTGTGTCGCCGGTCACCAACGACAGACGGTGGGGAGAGGCGTGATTCGCCACCGTCTGTTTGGGGTCGCCCGCCGGTCGACTCAACAGCGCCGCGTCGCCGTCGGCTCCCAGTGGCACCTGCACGTTGACCGGTACGCCTGCGTATTCCTCGCAGGACGACTCATGATTGCGGCCGAACAGTTTGTGGACATCATGTCGGTAGGCCATACATAACGGATCGGCGTTCCCTTGGCCGGTTTGAGCCGTCGAGCTGTCGGGGGCATCGGCCGTCGACTCATGACTCATAGGAGACCTCCCCGTCGACGGCTGACGGTCGTCCCTCCTCGGGCACGGATATTCTGGCTTGGAGGGCATTTAGGAACTGTTGGCGGCACGCCTCGTTCCAGACGTCATCTTTCGACTGCATTGTCGCGGTCGGCTTTTGGGCGCGATTGTACACGCGGCGGACCTCTTGGGTTGTGTAGAGCGGATTGAGTATCTTGGCGTCGACGATCCCGGCACCGAAGTTCCGTGCACCGCCCAACTGCATCTCGAAGGCGTCGCTATGCTCGTTGAGGTAGTCGATTGCCTCGACCAGCAGGCCGACGTATTCGGGACGGAGTTCCCGAAGTGTGAGTCGCCAGGTTCCTTCGAGGTTCCCGACGACATCTCGGGTGGCATGGCGCAGGGGCTGGCCTTCGTCGTCGTCATTGCGGGAGCGTACCTGAGTGTGGAGTTGCCGAAAGTGGGCTTCGGCCTCGCCCTTGGTGACGTCTACTTGTCGACGGATCGGTGAGAAGCCGATCGGGCGGCGGATGATCCGGCCCGCGCGGTCGCCGAAGCCACCGAAGAGCTCGTAGACGAGGCAGCCATGCTCACCGTGGGGGTCGGTGTCGACGCATGATCCCTTCTCGTGGTAGCCACTATCGAGGTCGCGGTTGTAGACGTCGTCGAGCATGTAGTCGCCGTCTGCTTCGCCAGGGTGGCAGGCCGTTGCACCTGCGGTTTGGAGGACACGTTCGCAACCGTGGCGGAGCCAGCCCGACAAGGGGAACGGCGAGATCTGGCCACCGATCTGATTCATCGGGTCGTCGGTCTCGTACCTGTCTGCGGAGGCGTGGTGGCGATCGGTGATGATGCCGTCGCCGGGGGCCAGCAAGTCGATTTCTAGGCCGACGTAGAGATCCGGGAGGGTCGACTCGTTGAAGTCGTCCGGGAGATCGACCTCGCCGTCGAGGTGGTCCGTGTCGAACAGCGGGGTGGTCTCAGCCATCAGCACTCACCACCCTCGCCGTTCGTCTCGTCGGTGTCGACAGTGTAATTGCTGATTGGAGGGTCAGTAGCACTGTCGACAGCGTCAGCGGGAACTGCGTCGTCACCGTCATCGTCAGCAACTACTGAATCGTCGTGATCGGTAGGAGGGCTCTCGTCAGCAGGGACATCGTGGGGGTCGTGTTCGGTTGTTCGGTCCAACAGTGCGTCACCGTAGACCCACGGGACCTCGTCAGTCAGTGTCTCAGGGACGATCCGGCCTGCCCGCGATTCCATCGTCGAGACGACCCGTACTGAGGGGTCGAGGAGGACTGGCCAGCAGGTTCCCGTCGCCACATCCGAACACAGGCCAACACGGCCGTCGACAATCAGTTCGCGCACGCCCACCGAGAAATGGGTCGTTAGGTCGTGGCCGTCGTCGCCGCAGACCACATGGCCGATCTCGAAGGTGGATTCGCCTGCCGGGCGGTAGGCGTAGACCGACACCGGCGATCCACCAGTTAGGGTGGAGCCGCAGACCTGACATGCCACGGCCCCCTCCCCGAGCGCAGATTTATTTAGTTGTTTTATGTCTTCAATTAATTTTCCACCAGTACCTTGATATTCGTTGGATCCCTTCTCCTTCATGGGTTTTTCCTGTTTGCTAGGAAGCCCAGCCTGCGTGCACCACCACGCGGGCATTCTGTTACAAATACCAATTTGCTGCGCTTCCTATCCAATGCATAAGTCTGCATTGGTAAATAATTTTCCTTTGCAGATGGCTGCGATGGGGGAGGAGAATTAAGTGTAATATGCATCTACCTGCATTGGATAGCTAATGGCGAAGGATCGGGATGAAGAAACAGGGAAGTACACAGAGACATATCCACGAGAGAGCTTTATATCCGCCTTAGATTCGCTCGAAGGAGCGGCATCTACTCAAGAGATTGCTGATGAAGTTGGGTGTGCTTACCGTACTGCTCATGCCAAGCTGTCTACATTAGAACAAGAAAATAAAATCAGTTCAAGAAAGGTGGGAAATTCGAAATTATGGATGTCTAACTCATCTGTATAGATAATCTCGAACATTCATACAAATGTAATCTTTTTAGAAGCAGGCCACTTGCTCCGGATAAGACATAATCGACGATATTTTTAGAACTCATAACTATATTAATACATAATTGGATTAGATCTCATCTATCTCATTCACGTCAGATATGCCGCGACCATTGAGTTAGCACATAATACGATCTGAACCGTTCTGTGGGGTTGGTTCTAGCGAATCGCTATACTGCTACTGAATATGGTTTTTAATACCTTTTGATACACTGAATAATGAGTTCCAAGGAAGGGTCATGAAATTCTGGGAAGCACATTCGTATTTGCGTGGCAGGGGATTTTGTGACTATGGACGGTACACCTTGGGATAGAACTCAAAGTTTGTCTTTCCAGTGTATACGGACTCATCGATTTTGTCGGGTTCGGCAAGATCCCATATCAGATCAAAGTAGTCTGTTGCAGTTTGGACAACCTCGGGATGTTGGGTGTGCAGACCTGCCTCTGGATTGTAGTAGAAGCTATTTTCCATGAGGTTGGCACTACCAGTCAGTACTGCACCGTTCTCGGAATCGCCAGCAATGAACAGTTTCGCGTGAATACCCGTCTCAGAGACATATGAATCACCCTCATTATCGGACTCCCCCCGTTTGTGTTTCCGCAACTGAGTGTGATCCTTGAATTTCTTGTAGCGAGTGTATGATCGCAGTTCTAGATTGCCGTGGGTATCCCCTATCCTAGTAAGAAATTCCTGTTTGAGATTATTCCATTCACCCGGATCAGGGAGCCGAAACAGGATTTGGACTTGGACACCGTTCTGTAAAAGACGGTTGAATAGCGCTGTGTATTCCTTCACGATGTGGTTCAACCAAGGGGTCATCACCCGCAGGCGCTGAGAAATTGATTCGTCTTCAAGAGGACGTGCACAGACTTCCCGGACTGCCTCGGTAAACGTTGCGGCGTCGTGTGGTTGGTTTGTTCGCCATTCCCGGATACGGTCGACCTCGTCGGCGAGGTGTGAGCTATCGCCGACGTACTCCTCGATTTTATACTCATCTGCATGATGAATAGGGTCGAACATCGAGAAAACAAATTCGATGGGTGCCGTCGTAACCTGATCTAGCCGATCCATTGTCGATGCTAAGAGGTCGGCTCGCTGATTCTCCCATGACCTCTCAAGTCGTCCAGAGAGCTGGCGAGCAGCCGTGGTAATCGAATTCGCGCGGTCTATTTCACTCTTAATGTAGCTCTCATATGCGCCCACAGCCTCCGGAACAGTCGGGCCAGAATATGGTGAGTTGAAAACAAGTAACCCCTCGTTTAGTGACACATTGAACCCTGCATCACGCAGGTCCCGGTGGAGCTCAAATTTATTTTTAGTAGACTCGTTAGTGAGCAACCAGTCAACCGCGACCGGAAGTTCGTGCTGGCTTGCCATCGCGCAGACCACAGCCGTTCGATCTGAAACTGGCCAATTAGGAGTTTCACATGGCGTCTCCGCCTGTCGAAGACCTATGGTCTCCTGGAGCCTTTCACCCCGGTCAGTCCACTTTTGTTCGACCTCCGCAAGCACTGCCGCTGCTTCATCAGCGAACAGTTCGTCGACGAACGCCGCGATCCGGTCGTCACCTGCGTATATCGGGAGGCTCCCCCGAACACTGGTCGGAGCACTATCCGGAACGTCGATGTCAAATGCGTTAAGAAGAGGAGGGATTATAAGCTCGTGATCGGTCAGATCTTGGGATTGACATATCTGCGCGAGAATTGCCCAACATGCTTCGGCCTTGTTCAAACCGCGACTACCATGCAGCGTTCGGACGACTGCTTGGTTGATCTCATAACCATTCATCGTCGCACGGAGTACTCCGAGCGATCGAAGGAGATTAATTGCCTGCTCGTTAGCGATCGATTGAACATCACGCCGTGCCAACAATATGGCGCCTGTATCCTCCTCATTGTCGTATTCCTGTGCCGTCCGTAGGATTCGCATTACACCGCCTTCAGCCTCGTAGGCCGCCCCAAGAACGAACTGTTGGGCGGTAGCTGCCGTCGCATGCTGAGCGAGCAGCCGAGTCGAGGGATCAAACCATTCCTCTACAATCGTTTCGAGTGCCTCAGTATATACCTCCCACTCGACAGCATGGTTGGTCACATACACCGTGAGATCGTAGTATCGGCGCAACGCTTCCCAAGCGGCGTCCGCTTCGGTTACCGTCGTATTAGAATATAATAAGAGACTCTCAGGAGAGACACCCCAGTACCGCCCAGCAGTATGATCTTCAAGTGAATCTGGAAGGTCAGTAAGCATATATCAGTGCAACCAGTGAAAAATACTTGAAACCGGGGGATCAGTTCGGCTACGGCAGCGTGCCCGAGTCAGTCGTCAGCGATGATCTGGATGTCTTCGGGCACAGCCGAGAGTTCGTCAACGATAGATAGCATGTCCTGCTTGTTGAACGTCCGCTCGTCGTTCCGTTCGTCACAGCCATACTGGTAGATACACTCTGGACAGCCAGCGGCGCAAGTACACCGACTTATGTTCTGTTCCATTACTTCAAGAGCATCTTCAAGCTCTCGGAGTGCGGACTCCGAGCGGTCGAAGAGTAGCTTCGTCACACCATTGCCCCCAATAGTACCCTCGAAAATGAACGCCTCATTGTCGCCATCATTATACGATTCGTTTAGCTGCCGAATCTCGATCCCGCCAATGCGCTGTAGAGCAAGCCGAAAGCCATGGACTAACGTGTGGAGGGTTTCGGGAGAGATGCGAGGACTGGCAGATACTAACCGAAGTCCCTTCGTATGGAACGTCCGGCCAACCATAATATCCTGCTGGGCAGACTGGTCGTGTTGAGGGTCCCTGAGACAGACTTGGTCCTCATCGTTCTGCTGGACGACTACGCTATTACAGTGACTCTCCCGACAGAGTGTTAGCGGCTGATCGTCCGGATCCCGAGCCCCTCCGCTGTAGGAAGTGGTGAAAGAATCTACGGTTTCAATGATTTCCAAGCCACCGTGCTCTAAGGTTACCAACGTATCTCCGGTTGTGGTTTCCAGTTCTAGACGTTGCTCGGGCGTGAACTCCTCGACGGTCGTCTCGACGTTAGCGTACGTGCTCTGAGGGTTCGTATGGTAGTCCGACAGCGGATAAATCTCGTTCGCACGAGCGGGCTCAAACTGACGGGCTTTGTCCGATAGCTCGACACGCTTTGGTGAGATGGGCTCGATTGTGCGCACGTCGTCTGTTTCGCCACAGTCGGGGCAGCCACCCTGACCTTCGTAGACACCTTCGAAACCGCAGTTCGAACAGACCAGCTGTTTGTCACCTAGCCGATTTTTTAGCTCTCGCGTTCCCTCGGTATCCTCGTGAATCCTAGTAGCGACGTACCCGCGCTTGCTCTTCAGACTGTACGCATAGGGATGGAGTTCACGTAGTGCCATTGCTTCATCACGGTCCCAATTCGAATCCTCAGTCGCGCGGGTTTCACCGCTCTGAGAGTCATATTCGTGCCGAGTAACAGATACGCTGTTGCCAAACGCCCGCATCTGGGGAACAAATGCAGATTGAGCGGATCGCTGATGGATATCCGCGAGATCAGATTTCTTATATTCATCAAGCAGATCTTCGAGAGTCCGTAGCTGAGATCGAATGCGCTCTAAGTTTTGCTCGGCTTCCTGTGAATCATCTTCGTCGCTTTCGTCATCCCAGCCCCAATCATCGCCACTATCCTCGGCAACCTCCCGGAGCTCGGATTTCTTCTTTTCAAGCCGTTGAACCTCATTCTTGATTTCGGCTTTGTACTTACGTGCAAACATCACCAATCTCTCCTCGAACTGTTCGATCGCCTCGTCAATCGACGACCTGAACTCTTGTCGAGCGACACTGAGCTCTTCAGTGCTCTCACAATTGGCGCAACTTCCCCCAACATCCGAATCATACATATGCCCACACTGCTGGCAGTAGGCATAATCCAGAAGATCTTCGAGCCAAGCGCGAACTCCTTCATCCTGTGTGGCGATGGCTCCGAGAACGGCCATACACTTCCCGTCGGTCACCTCCTGAACGTTCCGATAGTAGACGCTAGTGAAAATCTCAAATTCGTCGGGCGCCTGATCACGCGGCGAATCCTTCTTATAACGGTTCCACTCACTTGGATCAGGCGCCTTGATTTTCGTCTCCTCAATTTGATCTAATTTTTTCCAAGGAACGGCGTGGTAGGCGGCGATGTAGTCCATGATTGCCCACGTAAGCGCGGATTTGAGGACGTGCTCGTTGTGCGGATTCAGCGGTATCGGTTTTTCCTCTGATTCGATGAGTTCATCCGGACGTTTGTGATAGTAGAAATCTATTGGGTTGCGCTTGCTAATTGTCGTCACCAACGACTTACCACTGGAACGGCCAGCCCGCCCAATCCGCTGGAGATAGGCGTTTGTGTTCGGGGGTGTTCCTAACAAGAGTAGACTGTTCAGATCCCCGATATCGATTCCGATCTCCATTGCTGGCCCCGTCGAGAGGAAGTTTGGCGTAGCATTACGCTTGAACTCGTGTTCGATCCGTCGCCGTTCGTCGGCTGCTAGGTCTCCTTTATATACCTGACTCAGCAACATCCGAGTGTCAGTCCCGGCCGCCCAGTAGGCTGTCCGCGTGAAGTGAGGTGAAGAAAGGTTGGCACGATCCTCATAGGAGTCTGTGAAGTCAATAGCGTGATTGTAATTCTTCCGGGGGGTAACCACAGCTTTGAGATCACTGATAAACTCATCGAGTTCGTGTAGATAGCGGATCGGCTGATTGTCGTCGACATATCGGACTTCAACCGCTTCTGGAGCGAACGAGACGCGATCAGACTGATCCTCGACCTCGATTATCCCACGTTCCTCTAGTTCGCTGATCGTCTCCGTCGGGCTGTCGATCCCCTCGTTATCGCGGAGAGATTCTATAAGTCGTTCTTGGTCCTGACGATTACCATTAAGCAGCTCTTGACAAACGGTTTGCTCTGCGGGCGTCTCCGGGCGCTCCGTGAGCCCGATGTTTAGGAGACCGTCACTGACTAGTCGACCGTACTCGCGGCCGAAGTCACCATTGAATAGCTGGTAACTCCCGGTGATAAGCTGGCCAGTGATGGTATGACGCCACTCGATATACCCGATGACGTCGTTGATGATGTCCTCCTTGTTATCGAACCTGTCCCAGTAGTCGCGTGCCCGCTGGGTCGTTTCATTGATGACCTCTTCCAGTGTCGCCTGCCGCTCATCAGCCATGTACGACAGCAGCACTTGTTGGATGAACAGCAGACGTTCAGGTTCATCGAAATCGTTAGCAAGCCGTTCCATGTCTCGGTAGGAATCGGCAAAAGACATGAGTTTGGCCTGCCGCTGAGTCGCTGATTCCGTGTCGGCCAGTTCCCGGAGCATGAATTGGCTCATGGTCACACCCGTGTTGATAGGTGACCGCATCAGCGTATCGTAGTCCCGGTATTTGTGGTAACACGGAACAGCATGTTTTCCCTTCGATGGAGTGTCCAGTCGAACATTTCCGTTCGAATCGCAATATGCGACTCGGAGATTGAACGATTTTTGAACCCGGTCAACGGCGTCGTCATCATGGATCGTACATCCGGTTCCAGGGAAGTAGTAAACATCCGACCGGTCGGCATTACACTCCGTGCAATAGTCGGCTTCTTGAGTGTCGAAATATCCTTTTAGCACGAACGTACTAGTACCACAATCACACCCGCTACCGGGTGGTGCGGTTCCATGATTTGCGCCGTGATCGCTATTCGCGCAGACCCAAGGGAGAACGAGTTTCGGTACTAAATGGCTGTCACACTCCTCACAAGCGAGCCCCTCCTGAGCCTCTCCGTGTTGTGAACAGTCGCGGTCGGTACACTCAAAAGAGAGGTCGTCGTCGAGTGCCAGCCCACCACCACAGTGGTGGCAGTCAGTATCTGACTGGTCAACAGTAGCACCGCAATCGGGATTCTTGCAGACAACACCTGCTGCGGTCCGGGTGAGTCTGCCACCACACTGCTGGCAGTCCCCGAGTGCCTCAGATGGATGGGCCTCTCGGCCACAGTCCAGACATTCATAATCTGGCGTCCAGTAGACACGTGTTAGTTTTCCGTGGTTCTCGTGGGCACACTCTGGTTCATCGGCATAAAGATACTCTCCTTCAGTCTCCTGAGTAACAGGGCGAACATCACCACAGTCTGGGCAGTACCAACCCTCGTACACCTGCTCGCCACATTTGTTGCAGAGCCGAATTTTTGTGACGAATCGGGTGTGTTCACCTTCCGCTTCACCACAATCGCAAGACTGTGGTTTTGCGTAGATTCGATGGCAGTGAAGACACTTGTAGTAGCCGTCGACAGGCCAATTGAACACGTGAATCCGTACCTCGAACCCGGCGAGTTCGAACAGAGTTAGTGCATTCTGAGCGACACGGTGAGCAGTTTCCTTGTTGGTTACTGAACCATAGGTGGCTTGGACGTATTCGACGAAGTCCTCGAACCCCGGTGCGTCGGGTAGTTCATATGCATCGTCGCTCGGTTTCTGGAGCGCCTGATGGAGATGAACGAGGCAGCCAAGCGATCCCTCCCTAGCGGCCTTCTCAAGGACTGCACTGGGTCCACGTCCATACTGTGGATCTATATCTAGATTTGTCAGCCACCCGTGTGTCTGGGGGTCCTCACCTTCGCGCCAACGATTGAGATCGGCCTCGACCGTCTGACTGTCGAGTTCCGCGACCCGGAGGAACTCAGGTAGTTTTCCAGGTGGTTCCCGGTCGGTACTGCTATCCTCGTCGTCGAATCCGACCTGTTCCTCGATGACTTTGTAGGGGTCGCCTCGACGGATAGCGAGGAGCCGCTGGAACAACTCTTCTTTCTGACCGATTGTTGCGCTTGCGGCGATAAGGCGTAATGGGTCGTCAACGTTACGTGCCTCTCGAAGTTTCCTAAGACGCTTGACCAACATCGATGCGTGGGCACCGAACAGGCCTTGGTAGGTGTGGACTTCGTCGAACACTAGGAACTTCGGCTGGTCAACGAACAGCCGGTGGGCTTGTCTGTCATTGACGTTGAATAATCGATAGTTGATTGCGTCAGGGTTTGTTAGCAGAATATCCGGCTGTTCATCCTCGATACGGTCCCGCGTCAGATGGACAAATCGGAGGAATTCCCCCCCGTAGCCGCCACGTGTCTTAAGATAGTACTCCTGACCGTCCTTCTTAACGTGTAGGTTTGGGGCTTCGTTCTCTCGAATGGCGTCGCTCTCAGCGAGTTCGTCCGCAATGCGGTCGGGGAGTTCGAAGTACTCGAAGGAGTCCTCTAGGTATTTGTGTGTACTCTTGCCATCCTGTCGGCGGCCGCGTCGGGGTGTATCTCCGTCGTAGACACCAATAGTGATGTACTCGTCTTCGGCAAGACTTGACTTCCGATTGACAAACCAAAGATACTCGATGAACCGCTTGAGTTGGTCTTGGGCAAGGGCCTTTGTCGGGTAAGTAAGCAAGGCCTTGATGCTGTCGGGGGAAACACCGTCGACGCGGTTACGTTTCGCTCGGAGGATGTACTGGAGGATAGGAATAAACCAAGCCTCGGTCTTGCCTCGCCCCGTCCCAGCAGCGATTAGCGCGTGATTATCGTTTGTGAGCCACTCGATGGCTTCCTCTTGATGGATCTGAAGGTTCTCGAAACCTTCGGCCTCGAATGCATCGATGAGAGGCTTTTCCAACCCATTCGGGGCGAACTTCCCCTCGACCTGTTTTGCGAACTCCTTCCACGGCGTTTCACTCCATGCTGCTGATGCAACACCTTGAAGATACGGCCCCTTCGAACGAATGAACGCCTGTTCGGCGGTTTCATTGTCGTTATGGGCAAAATTCTCCAGTAGACCCTGATAGCCACGCTGGTTATTCCCAATAAGGTAGTTCGCGTAATTTTGCTGTGCGTGCGTTCCTAGTTCGATTGGATTGAAATTGGTGGTCATTATTTGTCCTCCTTGAATTGAATCGTGAGCAATTGACTGAATTGGGGAAGGTTTTTCAAATCGTTGAGAACATCCTCGTCGATTTTTGCAAGTGTGACCTGCTCATTATTCAGTAGTTTCTTAAGCTCCGCCATCGCATCGTCCCCGATATCGTACTCCTCCTGTACTGCATCGAAGCTAATATTGATGTCATTGTACTGTTCGTTCAGTTCACGATACCGGGGTGCGGGATTCTGCTGGAGAGTGCCACTTTTGTGGTTCTGTAGGAACTGTTGGAACTCCTTGATAACTTGTTCGTCATCTACAGACCCAACATCTGGGATGCGCAACACCGTCAGTTTCGTCGCCAACCGGTCGAGGAGATCGTCACACTGGATCCCGATCTGGTTTTGAATCTCATTCTGGCGGTCGCTCAGCTCGGTGCTATAGTTTGAAACATCACTTTCGATGTCCCGAATCTCTTGATCATCGTCAAAGCTGTCGAAGTCATTATCGATGACCGTCCTCAGATCGGTTGCCATTTTCTTCGTGAGTTGCTCGACGGCTTCGGTATCATATGTCACCTCCATCGCGTCCGCTAACGACTGCCACGTTCGCAGTGTCTTGTATTCACTCTGGACCTCCTCAATCTTTGATTTGAGACTTTGGAATGCAGTGTTTTTGCGCTCGGCTTCTTGTCGCCGTTCACTAGTTTTCTCAGCTTCTTCTGCGAGACTGCTGGCCTCCCCATGACGCTTTTTGATACTTTCGACGCGGTCAACGATATTCATTGAGAACCCTCCAGATCGCCGAGAAAGTCAGATGCTGCCCGCTGGCAATTAGTGAATGGTTCGGTATCGATGTCGATCTTTATTTTCTCCTGAAGCACGGTGATTCGTCCCGCGAGGTCTTCATCCAGCGAATCGATATCTTTCTGGAACGACTTCAAAAGTTTGTACTGGTCACTGAATCGGCTGTATTTCAGTTCCGCGACGTCGTAGTAGACACTGAGGAAATCCCATATAGACGTCACATCTTCCAGATTTTCAGTGATGTCCTCCAGCTGGTCGAGTGTCTTGTCGTACTTTTCGCGTTCGTCGTCATTGAGCTCTTTGAGAGTCTTCACTGATTCTGTTGGGTACGTAGCTGGGAGGCTATCGTAGGCTGCCTCCACGATCGAAAGGTCAATATCATCTGGTGAGTCGAGAGGACCATAGAATCGTCTGAGCTCCCTAAAGGTTCCCCGCAGGTCATTTAGTGTCTCCTTGTACTCGTCGTCTACAGCATACTCGTGAAGTGAGCGACTGACTGATCGGAACCCGAAGTGTGACGGCTGTATGAGAAACGTCTTGAGATCAATTGCGTCCTTTCGAGTTGGCCCGATTTTAAATCCGAGGAGACCAGCGGACATACTGCGGACTGCATTACAGAGTTCGTCGGGCGATGTCGCCTTCACGTGTGAGTCGAGACGCTCGTAGTCGACTATATTCGTCCGTAGATGGAATCGAGCATGAAAGAGCCCCAGAAGTGACTTGCCATACGTCTTGAGTCCACTCATGTTGGCATCTAAGTCCTGAGGTTTCGCGGAGACAGCGAATTGATTCATATCAACAGGCTCAGCAAGAGCCTTTGCGGAGAATTCCGAACTATTGCCCGTGAATATATTCAGGAGATACTTTCCGAAGAGTGCGATCTTATCGATGTCAGTGCCAAACTGCTCTTTGATATCTCCCTCAAGGTTCGTCCGTAGTTCGTTGACAGCCTCGTCGGCCCATGTGCGAAGTTGGTGGGCATCTACCGCTTCGTTCTGGATATGCTCTTCAACCGTGCTCCCATCGTAAATGCCGATCCGAAGTAGATCTTTCAGGAGCGATTCAGGGAGATCACGGCTGATGACCACCTTGCGGTAGGAAGGTTGATCTCCATTGTCGATGTGAATAGGGACTTTTCGACCTCCTTTGGCCCACCACAAGGCGGCCGCATCGTCAGAGCGACATCCCGGTCTAACCAGGCTCGTTGGTTGGTCGTGGAAGAACCGAATTACCTGTTCGGCACCATCCACAATATGAGATGTTTTGTTGAACGTAGCGCCTTCACCACGCCAGTCAAGTAGGTCCTGTAGGCGATTCTCGAACAGTTCTCGCTTGCCGCCTATGGGTTCCCGGTGAGATGAATCGGCTGTACAAACCCAAAACTCCTCACGCTGTTCCATCAGGGCGCCACAGTCATCGCAGGTCGTGTCACAGTTTCGGCAGATGAGCGCGCTGCTCTCGGTCTCCTCTAGAGGAGCGCTACATTCAGGACATAATTCCGTATCTGTAGTCGTAAGTGGGACGATGCCATCGCTGTCGACTCCGAAGGTATCTGGAATGCGAGGATCTACGCGCTGTACATCGGATTCAGAATCTTCCATACCGTACCATTTCAGAACGTTGCGGTCAGGTCCTTCGTAGTCGGCAGTAATCATGCACCGGATCTTCCCCAGTGTGTCCAAGAGTTCCGCGTGTTGAAACGGTGGCTTGTCGTTATCAAGGAGTCCCTCCAGCACGAACTTCAAGTAGACTCGGGGAGTCTGCTTCCGCTGATCATCTTCCTGAAGATTCTCATAAATACGCGTAAGGAACTGTTCATTGAACGGATATAATCCCTCGCCGAAAACTTCGTCTAACTCCTCCTCCGAGATGCCAGGTACAGGAGAAAAATCACAATCTGATTCTTCTTTAATAGCTTCAAGATATGTCCGGGCAAGATCAACGTGGACATCCTCCTGTTCGAGAAACAGCGTCTTCGACCCATTGTTAGTTTGTTCGGTCAACGTAACACGGGCAGAGATACGATCGTTGATAGTGTCTTGGGAAGCAATATCGGCACGTCTCCCCTCGACGAGTTTCTGCTCCATGCCGGTGGTCACGCCGATGACGACATCCCAGTTAGATGCCCCTAGATCGGAGAAGAACGAGAGTATTTCATGCTGGAAGATGGTAAACCCGGTGAGGTCCTCAATGATGAGGACAGGCCGCTCGTTGCGTTCTTGGAACCGTTCGTTGATCTGTCGGAGCGTCTCCTTAATGTCTCCGACGTACAGCATATCTTTGATTGCGTCTTTAGCTTGTCGGGTGATTATATCGAACAGTTCCTCTTCCGGTGTGGCGCTCTGGTTACCATACTTATCTCTAGCCGCCGGATAGCAGTCTAACAAGTCAGATAGTTTCTTCTCAGAGATCGGTTCGAATTCCAGTTCCGACTCCGGATCGTCGAAAGCAGCAACGTATTCTTTGAGATTTTCACGAATCGTCTCGCGGAAGTCGTCGTCCTCAACGAGTTCGACAACGGCATCGCCCTTCTCGAAGGCGACAGTGATTGTGCCGATTGTCTTCTCAAACACCCCGCTTGGCGGGAGCTTAGCCAGTTGTTTCGCTTCGTCCAGATTCGCTTCATCCAGATAGTTCGCGAGCCGGCCGAGAACCTCCCGTGGTTCCCGAACCTGACGTGGAATGTGGATAGGGACATGTGTGAAATCCCTATCGCTCGTCGCTGTGCGGTCCTGAAGTTCGTATTGCAGCCACTGGCACAACTCGGACTTCCCGCTTCCGGACTCGCCAACAACAAAGAACATCCGATTGTCAGCATTGAGATTCGATGAGATAACCCCGTCACGGAAGGCCTCCTCATCGATATAATCGTCGCCGAAGCCGGGGACGCTATTGTTACGGGTGACCTTGATCCGTCGGATCGGGACGTGAGTTTTCTCGAAACGCTTACGGGACTTCTGCTGAGACTCCTGTGTGAGATACGTCTGGATAGCTTCATGCGTCCAGTTTTTAGGATAGTGAATTCCGCTCGTCTCACTCATTGCTCATCACCTCGATTGCGCTGTAGCCGGTCCCGTCGATGTCGACGCTCTGGCCGATATCGCTGACCGTTCGGAGTCGAACATCGTCCTTTTCTTGCAGCGATAGCAGCGTCCGTTCGAAATACGTTGCAATTTCCATCCCATCACCGATGACGGGAAGATACTCCTCATCGATGTCCGCCAAGACGGTTGCGAGCGGTGCTGTATTATCCCCTGTCACGTCGACTAACATTCGTAGTGCAAGAGATCGGGTGGGGCCAAACATTGTCGTCGTCTCACCACCGTATACTTCCTTGGTGACACCAATTTCTTCCATCACCCGTGCCCAGTACCGGAGTTTTTGTTCGTTCCAGTTGGCGGCTGGGACGCGATTACTCATTTCGTCGATGAGCTCACCGCTTCTGTCCGCCAGTACATCCGACTGCTCCGCAAGACATTCCAGAACATCGTTGTAAGCACTCTCTTGGCCATCTGCTGTTCGAATACCGTGCAGCAAGCCGAGGCGGGTGTCATCGAATTTGGCAGCAGTCTCTGTTAATTCGTACCCGGTGTTGGATTGCCTTATCTGATTGATTTCAACGAGGAACTCAATAGCGTCCTGGAGAGGCTTACGCTGATCTGACGTTTGTGGATCGGACGCATTCCCAGGGAAATACAACTCGACTAGTTTGTCGTTTGTGATTGGAGCCCTGTCGGAGATGGTCTTTCTGATAGCAAACAGATCGCTTCCCGTGACATTACGTGTAAGAATTGGCATAATCAGATGTGATTAATTGTTGTATCAGTTGTATACATTATAACATCCCACTTGGTATTGGTAACGACAGTGTATCGTTATTAATCATTCGCCCTATTTGTCGTTTCTTACTGAAACTTCGTACTCAGGCCGTTGTGATTTCCTCGTATTGAAAATGTCGAAATTTGTATTATTGTTCCACGTTTGTTAGTTTGTCAGTTAATTATTCCACTATATTCGGCCCATTAGACGGTATCTTCGATATTAACAGCGATGAAAATTATTATTGATAAATCAATCGTTCAATGATGTTTGTACCGCCGTCATTACATTTCGAATATGTGCAACAGAATCCATTTGGTTAGGCTGGGCGATCACCAGTTTCCCTGAATGTCCGTACGGCCTCTCGGTCGTAATTAAACTCTTGGAGCGCATTACGGATGTTCGCTTCGACTTTGGTTATGTCAGACTCAATCCACGGGCGGACCACCGCGTTGATATGGTCAATACTGTCTCGGGAAAGGTCAGTTGCCAGAAACTCGAACAGATCCCATGTCCGGATTCCTGGCTCCAGTGTGTCGAACTCAAAGAGGTCTCCAATCCGTCGAGGCTGCCTATCCATCACGTTACTATACTCATTCGCGGCACCGTGGAGCCAGATGTTGAGGGTTTTCCCGAACGGAATATTCGGAGTCCCGAACTGACTTCGAATATACTGTTTCGCAATCTTTTCGTAAGATAGAATTTCAGCGTGGTCGAGCTCCTCCCGTAGCGGCTTCCCTGACGTAGTGTCGCTAATAGAGAACGAAGCACGATCTGTAACGAGAAAGAGTTCTTCAATTCGACCATCCATGTATGCCCGCAGAAGTTTGTGGGTAGTCCGGGCAGTGCTGTATTCGTCTGTCTCTTGATTAGTAATCTGACATATGTGCTGGAAAGAGAGATCATTAGCCGTCTTTTTTTGATCGATAATCGTGTACCTGAATGAATAATTAGGGAGTGCACAGTACTCGAACCAAGGGTCGTCTTTGTCTTTCGGTTCTTGCAGGACCTCGTCGAACGTCTCGTTCGACATTCTACGGAGCCATCCTGGAGAGAACGTGTACTGTGTAATTCCTTCTTCGAAGAGATACGGCAGCGACCGAAGGTACCCCATCTGATTGCCAGCCGAGTTCTTGCTCGTGAGTGGATCTTTGAGAATGATAACGGAATCCGTTGAGACACCCGTGACTTGCTTGACTGCCATGGCAGGGCTTCTATTGCCAATAAAAAGAATCCTTGGACAGTCTCTGGTCGTATCCAACAGTCTATTCGAAGGAGGAGATCCCTTGCTCCGTTAGATTGGCCTCCGCCCGTCGCTTTTTGAACATTTCCAGAGCTTCTGGTTCGTTGTCGATACAAGTGTATCGAACATCTTCTCCGAATAAGTTCTCTGCAGCGATAGCGGCGGGAGCGGTTCCAGCGCACGGGACCACCAGATGTTCTCCCTCGTTCATGAGTCCGTTTATCCAATTCTGATACGGTTCGATCGGTTTTACGCTCCCCCAGTCACCGTCGAAAGAGGCCTGTTGGGTGATTTGTCGAGCGGACACAGATGTCTTCCGATCAGTTTCACCCTTGTGGGCAAACACAACGGGGTAGCCGCCATTAGAAAAATACATTCCAGGGGTACTACAGTCTGGATCTCCCGATTGGGAGACGAACGTCACGCCACCAATCCGACGGTATCCTCCACCCTTGTAGCTAGCAGCGACATCGCCCCAATTCTCACGGATATAGTTAATAAAACGAGGGAGCAGCCAGTCGTCAGCATCTGCAATTAGCCACCCACCATCTACCAATGTATCTTTACATAGATCGATGATCTCTGTAGTAGTAATGCCATCATATTCGTCGTTATCATCAGATGCGAAATCGTGGGTGTCGTATTCGACACCATACCAGTTGGCACGCTGTGGCCGGGCCCACGCGTCATCAAGATAGACAACATGGGCCTCTGATTCGATAGTTGGTAGAACTTCTCCGACATCGCCGACGATATATCGCTGGCCGTCACGAACTTCGTGTACAGTTTGCTTCATACCAGATCTAGTTGTCAAGATAGGGAGCAGGGACGTACCTATACGTTGCGTTCTGTCGAAAGACAATCCCTAAACATATTTACCAATCCGTAGCAAGAAATAAACATG
>Ga0136597_1000106_pt1 | contig 48576 bp, 47 predicted proteins | sample AntRauTorcE11898_FD_101385 | JGI IMG/M metagenome (GOLD analysis project Ga0136597, IMG submission 101385) | Saline lake microbial communities from Rauer Islands, Antarctica - Metagenome Torckler E11 #898 | ecosystem: Environmental > Aquatic > Non-marine Saline and Alkaline > Saline | place... | reverse complement strand
GCCCTCGCGGCCGCGCAGGAGGCCGTGGATCCGGGCGCTGGCGCAGACGCGCTCGTCGGTCTCGAAGCGCTGTTCCAGATAGAGCCACTTCTCGTCCCAGCCGGCGAGTCGGGTATGCAGGCGAAAACGCTGCAACGGCATCAGGGGCTTGAAGTATTCGATCTCGATGCCGCGCACGAGCGGCATCCAGCGGTGCTCCGCCGCGACGCGCAGCAGGCCGGTCCGGGCCATGAGCGCATAGCGGCCCAGGTCCATCACCGACAGGTAGCGGCCATTGTTCATGTGGCGCTGGATATCCAGATCCGTCGGCCAGACGCGGAGGTCGAGAGCGACCTCTTCCAGCAGGTCGATCCGCGACTGGCGCGCGAGGGACAGATGGAGCAGGAGCAGCCGCAGCCAGAGATTCATGCGCGTACCGATGGTGCCGCCGGGGAACGGCGAATCCTGCCATGGTGGCCTCGCCGCCGCCAGCAGTACCGGGATCAGAACTCGAAGCCGTCGTCATCCGGTTCGTCCGGCAGCGGTTCGCGCAGCGGCGCCCGCTCGTCCAGCAACTCGTCGATGTATTCGTCCATCATCGCTTCCCCGGTTGGGCAACACGGCAATAATGTGCCCGGCCCGCGTGACATGCGGATGACGGGCGCGCTCAGGCGTCGGTGGCACCCAGGCGGGCGATCAATGCCCGGAAACGGGAGCGCGGGATCTCTTCGGCGCCCATGCGCTCGAGATGGGGGTTGCTGAGCTGGCAGTCGATCAGGTCGATGTCTGCGGCGGCCGCGGTGGCAGTGAGCGCGACCTTGGAGGCATCCGTCGTGCGGCTGAACATCGACTCGCCGAAGAATGCCCGGCCGAGGTGAACGCCGTAGATGCCGCCGGCGAGGCGGCCGTCGCACCAGCACTCGAACGAGGTCGCGTAACCGAGCCGGTGCAGTTCGATATAGGCATCGATCATCGCCGGCACGATCCAGGTTCCGGGGCTGCCGGCGCGCGGCTCGGCGCAGCCGTGCACGACCGCCTCGAAATCCCGGTTGCGGGTCACGGTGAATACGCCCCGGTTGAGCGTGCGCCGCAGGCGGCGGGAGATGTGCAGGCGGTCCGGAAAGATCACGCAGCGCGGATCGGGGGACCACCAGAGGATCGGTTCGCCGTGACCGAACCACGGGAAGATGCCGTTGCGATAGGCATCGAGTATCCGCCGCGGCCGCAGACTGCCGCCCACGGCGAGCAGGCCGTTGGGCTCTCGCGCGGCGGTGTCGACCGGGGGGAACGGGACGCCGTCATCGTCGTGGGGCAACAGGGCTACGGGCATCGGTTGCAGATCGTTTCCGGGGATCGACAGGATGCCACCGTTGTGGTCCATGTTGGGTCGCGCGTTTATTCGACATGGTTCCGATCCCGGAACGGGGAGCCGGCGGCCAGTTCCCGGAAGTGCCCGGCGAGCAGGCGTCGCTCGCGCTCCAGGTAATCCGCGATCGCGTCGCGGAATGCGGGTTCGGCGATCCAGTGCGCGGAGTGGGTCCAGGTCGGCAGAAAGCCGCGGGCGATCTTGTGCTCGCCCTGGGCGCCCGGCTCGAACCGCTGCAGGCCCTGTTCGATCGCGTATTCGATCCCCTGGTAGTAACAGAGTTCGAAGTGCAGGCTGTGGAAGTCGGCGTCGCAGCCCCAGTAGCGCCCATACAGCGTATCGCCGCCCCGGAAAAGAATGGCTGCCGCCACGGCGCGTTCCGCGAAACGTGCGAACACGACCACGACCCGGTCGCCCATCGTCCGTCCCAGTTCGGCGAAGAAATCGCGTGTCAGGACCGGGATGTTCCATTTTTTCTCGAAGGTCGCGGCGTAGAAGTGGTGGGCGAGGGACCACTCCTCGGCATCCATGTCCGAGCCGTCCCGACGGACGATTTCGATGCCCTGTTCATGGACACGGCGGCGCTCACGGCGCGCCTTTTTCCGCTTGCGGCTCGTGAACGCCTCCAGGAACGCATCGAAGTCGGCATAGCCGTCGTTGGTCCAGTGATACTGGATGTCGTCGCGGATCAGCAGGCCGTCGGCGCGCAGGGCGTGCAGGTCGCGCTCGACCGGGAATAGCCAGTGCAGACTCGAGACCCCGAGCTCAGCGGCGTGTTCGCGGACCGCGGCCGCCAGTGCGGCGGCGACCCGGTCGCGATCCTGTCCCGGCGCGACCAGCAGGCGTGGGCCGGTGGCGGGCGTATAGGGGGCGGCGGCGACCAGCTTCGGGTAGTAGCGCAGGCCGTGGCGCTCATAGGCCTCAGCCCAGGCGAAATCGAACACGAACTCGCCAAAGGAGTTGAGTTTTAGGAAGGTCGGCGCCGCTGCTACCAGCGCGCCACCCGGGGCATCGCGCAGGAGCAGGAAGTAGGGGATCCAGCCGTATTGCCGCCCTACACAGCCGTGGCGCTGGAGCGCGCTCAGGAACTCATGGCGCAGAAACGGGAATTCCCCGGCGAGGGCGTTCCACTCGGCCGCATCGATGTCATCGAAGCGCTTCAGTACTTCGAGCTGCATCGCTCGTGCTCCCGAGCGTGTGTCGCACGTTGCCGATCAATGTGGCAGTAGCGCTGGATTGGTTCTCGCCAAGTCGCAAAGGGCGCCAAGGGACGCGAAGGAAAGCACAAGAAAGAATTCGGATCGGGGTTTGACTCGGCAGCGGCTTCGGGATCTCTGAAGCCCGACACGTAACGCCCCCTCGACTCTGTCGGGCCGAAGCCCGGCCTACCGGGTCCTGGGGGTTTTCCCTGTATCCTCCTATGCGTCCCTTCGCGCCCTTTGCGCCTTGGCGAGAACCCGGACCACGCCGGATGAACGCCCACATCCGATCAACTGGTCGACGTTCAAACCCCCTGCTCAGGCCGCCTGGTCGCTCGCTTGTTCCTGCAGGTAGCGCTCGGCGTCGAGGGCGGCCATGCAGCCGGTCCCGGCCGAGGTGACCGCCTGGCGGTAGACATGGTCGGCGACGTCGCCGGCCGCGAACACGCCCGGAACGCTGGTCGCCGTTGCGTTGCCGCGCAGGCCGCTCTGGACGATGATGTAGCCGCCTTCCATGTCGAGCTGGCCCTCGAACAGGCCCGTGTTCGGGATGTGCCCGATCCCGAGGAACATGCCGGTGACCGCAATTTCCTTGTGGTCGCCGGTCTGCCGGTTGATCAGCCGCAAACCGTTGACGCCCATCTGGTCGCCCAGAACCTCATCGACCTCACTGTTCCATTCGAAACTCAGGCGGTCCTGGTTTTCGAGTTCGAACAGTTGATCCTGCAGCACCGCCTCGGCCCGCAGCTTGTCGCGGCGGTGCACCACGGTTACGTGGCGGGCGAGGTTGGCCAGATAGAGGGCCTCTTCGGCCGCCGTGTTGCCGCCACCGACAACGGCGACGTCCTGGTTGCGGTAGAAGAAACCGTCACAGGTCGCACACGCCGAGACCCCGCGGCCGGAATACCGGCTCTCCGATTCGAGGCCGAGGTATTGCGCGGTGGCACCGGTGGCGATCACCAGCGCGTCGCAGGCGTAGACGCCGGCATCGCCCTCGAGGCGGAACGGGCGCACCGACAGATCGGCGCTGTGGATGTGATCGTTCACGATCCCGGTGCCGAGCCGCTTCGCGTGCTCGCCCATCCGCTCCATCAGCTCGGGGCCCTGGAGGTCGTTGTTGTCGCCCGGCCAGTTGTCGACCTCGGTCGTGGTCGTAAGCTGGCCGCCCGGCTCCATGCCGGTAACAAGGACTGGTTCAAGGTTCGCGCGCGCGGCATATACGGCCGCGGTGTAGCCCGCCGGCCCCGATCCGAGGATCAGAAGGCGGCAATGCCTGGTTTCGCTCATGTATAATCGTCCGTTCGGGAAGCCGGCCGGGCGTTCGCCCGCGAGCCGGCAATGTTACGAGACGGTCCCCGACCGGTAAAGCGCATCCGCGCGACCGGCAGGGGCCGACCGGCGACGGGGACTCCGCATTGGCGCAGGCCAGAAAGCAACGCGGCAGCGACGGGCCGCCGGCGATCGTGCGCCATGTCCAGCGAGGGCTCCGCGAGGGGGCGTTCTTCCTCCTGCTGGCCATCTCCGCCTATCTGCTGCTCTCCCTGCTGACTTTCAATACCGCCGACCCCGGCTGGTCGCATACCGGGACGGGTGGGCCCGTGCAGAACGCGGGTGGCCATGCGGGCGCCTGGTTCGCCGATATCTTTCTCTACCTGTTCGGGTATATCGCCTATCTGATCCCGGTCATGGTCGCCTGGGGCGGTTGGCTCGTGTACCGCGGGCGCGTGCCGGCCGATGAGGCCGGTGCGATCCGTTTCCACCTCCTGCGTTGGGCCGGTTTCCTGTTCACGCTGCTGGCGGCCTGTGGGCTGGCTTCGCTGCATTTCGCGGCGATGCCGGGCACGCTCCCGATCGGGGCCGAGGCGGGCGGCGTCCTCGGTGGCGTGATCTCGATCCAGGGAATCCGTGTGCTCGGGCTCCTGGGCAGCACATTACTGCTGCTGGCACTGCTGCTGGCGGCGGTCACACTGTTTACGGGGGTGTCGTGGTTCGGCGTGATGGATGCGCTTGGCCGCGGTGTGCTCTGGCTGGGCGCGTGGCTTCGGCGGGTCGCGGCTGCGGTACGTGAACGGCTTCAGGCCCGGCGCGCACGCCAGCAGCGCGAGCAGAAGGTGGCCCGCGAGACGCGTAAGACCGAATCGCGACGCAAGAAGGCTCCGCGCATCGAGCCGGTGATCGAGGCACCGAAGGAGAGCAAGCGCGCGCAGAAGGAAAAACAGATCCAGCTGTTCGAGGCCCCCTCGAACTCGCAGTTGCCGGCCCTCTCGCTGCTGGACGCGCCGAAGGAAGAGAAGGGCGGTTACTCGAATGAGTCGCTGGAGGCCATGTCGCGGCTGCTCGAGCACAAGCTCGAGGACTTCAATATCTCCGCCGAGGTGGTGGCGGTCCATCCCGGGCCGGTCATCACGCGCTTCGAGCTGCAGCCGGCCGCGGGCGTCAAGGTCAGTGCGATTACCAACCTCTCGAAGGACCTCGCGCGCTCGATGTCGGTGATCAGCGTGCGTGTGGTCGAGGTCATTCCGGGCAAGCCGACGGTGGGTCTCGAGATCCCCAACGAACAGCGCCAGATGGTGCGGCTGTCGGAGGCGCTTCGTTCGCAGGAATACGATCAGTCGAAGTCACCGCTGACGCTGGCACTGGGACAGGACATCAGCGGCCAGCCGGTGGTCGCCGACCTGCAGAAAATGCCGCATCTGCTGGTCGCGGGGACGACCGGTTCCGGCAAGTCGGTCGCGGTGAACGCCATGCTGCTGAGTCTGTTGTACAAGGCGCAGCCGAAGGACGTACGCCTGATCCTGATCGACCCGAAGATGCTGGAACTCAATGCGTACGAGGGCATCCCGCATCTGCTCGCGCCGGTGGTCACGGACATGAAGGAGGCCGCCAACGCCCTGCGTTGGTGTGTCGCGGAGATGGAACGGCGCTACAAGCTAATGGCGTCGCAGAACGTGCGCAACATCGCCGGCTTCAATCGCAAAGTCCAGGAGGCGATCGATGCCGGCGAGCCCATCAAGGATCCCTTCTACAAACCGGAAGAGGCCGCCGATCCGGAGGCGCCGGCCCCGACGCTGGAGCCGCTGCCGTATATCGTCGTCGTGATCGATGAGTTCGCCGACATGATGATGGTGGTCGGCAAGAAGGTGGAGGAACTGATCGCGCGCATTGCGCAGAAGGCGCGCGCCGCCGGCATCCACCTACTGCTCGCGACCCAGCGTCCGTCGGTGGACGTCATCACCGGGCTGATCAAGGCGAACATCCCGACCCGGATGGCCTTCCAGGTCTCCTCGCGCGTGGATTCGCGCACGATCCTCGATCAGCAGGGCGCCGAACAGCTGCTTGGCAACGGCGATATGCTGTACGTGCCGGCCGGTACCAGTTATCCGCAGCGTGTCCATGGCGCTTTCGTCGACGATCACGAGGTCCATGCCGTGGTCGAGAGTCTCAAGAAGGCAGGGCCGCCGGCCTACAACGAGGCCATCATCGAAGAGCAGACCGGCGCGGACACGACGCTGCCGGGCGAGTCGGGCGGCGATAGCGGTGGCGAGTCCGATGCGCTGTACGATGAGGCCGTGGCGATCGTCACCGAGAGCCGTAAGGCGTCGATCTCCTACGTACAGCGCCGCCTCAAGATCGGCTACAACCGCGCCGCCCGCATCGTCGAGGACATGGAGAGCGCTGGCGTCGTCTCCCCGGTCCAGTCCAACGGCTCCCGCGAAGTCGTCGCCCCACCGCCACCGAAGGAGTGATCGCCGCTTTTATCGCGTCTCGCGTGTTACAGGGAAAGTCAAAAGCGTTTTCTCGCGGAGGCGCGGAGAACGCGGGGAAAGAAGGCGCCGGTTCGCATTTGTGGTTGGCCATGTATCCGGTAACTTTCCCGTGAAGGTCATGATCCCGGAGTGTGGTTCGACAGATTCGTGCAGAATGTGAAGATTGAACTCTTACTGCATTGGTTTTGCAGTTCTCCGCGTTCTCCGCGCCTCTGCGAGAGAATGATTTTTCGCGATAACCAGGGCTTTGACCCTGGCGAAATCCGAGGAGCCCGACAAGCTTATGGGCATCAAAATGATACGTAAGAGTCTGCTGGGCGTGTTGCTCGGGCTGTTGGCGGTGCCGGCGGTGGCCGGTGAGGCGCTGGAGCGGTTGAAGGACTTCACGACGGGGCTGGATTCGTTCACGGCCGGGTTCGTGCAGACGCGGTATGATGAGGACCAGGAGCCGATCCGCGAGAGCAAAGGGCTGGCGTGGCTCAAGCGCCCGGGTCTCTTTCGCTGGGAATACCGTGAGCCCTACCAGCAGATGATCGTGGCCGACGGTGAGCGCCTGTGGATCTACGACGTCGACCTCGAGCAGGTGACCGTCAAGGAAACCGAGCGAGCCCTGGGTACGGCGCCGATCATGCTGCTTTCGGACGCGGAGCCGCTGTCTGGGCAGTACGACCTCAAGGATCTCGGCAAGCGCGAGGGCCTCTATTGGGTCCGGCTGCGGCCAAAGGTCGATGACACGGACTTCGAAGAGATCTACCTGGGCTTCGACGACCGTTCGCTCAAGGTCATGGAGCTTCGCGATCGCTTCGATCAGGCGACACAGATCCAGTTCAACAATGTCGAACTCAATCCGGATATCTCCGGGGACCGTTTCCGTTTTCAACCGCCTGAGGGCGTTGACGTGATCGGGCCCGCCGCCGACGGGATCGACGAGGGCGGCTGATATGGCCGGAGATCGGCAGGGTTCGCTGTTGGATACGGGGGGAGGTGATCGCCCGGCGGAGACCGGGGGATCCGACTACCGCCCGCTGGCCGATCGCATGCGGCCGCGCGATCTCGATGAATTCGCCGGCCAGCAGCATATCCTCGGTGCCGGCAGCCCGCTGCGCGAGGCGATCGAACACGACCGTCTGCATTCGATGGTCTTCTGGGGCCCGCCGGGTACCGGCAAGACGACCCTGGCACGCATGATCGCCGCGCGCTGCGGCGCCGAGTTCATCGCCGTGTCCGCAGTCCTGTCCGGGGTCAAGGATATCCGGGCGGCCATCGACCGCGCCCGTGAGGTACGCCAGTACGACGGCCGCCCGACCGTACTGTTCGTCGACGAGGTGCACCGGTTCAACAAGGCGCAGCAGGATGCATTCCTGCCGCATGTCGAGGATGGGACCGTCTTCTTCATCGGCGCCACGACCGAGAACCCCTCGTTTGAATTGAACAACGCGCTCCTGTCACGCGTGCGCACCTACATCCTCAAGTCGCTGACGGCGGAGGATATCCGCGGCGTGATCGACCGTGCCCTGACGGATGGCGAGCGCGGCCTAGCGAATCGCCGCATCGCGATGGATGAGGACGAGCGCGACCGCCTGGCGGCGGCCGCCGACGGCGACGCCCGACGCGCGCTGCTGCTGCTCGAGATCGCCGCTGATCTGGCCGAGGGCGAGGGTGACGGGGCGATTACCGCCGACATCCTCGAACAGGTCTCGCGCGAGAGCCTGCGGCGGTTCGACAAGGGCGGGGATTATTTCTACGACCAGATCTCGGCGCTGCACAAGGCGATGCGCGGATCCAACCCGGACGCGTCGCTGTACTGGTTCTGCCGGATGGTCGACGGGGGTTGTGACCCGCTCTATATCTGCCGCCGCGTCGTCCGCTTCGCCTCCGAGGATATCGGTAACGCCGATCCGCGTGCGCTGCAGCTCGGTCTGCAGGCCTGGGATACCTATGAGCGCCTGGGCAGCCCCGAGGGTGATCTGACCATCGCGCAGGCCATCATCTACATGGCCTGTGCCGCCAAGAGCAATGCCGTCTACACGGCGTTCAAGGCCGCCACGCGCGACGCGAAATCGACCGGCACTGCCGAAGTCCCCATGCACTTGCGCAACGCGCCGACGGCGCTGATGAAAGAACACGGCTGGAGTGAGGGCTACCGCTATGCCCACGACGAGCCGGATGGTTTCGCGGCGGGTGCCACGTATTTCCCGGATGCGATGGGCGAGACGGTGTATTACGAGCCGGTCGACCGCGGTCTGGAGGCACGTATCGCGGAACGCCTGCGCGACCTGCGGGCACGCAACCGGGACGCCTGACGGGATCGGGGGCCGCTCCGGCATCAGGTCCCGGTCAGCAGGTACAGCCAGGCGGGCAGGGTGGCGAGCGAGAGCACGGTCGAGATCGTGACGATCAGCGAGTAGTAGCGCGAATCGAGACCGTAACGGTCGCAGAGCACGATGCCGAGCACCATGCTCGGCATTGCCGCCTCGAGGATCGCTCCGACCCGGTAATCCCCTGTGAGGCCGATACTTTCGGCCAGCAGCAACGCGAGCACGGGCTGCAGCACCAACTGGATCGCGAGCACGGGGACGATCGCCCATGCCGTGCGCTGGTCCAGCGCCTGCCATGACAGACTCATCCCCAGTGTCAGCAGCATCAGGGGCACGACCCCGCTGCCGAGCGTGTCGAGCAGCCCGCCGAGGGCGTCGGGCAGTGGCAGTCCCAGCGCGTTCAGTGAAACCCCGACCAGCGCCGCCCAGAACGGCGGGACACGGGCCAGGCGCAGCCACGCCGGGACCGAATCGCCGCCGGAGCCGTAGCGCTGGGCCATGACGACGCCGAACGTCAGCAGGATCGGGGTACAGGCGAAGTAGTCGAACTGGATCGCGATACCGGCCCCGACCGGACCGAGGGCGGCATCGAGTGCCGGGAGACCCATGTAGGTCGCGTTCGGGAATGCGGCCGCGAGCAGCAGGGCGCCAGTGCGTGCCGGAGTCAGGTGCAGGCGACGGGCGGCGACCAGGCCGAGTGTCCAACCGGCGATCACTACCGCGACGCCGGTCAGTGCGACCCGGATCGAGTCGAGTCCCAGCGGGGTCGACCAGAGGATCTGCAGCACCATCGCCGGCAGCAGCAGGTAGTACACGAGCGTGGCAATGGCCGCCCGCAGGGTGTCGCCGTCGAGGCCACCGGGGCGGAGGATCCGCCAGGCGACGCCGAGGGCGATCAGGGCGGCCATGCGCAGCAGGACATCGAACATGGGCGTCGGTAGCGCCGCGGATCAGGCCGAGAGGTGGCGCTGAAGCGCCCACTCGACATGCTCGCGCACGATCGGGTTCGGGTGATCCCGACGGGCCCGCAGGGCATCGACGACGCGCTGCGATGTGGGCGCGTTGCCCAGTGCCACGGCGACATTGCGCAACCAGAGCACGTGCCCGATCCGCCGCACGGGCGAGCCCTCGAAGCGGCGCAGGAATTCCTCCTCGGACCAGGAGAACAGCCACACGGGATCGGGTGCATCGAGGCCGTTGCGGGCCCGGAAATCCTGCTCCTCCGCATCGGTCGCGTAGCGGTTCCACGGACAGACCAGTTGGCAGTCGTCGCAGCCGTAAACCCGGTTCCCCATCAGTGGCCGCAATGACTCCGGGATCGAACCCGGGTTCTCGATCGTCTGGTAGGAAATGCACAGGCGGGCGTCGAGCTGGTAAGGCGCGGTGATCGCACCGGTCGGGCAGGCGTTGATGCAGGCACGGCAGCCACCGCAGACGTCGTCCTTGGCCGGCGCGTCGACCGGCAGCGGCAGGTCCGTGTAGAGCTCGCCGAGGAAGAAGTACGAGCCGCGTTGCGGATCGATCACACAGGTATGTTTTCCCGGTGTGCCCAGTCCGGCCTTCTGGGCCAGCGGTTTCTCCATGACCGGGGCGCTGTCCACGAACGCGCGATAGCCGAATGTGCCGACTTCGTCCTCGATCCGCCGCGCCAGCTTCTGCAGGCGGTTGCGCATGAGCTTGTGATAATCGCGCCCCAGGGCATAACGCGATACGTAGGCCGTTCCGGGATCCCTCAGCGTGCGTTTCGCGGACTCGCTGTCCGGCGGCCAGTAGTCCATCGATACGCTCAGTATCCGGATCGTGCCAGGCACCAGTTCCGCCGGTCGCGTCCGTTTCGTGCCGTGGCGCGCCATCCAGTCCATGGCGCCGTTCCGTCCCTCGTCCAGCCATGCCTGCAGACGCGGTTCGATCGCCGACAGATCGACATCGGTGATACCGAAGCCGCCGAAACCGAGTTCGTGCGCCCAGCCGGCGATGCGCGCGCGCAGGTCCGCCCAGGCAGCGGTCGTAGACGGCATTGCGGTCGTCATCGCGGCATGTCTCCAGCACACTCGGGCACTGCGTTGGGTCCCGTGACGGTGAACGTCAACTGCAAGGGTATCAATATCGGGGCGGATTCCAGGATGCGGGGAGGATACCCGCAATCGCGGCTGTCGGCAGTCTCCGAGCGTGCGACCTTGATCATTGGCTTTACCAGGGTTCGGGTTAGTCAGTACGCTGCCGATCAACGCGACGGAGACCGGCGATGCTCGCCACCCTGATTGTCCTGCTCCACATCACTCTGGCGGTCGTCGCCGGTGGGCATGCGCTGATTTTCAAGCGCGATTCGCGCGCGGCCTTCGGCTGGATCGGCATGTGCGTGGTATTCCCGGTGGCCGGTCCTGTTCTGTACTTCCTGTTCGGCGTGAACCGCGTCCACACGCGTGCCCAGCGGATGATCCGCGACGCACCTTTCCGGCTCGGCGTCGGTTATGAACGCGGCGATTACGGTTCCCGCCGCGCGGTGGTCGCCACCGACAGCGTGGAACCGAAATCGCGCGTTCTGGCCCGGGTGTCCGGGGCGCTCACGCGGCGGCCGCTGGTGAGCGGTAATCGCGTTAAGCCACTGCACAATGGCGACGCCGCGTATCCGGCGATGCTGGAGGCCATCGATCAGGCCCGTGAGCGGGTATTGCTGTCCACGTATATCTTCGAGACCAATGCGAGCGGGCGCCGGTTTATCGATGCGCTGACCAATGCCGAGCGGCGCGGTGTCGATGTGCGGGTATTGATCGATGGCGTGGGCGAACTGTATGCGCTGCCGTGGGCCGGGCAGTTGCTGCGCGAGCGGGGGGTCCGCACGGAGCGCTTCATGCGGCCGAGCCTCTGGCCTCCGCGCCTGGATATCAATCTGCGCAATCACCGCAAAATCCTGGTAGTCGATGGCCAGATCGCATTCATGGGCGGGATGAATATCGGCGACCGCCATCTGCTCGGGGCAGGCGCGACACGCAGTCCCGTCGCCGATCTGCATTTCCAGCTCGGTGGCCCCGTTGTCAACCAGATCGAGACGGTATTCGCGGAAGACTGGCGTTTCGTGACCGGTGAGGTGCTGGAACCGATGCCGATGGACGGCAGCGAGCAGACGGGGCCTGCCGTGTGCCGTGCGTTCACTGATGGACCGAACGAGGACCTCGACACCCTGTCGCTGATCCTTATCAACGCCGTCAGTGCCGCAACGGAACGCGTGGATATCATGACGCCGTATTTCATTCCGCCGCCGGCGCTCATCGCCGCGATGCAGACCGCCGCCCTGCGTGGCGTCCATGTGCGCGTCCTGTTACCCGAAAGGAGCAATCTGCGCTTTGTCGACTGGGCCACGCGCAATATGCTCGGCGAGCTGTTGGCATTCGGTGTGGACGTCCGTTACCAGCCGTCGCCGTTCGTGCACTCGAAACTGTTCGTGATCGACCGGCATTACGCGATCATCGGTTCCGCCAATATCGATCCGCGCAGTCTGCGGCTCAATTTCGAGCTCGCCACCGAGGTCTTCTGCGATACGACGGTGGGGGCTCTGGCCGAGCACTGTGATCGGGTGGCCGCGCGCTCGCGCGCCGTCATGCAGTCCGAGGTCGATGAACGGTCGCTCCCGATCCGGGTCCGCGATTCCGCCTGCTGGCTGTTTTCGCCCTACCTTTGAGATCCGGAACAGGCTGCATCGCGAAGGCTCGCGCGATCAAAACAATTCCGTCTGGTCGCCTGGCCGTGGCGGGTGCCGGAAGGCCTCGGCCGACAGGTTGATACGGCGCCCCGGGTCGATGCCGGCCCGGCGGCTCGCGACCCGGAAGCGGCGTGCGAGCAGAGCGGCATAGGCACCGCTTCCCCGCATGCGATGTCCGAAGGACGCGTCGTAACAGGTGCCGCCGTGGGCGTCGCGCAGGTGATTGAGGACGCGGTCCGCGCGGTCGGGGTAGTGGGCCCGCAGCCATTCCGTGAACAACGGCTCCACTTCATGCGGGAGGCGCAGCAACACGTAGCCGGCGGAGCGCACCCCCGCGTCCGCCGCCGCCTGGAGCAGATGCTCCAGTTCGTGGTCGGTGAGCGCCGGAATGACCGGTGCGATCAGCGTCCCGACCGGAATGCCGGCGGCACTGAGGCGTTCGATCGTGCGCAGCCGGCGGGCCGGGGCCGCGGCGCGCGGTTCCAGCAGGCGTTTCAGGCCGGTATCCATACTGGTCAGACTGACCATGACCGACACCGCATCGAAGGCGGCGAGCTCCTGCAGAATGTCGAGGTCCCGCTCGACCAGGGCTCCCTTGGTGATGATGCTGACCGGATGGCGGTACTCCGCGAGTACCTCGAGCAGCCCGCGCGTGACCCGGTACGAACGCTCGATCGGCTGGTACGGATCGGTATTCGCGCCCAGGGTAATCGTTGCCGGTTCGTATTTCGTCGAGCGGATTTCTTCCTCAAGCAGGCGCGCGGCATCGCGTTTGTAGAACAACTGCGTCTCGAAATCCTGGCCGGGCGACAGGCCGTACCAGGCGTGGCTCGACCTTGCGTAGCAGTAGATGCAACCGTGTTCGCAGCCACGATACGGGTTGATCGAGCGGTCGAACGGGACGTCGGGCGACTGGTTCCAGGTGATTACATGGCGCGCGGCGTCGACCCCGACCGTGGTTTCGGGGGACGGCACCGGCTCGTCGAGACTGCCCCAGCCGTCGTCGATCGCTTCGGTGAGTACGGACTCGAAGCGCCCGGGTGGGGCGGAGAGGGCGCCGCGGCCCTTCTGCCTGGTACGGTTCGGCATTGTCATACAGATACTGTACAAAAATACAGTTTCTTGTGCCAGCGCCAATCCTGCCCGTCGGCGACCGGCGATGCGCTCGGGTGGCGTCAGTACGTGCTGGCGGCGAGCCGCGCCGGGGCCGTGCCAAGCACTTCCGGCAGGGCAACCAATGTGGCTGTGCCACTGAGCGCGCCGAGGGCCAATGCCAGCAGGATCGGGGCGAACAGCGTACGTGGCGCCCGCCAGCAGGCGAGGCCGGCGATCACGGCGAGCAGTGCGGTCGTGATGACGGGAATCTGGAGCGCGCGGAGACGATCCCAGGCGGGCCGTCCCGCGAGTTCGATTGCATCGGCCTCGAACGGGATGATGGTCGCCGCCAGCGTCAACAGGGCGAGGCCCGACGCAAGCAGGGGGAGAGCGATGCGACGGCTCATTTCGTGCGGGAATCCCGTGTATCGCGGATGCGGTGTGTTACCCCGTCAGGGCTGCGGGGCGCCGCTATTATGTTGATTCACCGAACGTTTACAAGGGGCAATGGAAGTTTTTTCCGGCTTTCGTGAAACGCACGTTCCATTGCTCCGCTCGCCAGGCGGGCGAGCGGTGAATCGGGTTAATATGGGTAATAGCGCCAGTACGGGTCGTACCACCAGCGGGGCGGTGGCAGCGGCGCCGGATCGACGGTCCGCCGTTCCGGCCAGATATGCGCCGCATCGAGCTGGACCACCGGGTAGCGGTAGTCGTATTCCCCGATCGCGCGGGTTTCGAAGGCGTTGATCTTGCCGACGACGGTGATATCCGACTCGGCGGGGTACGATGCCGGGTCGGCGAATCCGTCACGGCAGGCCAGGAATCGGCGGCCGGGGCGGGTACTGCTCTCTACCGGACGCGCGACGTCATCCAGTTCGCGCGAGAGGATCTCGAAACAGGTGCGATCGCGCTGCGGCTGGACCTCCAGCAGTCGGCCGCCCCAGCGCACGTCCGCCCCGAGATCGTCGTCGGTGGCCTCGGCGGGCTTGGGGCCCGTATAGCCGCCACGGAGCACGTCGGGCGTGCTGGCGCAACCGGCGAGGGTGACGCCCAGAATACACATCGTCATTGCGCGCAGTGGTCGCATTGCGGGTCCGGTTGCAGTGGCCAAGGTGGCAGTATAGTGGGTGTATCAGGCCGCTGACCATCTGACAAGGTGGAGTTCGCCATGGTCATCCGCGCCATGGTGTCCCGGACCGTCTCCCGGGTCGGTTATAATGCCCAAGAGATCCAACATCCCAGTCGCTGATCGGAAATTTCAATGACGCATCTCGTCGCGCTGTCCGGCAGTCTACGCCGCGGATCATTCAACACGGCCCTGGCCAATGCGTTCGTGGAACTGGCGCCGGACGGGGTCTCCGTCGAGGTGTTCACGCCCGCTGGCGTGCCTCTGTATGACGCCGATCTCGAGGCCGCGGAGGGTATTCCCGAGGCGGTCGCGGTGCTCAAAGAGCGGATTGCGTCCGCGGACGGCATGATCCTGGTGACGCCCGAGTACAACCAGGGTGTCCCCGGCGTGCTGAAAAACACCGTCGACTGGCTTTCGCGGCCACCATCGGACGTCAAGGAGGTTTTCGGCGACCTTCCGCTCGCCCTGTGCGGGGCCTCGGCGGGGCGGGGCGGATCGCGCGCCGCCCAGTACGCCTGGTTGCCAACGCTGCGCACTCTGGGCGTGCGGCTGTGGAATGGCGGTCAACTCTATCTGCCCGCGGCCGGCGAGCTCGTCGCCGAGGACGGACGCCTCGCGGACGACGCGATGCGCGAACGCGTCCGCGAGTTCGTGAAGAATTTCGCCGGATTCTCGGCGCAGGATCGAAAGGATTGATATGCAGACCTGGATAGCGGTCGCGTGTGGTGGCGCGGTCGGTGCGGTTCTGCGTTGGCAGATGACCGCCGGGATGTATCGTTGGCTCGGTCGCGATTTCCCATGGGGGACGCTGAGCGTCAATGTTCTGGGATCGTTTGCGATGGGGCTGCTGGTGCTGCTGTTCATCGAACGCTTCGATCCCGAACCAGCCCTGCGCCTGGGTGTCCTTGTCGGGTTCCTCGGCGCGTTCACGACCTTCTCGAGCTTCGCCGTCGAAACCGTGCAACTGATTCAGGATGAAGCGCCGCTCCGCGCGCTCCTCTACGTGTCTGCGAGCGTCGGCGCCTGTGTGGCAGCGGTGCTTGCCGGTATGCTGGTGGCTCGGCAGATCATCGCCTGAGAATCAACGTCTGAAACGCGCGTCGGCCAGGGTGGCCGACAACAATCATCGCTGGAGGATGGAGTCCGATATGCTCGACCCGAAACGCCTGCGCAACGACCTGGAGAATATCGCCGCGCAACTGGCCCGGCGGGGCTTTGAACTGGATACCGCGCGTTTCTCCCGTCTCGAGGAGCGGCGCAAGGTCCTGCAGACGCGTACCCAGGAACTCCAGTCGCAGCGCAACGAGCGCTCCAAAGCGATCGGTCAGGCCAAGGGGCGCGGTGAGGATATCGAACCGCTGAAGGCCGAAGTCGCCGAGCTGGGCGATCAGCTCAAGGCGGCGGAAGCGGAGTTCGACGAAGTCCAGGCGGAACTCGACGAACTGCTTATGGGCGTGCCCAACGTCCCGGAGGCAAGTGTCCCCCAGGGTGAGGACGACGAGGACAACGCAGAGGTCCGCCGCTGGGGTGAGCAGCCGTCATTCGATTTCACGCCGCGCGACCATGTCGATCTGGGCGCGCCGAACGGCTGGATGGATTTCGAGGCCGCTACCCGGGTGGCAGGCTCGCGGTTCGTGGTCATGCGCGGCGCCATGGCGCGCCTGCACCGGGCGCTGATCCAGTTCATGCTGGATATCCAGACGCGCGAGCACGGCTATCGCGAGGTCTATGTACCTTACATGGTCAACGCGGACAGTGCGCGCGGCACCGGTCAGTTGCCCAAATTCGAGGAGGACCTCTTCGCGACGGCCACCGATCCGCAGTTCTATCTTGTGCCCACGGCGGAAGTGCCCGTGACGAACCTCGCGCGTGAGCAGATTATCGAAGCGGCCGATATGCCGCTGAAATACACCGCGCACACGCCGTGTTTCCGCTCGGAGGCGGGCAGCTACGGGAAGGATACCCGGGGTCTGATTCGCCAGCATCAGTTCGAGAAGGTGGAACTGGTGCAGCTTGTCGCGCCGGACGACTCGTGGGATGCGCTGGAAGCACTCACGGGCCACGCCGAGACGATTCTCCAGCGGCTGGAGTTGCCGTACCGGGTGGTCACGCTGTGTACAGGCGATCTCGGTTTCTCGGCCGCCAAGACCTACGATCTCGAGGTCTGGCTGCCGGGGCAGGCCAAATATCGGGAAATCTCGTCCTGCTCGAATTTCCTCGATTTCCAGGCCCGCCGCATGGGTGCGCGCTGGCGCAATCCAGAAACGAAAAAGCCGGAATACCTCCACACGCTCAATGGATCCGGACTCGCCGTGGGCCGGGCACTGGTCGCGGTGGTCGAAAACGGGCAGCAGGCCGATGGCTCGATCAGGATACCGGCCGCGCTGCAGCCCTACATGGGCGGTATGGAACTGCTTACGGAGTAAGGGGTACGGCGACCATTGCGCGCGCTGCGGGGCATGCTCCGGCGCGCGCTGGTCAGGACTGCGCCACCCAGATCAGCAGCAGCACGAACAGCACCACGCCGCCGATCGGCAAAAGGGCGCCGAGCCAGTCTTTGGCCGAGCCTTTCGGGCTGTTCTTGACGGCCTCACCCGCCTTCGGCCCGAAATAGAACAGGGCGACCAGCGCCATGGCGCCCAGCGCGATCTGCATCCACAGCGTCATATCGGCTTCCTCTAAAAGGCGAGCCCCGCACGGGGCGGGGCTCGGTACTTCGATAACTGCCTCTGAATCCGCTCGGCGATCAGCGCTCGCCGGCAAACGCCGCCAGCAGCTGGAGCAGGCTCAGGAACAGGTTATAGATGGCGATGTAGAGCGTGACGGTCGCCATGATGTAGTTGGTCTCACCACCGTGGATGATTGCGCTGGTCTGGTACAGGATCATCCCGGACATCAGCAGGATGAACATGGCCGAGACCACCAGCGACAGCGTCGACAGCCCGAAGATCGCCGCGCCGATACCGGCCATGAACGCGACCAGAATGCCGACGAAGAGGAATCCGCCAAGGAAGCTGAAATCCTTCTTCGAGACAAGCGCGTACGCCGACAGGCCGAGGAAGATGATGCCGGTCCCGCCAAGCGCCGTCATGATGAGCTGCCCGCCGTTCGACAGGGCGGCGAGGTAGTAACTGAGCACGGGACCGAGCCCGAAGCCAAGCAGTCCGGTCACGCCGAACACGACCCCGATACCGGCCGCCGAATTGGCGAACCGCGGCAGTACGAACCAAAGCAGACCAAGACTGGCCAGCGTGCAGATGAGCCCGGCACCCTGACCCACGTTCAGGGCCATCGCCAGACCGGCCGTCGCGGCGCTGAACAGCAGCGTCATCGACAGCAGCATGTACGTGTTGCGCAGTACCCGGTTGGTGGAAAGTACACCCGCTTCGGTACGGCCGTGCAGCACACGTTCCTGATTCATTTCACTCCTCCAGTGGACACTCAGACCGCATTCAAAGGGCGCATGCCCCGGACGATCCCTTCTGACCCCGCTATTTCGACAGGTAGTGGCGCGCGCGTCAACTTACAAGGGGTTCAGGTTGCGTCAGGCCCGGCAAGGGTCCGCCCGACGATGTTCGCACGCGCTGCATGATGCGCTACCATTCTCGCCCGCTCGCCGAAAGACTGCAGGTTTTGGGCGCGCGCAACAGCGCGCTGCACAGTACGATTATAGCTCACCGGAGGGGTGGCAGAGTGGTCGATTGCAGCGGTCTTGAAAACCGCCGAGGGTTCACGCCCTCCGTGGGTTCGAATCCCACCCCCTCCGCCAAATCGCCAATCCCTCGCTCAAACCGCTAATATCAATACTCCGGCATATCCCGAATGCGATCCGAACCAATGAACGAGCAACCCACCGTCGCGATCCTCATGGTCTGCATGGGCAATATCTGCCGCTCACCCACCGCGCATGGTGTGTTTCGGCAGCGCCTCTCCGAGGCCGGTCTGCTGGAAAGGGTGCTGCTGGAGTCCGCCGGCACGCATGACTACCACGTAGGGCATGGGCCGGACCGCCGTGCGCGCGCTGCCGCGCGCGACCGTGGCTATGAATTCGACGACCTTCGGGCACGGCAGGTCGAGGCCGCGGATTTCGATCGCTTCGACTATGTCCTTGCGATGGACCGTGACAACCTCGCCATCCTGGAACGCCTGGGCTCGGATTCCGGTGGGCGTGCGGAAATCGCGCTGTTCCTCGATTACGCACCGGATCTGGCAGGCCGCGAAGTGCCGGATCCTTATTACGGCGGCATGAACGGGTTCGAGGACGTGCTTGATCTGGTCGAGGCCGGCGCGGAGGGCCTGTTGAGCCATCTGCGGCGCCTGCATGGCATCTGACCGTAGAGACACGCCCCTGCAAACCGCTCCGAAGCCGGCGTACACTGTCGTTTTACGGTGACCCGAGGTGGTTACGATGTCGAATCCCTCATTGGCGAACACGATGACCCGGTTTCACCGGGTCGCGGTCGACTGGCAACCGGAACCGCTTGCCGCGCGGCTGCGCTTCGGTCTGGTCGCCCTGGCGACGGATCATGTCTCGGAGAGCGAACTCCACCGGATGATGCCGGAGGGAGACGTCGACCTGTTCGCGACCCGGGTGCGCCACGATGGTCAGTGTGACGTCTCCTCCCTGCGCGCGATGGGCGATCAGCTCGCTTCGGCCTGCGAGCTCCTGTTGCCGGGAACGCCGCTGGACGCGATCGCTTACGGCTGCACTTCGGGCACGGTCGCGATCGGTTTCGAGCGGGTAGAGGCGATGATTCGTGAGCATCGACCGGGGATCGCCGTGACGACACCGATCACGGCGGCCGAGGCGGCATTCCGCGCGTTGGGCGTACAGCGGATCGCCGTGCTGACACCGTATGTCGATGAAGTGAGCGCGTTGGTCGCCGACTACCTGGAAGGGAACGGGTTCGCCGTGTCGACCCTGGCGAGTTTCGGGCTCGAGACCGATATCCAGATGTCGACGGTGCCACCCGAGGCCATCGAGCGGGCTGCACTGGATCTCGACGTGTCAGGGGCAGAGGCCGTGTTCATCTGCTGCACCGCGCTGCGTTCCGTGAGCGCGATCGAGCCCGTGGAACGCGGCCTCGGGCTGCCGGTGATCAGCAGCAATCAGGCCATGCTGTGGGAGATGTTGCGGGCGAGCGGCTATCGGCAACCGGTGCCCGGATACGGGCGCCTGCTGGCTGATCCCCCCGGCGACGGGCAGAACTGATCCGCTCGGTGTCGGGGCGGTTTATCACGCGTCATCGTTGCAGAGTTGCTCGGCGCTCATGTCCGGTTCCATGTCCGGTGCGAAGCCGAATTCCTCGACCATGGCCCAGTGTTCGTCGCTACCGATGAACTTGTCGAGTTCGCGGTTGAAGGCCTCGACGATAGCCTCGTCGCCCTTGCGGAAAGCGAAGGCTCCGTAGCCTTTCTGTTCCTCACCGTCGATCACCGGGTAAAACTGCGGGGTCGCCTCGAAGCGCCCGTCACCGACACGTCGTGCGAGCGAGCGGGCAGTCAGGGAGGTGAGCCCGACCGCGTCGACATCGCCGGCCTCCAGCGCGTCCACGGCGCGCGTGAAGTCGCGGTAGAGAATCGCCCGCTCAGCCGGGATGCCGGCATCCATGGCGAAGTTGTACTCGACCGTGCCGGCCACGAGCGCGACCTTCGCGTCCGGGTTTTTCGATACCGAGTGGTAGTCGGAGAGGTCTTTCGGATTGCCGGCTGCAACAAGGAACGATTCACCCACTACGTACGTGGGGTCGGTGAACGCGACTTGCCTGCAGCGCTGCGGCGTGATGAACATTCCGGCGGCGATCACGTCGACCGTGCCATCCTGCAGCGTGGGAATGAGATCGCCCCAGTCGACCGACTCGCCCTCCATCTGGATCTCCGGATCGATTCGGCGGACGATCTCTCGGGCGATCGTGGGCGCTTCCCCCGTCAGACTGCCATCCTTATCGATGTAGCCGTACGGCTGCTCATTCGCGACGGCAACCCGGATCGCATTCTCGTCAGCGATCCGCTCAAGCGTTGTTTCCGCCACGGCCGTGACGGGAAGCAGGAGCGATACGGCGAGGCCGGCTGCCTTCCGCCGCAACGCATGGACAGGCTGTTTGCGGTATGCCATCTGCGCTCATCTCCGTGCCCGTGCCCCGCAGGGTGCCGGGGCTGTGTCAACGCACCGTAATGCAGGTGCAGTCCGCCAGTGCGTTGACCTTGTGCGATACGCTGCCAAGGAAGAATCCCTCGACGTCGCCCAGCCCCCGGGTGCCGAGGACGATGGCGTCGACATCGTGCTTTTTGGCCGTCTGGACGATCGTGCGGGCCGGCGGACCGCGTCGGATCATGGTCTCGACCCGTTCGATACCGGCTTCCGTGAATCGCTCCGCGGCCCAGTCGACGGCCTCCTGGGCGAGATCGTGCATGACCTCGTCCGGTGGCGCCGGTACCTGGCGTGTGCGTACGAGCGACAGGGAACTCTCCATGTGGCTCGTATGCTTGTAGACGCTCAGTATCGTGACCTCGGAGTCGAAGTGACTCGCGATCTCGATCGCGAACTGGACGGCCCGGCCGGCGTTCTCCGAGCCGTCCACGGCGACGAGGATGCGATGCAGCGCTGTGGAATTCGTTTCATTCACGCTTGAGTCCCTCTCTCGGTTCTAACGGAACGCCATGTCCCGCAGGAAGAGGGCGATCTGCGGGAATGCGATCAGCAGAACCGTTGTCAGCAGCAACAGTAAGAAGAACGGCGGCGTCCCGCGGATGACGTCGAAATACGGGCGCCGGAAGATCGCGATCGCCGTGAAGATGTCGCAACCGAAGGGTGGCGTTGCCGAGCCGATCGCCACCTGGAGCACGATCAATGTACCGACAAGTACGGGATCGATGCCGGCATCGGCAACGATCGGCGCGAAAATCGGCGTGAGTACCAGGATCACGACAATCGGGTCGACGAACATACAGCCGATGAAGAAAGCCACCGAGATCGCAATAAGGATCCAGATCGGCTCGGCGCCCGCGAGCCCGATTCCGCCGAGGATCTCCTGTGGCACCTGAGCGAAGGAAAGCACCCAGGAGAACGCGTTGCCCGCACCCACCAGGATGAACACGACCGCCGTGATCAGCCCGGTCGACAGGGCGATAGTGGGAATCTCGCTGATGCGTATTGAGCGGAAGACGAGGAGTTCGAGGATCAGGGCGTACATCACCGAAACCGAGGCCGCTTCAGTTGGGCTGAAGATGCCGCCGTAGATGCCGCCGATGATGATCACGGGAAACCCGAATGGCCAGAGCGCGCGACGAAACCCGTACAGCCGTTCCGACCAGCTGGATTTTTCCAGCGTCTCGATGCCTTTGCGCCGGGCGTAGATATAACAGTATACGGAAAACAGCACCAGGATCAGCACGCCTGGGCCGATCCCGGCGATGAACAGCTCGGCGATCGAGGTGCCCGAAATAACGCCGTAGATGATCATCCCGATGCTCGGGGGGATGAGGAATGCGATGTCGCTGGCATTGATCGCCAGGGCCATCGTGAATGAATCGCCGTAACCGGCCTTGAGCATCTTGGGCCGCAGCGGGCCGCCGATCGCGACCACCGTCGCCTGGGTTGAGCCTGAAACGGCACCGAAAAGAGTGCAGGTGACCGCCGTCGTGATCGCGAGGCCACCTCGGACATGGCCGACGAAGCGCATGACCATGTCAATCAGCCGGTCGGCGGAATACCCCTTGGTCACGATGTCAGCGGCGAAAATGAACATCGGGACGGCCACCAGCGCCGCCGGCGTCACGCCGCCGATCATCTGCTGGACCATGATGTTCGGCTCCATGCCCGCGAAATACACGAAGAAACCGAGCATGGTCGCGCCCAGCAGCGGGATCATCATCGGGAACCCGAGGAGCAGGAGCACGATCATGAGCAGGAGCATGGCCGCACCGATACTCATCGGCGAACCTCCCCGCGGGTGCGCGGGAGCGCGACGGCGTCGGCCGCCGGGGCCTTCTCAGCCCTTGATTTCATCGCTCTCTCCGTAGCTGTCGACGAACTCGTACGATACGTAGACCTCGGACGACCGCAGATTCTGATAAGCCGTCAGCAGGTACTGGATGCCGGCGATCACGAATCCGAGTGGCACCCACAGGTACATGATCCACATCGGGAACCGCAGCGAGGAAGTGACCTTCTCGAGTTCCCACAGGCGGTGGACGTAGCTGGCCGCGTAGTAGGCCAGCACGAGCATGACCGCGGCGGTGACCAGGGAGATGATGATCATCATGATCTTGCGGCCGAGGTCGGGCAGCTGATCGTAGATCGCCGACATGCGGATATGACGCCCCCGTCGGGCGGCGTAGCCTAGGCCCATGAAGGTGATGAGCACCATCAGGAAGGCGTTCAGTTCGTTGCTGAAGTAGATGCTGCGGCCGAACACGAATCGCCCGATCACGTTCGCCATCGAATTGACGGCCATGACCAGCACGCCGTAGGAGAGGACGATGGCCTCGAAGTGGGCGATACCGCGATCGATGCCGTGGATCGTTGCGCCGATCGCACGGCCGAAGGTGTTGAGGGGACCTTTACTGCCGCCGGAGTGCTCGGTATTCGTCATTGTTATCGTGCCCTCGAAACGTACTGGACCCGCGCCCGGATCGTACGCAATGACTGTAGCACCATCCGCTCTGGTGACGCGAAAAGCGTCTTTCCGGGACGTTATCCGGGTGCCAGGGTCGCCCGAGCCGGGTTGCCGGGGACGGCGAACGTATGGTTGTCGTTTATAGGCCAACGGCTTGCTACCGTCAACGAGCGGCCTCGCGGTGAGAGGGTCTTTGGCGATTATTTTTACAGTGGACCGTGTTGTGGATGATTTTTTTGCAAAGCTCCGGCTTGATCGCAGGAATTTCGGTGCAGGCCCCACGGGTTATCGTGAAGGTTTGCAGCCGCGGGCAAAAGGGCTAGAGTCGATGACAGGTTCCTTACGGAGCCAGGGCGGCCCGCCGTGTGGATGGCGGGCTGCGACAGCATCGCCATCCGCTGTGCGGGGGCGGCGCATTCCATGGCTTATTGCCAGGACGATGGAGAATGATGATGCAGACGAAAAACAGTCGAAAACCCGTTGCAGCGGCGGTAACGCTGCTCGCGGCCGCGTTTTTTGCCCAGGGGGCACAGGCCGAATCGTGGAAGTTCGCCCTCGAGGAAGTCGATGGCAGCGTCCAGGACGCCTATGCGGAGGAGTTCAAGAAGCGGATCGAGGAGAAGTCGAACGGCGAAGTCACGGTCCAGATCTATCCGTACGGCACCCTCGGAACCTCGCAGGATATCGCCGAGATGACCGGTCAGGGCGTGCTCAAGCTCGCCAACGCGTCACCCGGTCATCTGGGTGGCCTCATCAAGGAGATGAACGTCTTCAACATCCCCTACCTGCTGTCTCAGGACAACCAGGTGAACAAGGAGGTGCTGACGAGCAGCGAGTGCATTTACGGCAAACTCGAGGATGATTTCCACAGCAAGGGCCTCGAACTGCTGACGATGTATCCCGAGGGCGAAATGGTCTGGACGACCCAGAAGCCGGTGCGTAAACCGAGCGATCTGCGCGGCGTGAAGATGCGCACGATGACTTCGCCGCTGCTCGTGGCGGCGTATAAGGCCTTTGGTGCCGAGCCGACGCCCATGCCGTATGGCGAAGTATACGGTGGTCTGCAGCTGGGGCAGATCGATGCCCAGGTGAATCCGATCTTCGCGATCGAGGAAATGAAGTTCTACGAGGTGACGGACTACATGATCTGGCCTGGTGAGCAGCAGTTCACCACTACGGTTGTGGGCAACCGCGACTGGTACGCGGGTCTGTCGGATGATCGTCGGCAGATGCTCGACGATGTGGTCGACAGCATGGCCGATTACATCTTCGAAAAGCAGGCGGAATACAACCAGCAACGCCTGGAGAAGATCAAGCAGGCCAAGCCCAGCATGGAGATGATTGAGCTGAACGAGGAAGAGCGTGCCGTCTTCCGCGAGGCGAGCATGAAAGTGCGCGACACGTACGTCAACATGACCGGCGACCGTGGCAAGGAGATCCTGCAGTGCCTGGCCGCGGAATTCGGCACTGAGCGCTGATCGACGGTAGATGACCGGTGCCTCTGGCGTCGGTCAGGCATAAAAAACCCCGGCATGGCGACACGCCTGCCGGGGTTTTTTTATGGGCCGCTCAGACCAGGTCGCGCGGGATTTTCCGGTCCCAGGTCTGGGCAAATACGCGGGTGTCGCCTTCGTATGCGTCGAGCGTCGCCCGGATCCGGAAATCATTGGCGTCCGCCGTCAGCAGCGTCCGTGTCACGGTGCTGACCTGCCACTCGCCCCGCCGGAATTCGCGCACCCATTCGCACCAGCCACGCAGGGAGTCGTGATTGGCGTATGAATGGGTATAGCGCTCGGTGACCTTGCCACCGACCTCGAGATCGATATCCTCGAACCGTCGGGTTCCCGAATCATTGACGACCTGGAGTGTGGTGCGATCGTGGGCGAGGTCACGGATGACGGTCCATTCCTCCTGTGTGGGCTGGACCAGCGTGATATTCGCCGGCGGGCCCGCCTCGGGCTCATCGAAGGGCCTCAGCGCGGCCTCCTCGGCCGGCCGTGGTTCGCGGACAGGCAATACCAGCGTGCTGTCACGCGGGCTGATGGTGAGTTTGACCGGTTCCGGCGAAGGCCACGCCAGCGGCCAGTACACGGTGGAGAGCGACAACCGGATCGAATGACCGGCCGGGAACCGCTGCGCGATATGCTTGAGCTTGACCGTTACGCGGTAGCGTTTGCCGGGTTCCAGCGGTTCGGGGAACTCATCGCTGTCGCGATGGGTAAGGTTGAGCACGCCATAAGAGATGCGGGTTGCCGCATCATCGGGCGCGACGTCGATCAACCGGGCGGCGACCATGGCGACGGGACGGTCGGATTCCACATCCAGTGTCACCGTCGGTTCACCGCAGATCTCGACCGCTTCCTCCAGCCGTTCGGTCTCGAATACCAGGGCACCGCCATCTTCGTCACGCTGGTCGTGCGGAAGATCGGGCGGGGCGTTATAGGAACACCATTTGCCGGCATAGAGGCCGACGAACAGGGGCGACTGGATACCCAGTCGGCGTCCATCGTCCGGCTGCTCGCCGTCCGGATGGAGGCCGAGTCCATAGCTCATCCGGTATGGGCGCCCCTCGACCTCGGGGGACGGCCAGGCGTTCTCGCTCACCCAGCGGCCGGGACGGGATGTGTATCGGGCGCTCGGCTTCACGGTGTCCTGCATCCACACGCGGAGCATGGGCTCGTCCATGATCCCCGTGTCGGTGTCCTTGAGCCAGTGGTCGTAGAAGCGGATGCATTCCTGCAGGAAGCCGATCGCCGGGGCCGGCTCACCGAGATGCGGGTATTTGTGCGCCCACGGGCCGACAAGGCCCTTGCGCGGTACGTCCAGCTCCTTGAGCAGGCGAAAGACGGCGTTGCAGTAGCCGTCGGCCCAGCCGCTGACGGCATAGACGGGGCACTGGATCGCCGAGTAGTCCTCGCAGACGGATCCGTGCTTCCAGTAGTCGTCGCGGCGCTGGTGTTCAAGCCATTTTTCGAGCCAGAGGCCGCTGCCCTCAAGGCGCTCCATCCACATGTCCCGCCAGCGATCGCCGACCAGTGCGGGGTCTGGCGGGTGAGTATTCTGGTCGAACATGGTCGATGCCCAGGAAAGGTTATCCCCCAGCATGCAGCCACCCATGTGGTGGACGTCATCGGCATAACGGTCGTCGGTGGAGCACAGAGTAATGACCGCGCCCAGTTCGGGCGGCTGGAGCGCTGCGAGCTGCAGCCCGTTGAAGCCGCCCCATGAGATGCCGATCATGCCGATGCGCGCGGTGCACCATGGCTGGCTCCCGATCCATGCGAGTATCTCCAGGCCGTCGTCCAGTTCCTGCTGCAGGTACTCGTCTTCGAGTACGCCATCCGATTCACCGCTGCCGCGGATATCCGCGCGCACGCAGGCATAGCCGTGCCCCGCGAAATACGTGTGCATCGGGATGTCGCGGTCCGAGGTCAACTCGCGTTTGCGGTAGGGCAGATACTCGAAGATGGCGGGGACGGGGTTATCCTCGGCATCGGCTGGACGCCAGATGCGCAGCGCGATCCGGCAGCCATCCGAGAGGGTCATCCAGGTCTCCTCCTCGAAGACCTCGCGCGGGAACTCCTGGACAATACGCATGGGCGGTGCCTGCCTCCTGACAGTGGGGCGTGGAAAGGGGAACAAGCGGCCGCATCCGGATGGATGCGGCCGCGATACGGGCGTTGCGGCGGTGCTACAGGTTCGGTTGCTCGAGCACGTGTGTGTGTTCCGGCTGGATATCCTCGACGTCGAAACGCAGGCGACCGAGGATCGTGTTGTAGTCGTTGAGCAGGGTTTCCCGGTCCTTGGCGCCCAGGTAAACATACGCCAGGGCATAGCTGTAGCTGTCCTGCTCAAGGAGCTCGGAGAGGTACATCCCCTCGCGCACCTGCGGCAGGATCCACGCATCGGGGAAGTCCTTCTGGACCGCCTCGAGCTCCTTCTTCGTCGGCACGCGCGTCACCCTGGCATCGCCATGGAAGACGCGGTAGAAGAACTTGGCGGCGATCGGGTATTTGCCCTCGCGGTGCAGCATCTGCGGGCGCTGCCCGAGTGAAAGGTCCACCGGGACCTGCTGGTTGCTGACGCCGTCGACCTTCTGAAAGATGTCGCTGTGCGACTGCGAAATCCGCGTATTGATCTCGAGCAGCCAGAGCTTGTCGAGCGTCTCGTCCCAGAAGTATTCGATGTTGAAGGCGGAATTGTCGTAGCCGACGTGCTTGATGATCCGCTCGCTGATGTCGTAGATCTGCTCCTGCACGTGATCGGGCAGCTTCGAGGGATACTCGTAGCGGAAGAACGACAGCACCTGGCTGTAGCGGATCGAGTCGACGATGCCGAAGCAAGTCACCTCGCCATTGTAGGAATAGCCCTCGACGGTGCACTGACGCCCGCCGATGATCTCCTCGGCCACGCAGTAACCGCCCGAGATCTGCCGTATTTCGTCCGGCATATCCGCCTGGTCAAGGATGTGGTCAAAAGGCTCCGCGATCAGGCTGATCTCTTCACGGAAGCGCGCGATCGCCTCGTCGAAGTCCTCCGGTTTGTCGATGCGGAAGCCGAGACGCGAGCCCGAGCCCTTGATCGGTTTGACGAAGAAGGGGAAGCCCAGTCCGATCTTCGACAGGGCGTTGTCGTCGAAGGGATCGAAGGCCTTGAAGCCCGGGATGTGTTCCGGAATCACTTCCTTCTGCACGACCCGGGACCAGTACTTGTGTTCGCACTTGAGCAGGGCCTCCAGCGAGACCGTCGGCGTGCCGAACCGCTCACACAGGATCGGCAGCATCGTGGAGACGGGGAAGTCCATGTAGCCGGGAATCCCGTCGATAGTGCCGTCGAAGGCCTCGAGCTGCTCGGTGGCCCGCTGGATCATGTCGGCTATGGGGAAGACCTCGGTGTCGTAGATCTCCTCGGGGGTGAGCAAGCCGTGGAATTCCAGATTTTCGGCTCCGCGCAAGTTACGCAGCATATTGAGGTTGAACTGATTCAGCCCGACAACGAAAACGTTTTTCTTCATCGCACGTCCTGTTGGCCGACCATGTCGGCGGTTGAAAGTTCACCCGCACTTTAGCATGTGATCGCCTTTCTTGCTCCGGTCATACGGAGGCGCGTTTCGGGGGTGAGAGCAACGGTTTCAATGACCGGAGCATCGGCCGTACCGGGTATCCCGGCGGATGGAATGCGGTTCAGGGCAGGATGTTCAGGCGGCGCCCGGCCCGGGCGCCGCCGCTGAATGAGGCTTTACCGGTGTTCGGGTTAGTTAACGTTCGCCGTTTCCGTTTCCCGTTCCGGATGCGGATTTTTCCGTCGCTCGATCTTTATCCGACTGATCCGTATCCGCCTGCCCGCTGTCGCGTGTCTCCTCGCCATGAGACTCCGCCGGCTTGTCGCCGTTCGAATCGGCAAGCGAGCGCACGCGCGTGCCGAGTTGGCTTGGCTGGCGTGTCGATACGGTCGCGTCGTCGGCGCTGCCGGAGTCGGACGCCGAAGCCTCCTTCGAAGTCGCGGCGGGAGGCGCGGGGCGGTCGGTGGCCGTCGGTTCGGGGGCGGCGGTGCCTGATTGGCTCCCTTCCGCGGGCGGCGCGGTATCCGGCTGGCCCGATCGGCCGGCTCGCCCGTCGATCGATCCGGTTGCGTGCTGTCGGGCAGGTTGGGTATCCCGGTCGCCGGGGGCCGTATCCGGGGTCGCCGCCGGACGCTCGGCGGCCGCCGTGCTGTTCCCCGTTTCGGGTTCCGGCGTCGGTTCCTTGTCCGATGCGGAGGCTGAGTCCGTTTCTGGGGTAGCCGATTTCGACGACGCATCACGCCTGCCGGCGCCCCTGCCACTGCCGGAACTCCGGGAGCGGTCGGTCGAATCCGGGGAATCTTCCTGGCTCGCGTTGCCAGCGTCGGCGGCACCCGTGGTGGCCGGTGTCGGTTCGTCCGTTGATTTGTCGCTGACTGGTGTGGCGTTGGACTGCTCCTGATCGCCCTGCGCGGTGTCGGCAGCCGCGGTATTGGCACCACTGTTACGACGGCCACCGCGACGCCGACGACCGCCACGCCGCGAGCGGCCGCGCGAACGGGATTTGCCGCTTCCCGAACCCTCCTGCTGGGCGTTGTCGGTGTTCGCGTCGGTGGATGCGGCGGTTGCGTCCGCCGTATCTTTGGCCGCCGAGTCCTTTGCGACGTTGTCATCGCTGGACTCGTCGCGACGCGGACGACTCTCCGCACGGGTATCGGGGCTCTTCTTCTCTTCGGCCGCTTTGCCAGTGTCGCTCCGACTGCCGCTCTTGCTGCCGGATTCCTTCCTGCGGCGGTCGCCACCACCACTGCGGTTGTCTTTGCGGCCGCTATCCTGCTGTTTCGTGCCGTCGCCACCTGCGCGGCCCTGGTCGGCGCCGCCGCGGCGGTCCTCCTCGCCAGTGCGGCGCTCGGACTTCGTATCCCCGTTGCTGCCGCTGCGGCGGTTGCGGGCGTTGCGTCGCTGGCCATTACCGGAGCCACCGCCCGACTGCCTGCGACTATTCCCGGACCGGGACGTCTCACCCTGGCCGGACGTATCCGCCGCCTTCGAAGTCTGGTGCCGATCTTCCTGCGAGGTGGTTTCCCCGGCCGATCCCGCCGGCTGCTCCGCCGATGGCAGGAGTGCCCGGGTCAGGCGCGCGAACAGGCCGGCGCGCCGGGGCGCGGGCGTTGCCTCCTGCCGTGAGGGGGTAGGCTCCGACTCGGCCGCGGCCGCGGCCGGCTTGCGGCGGGGCGCCGGTGCCGGACCGCTCGGCGACACGGCCCTGACGGCCGGTTCTTCCGGGCGCTTGCGCTCTTCTTCGGCCGGCGGGAGTATGTTCGCGTCCGCCGCTTCACCGGCAAGCTCGTAGCTTCGCCGACTGTGCGATTCGTGCTCGTTGTCCGATGACCGGACGCGCTCGATGTTGTAGTGCGGCGTTTCCAGGCTTGGATCGGGTATGATCAGCAGGTGAACGCGGTTGCGCTCCTCGATCTGGCTCAGCTGTTCGCGCTTTTCGTTCAGCAGGTAGGTCGCGACCTGCACCGGCACCTTGGCCACGATGCGGTCGGTGCCATCCTTCATGGCCTCTTCGCCCAGTACGCGCAGGATGGTCAGCGAGAGCGAACCGAGGCTGCGGATGGTGCCGTGTCCGAGGCAGCGCGGACAGGAACTCGAGGCCGATTCACCCAGTGACGGCTGCAGCCGCTGCCGCGACATCTCGAGCAGGCCGAAGCGGGAGATCCGCCCGATCTGTACGCGCGCACGATCCATCTTCACGGCCTCGCGCAGCCGGTTTTCGACCTCGCGCTGGTGCTTGTTGCTCATCATGTCGATGAAATCGACCACGATGAGGCCGCCGATATCGCGCAGCCGGAGCTGACGCGCGATCTCGTCCGCCGCCTCCAGATTGGTGTGGAACGCGGTGTCCTCGATGTCGGAGCCCTTGGTCGAGCGCGCCGAGTTGATGTCGATCGAGATCAGGGCCTCGGTGTGATCGATCACCAGCGCGCCGCCGGCCGGCAGCGTAACCTCGCGCTCGAAGGCGGTTTCGATCTGGTGCTCGATCTGGAAGCGCGAGAACAGGGGGACATCGTCCTCGTACAGCTTCAGCTTGCCGATGTTGTGCGGCATGGTCTGTTCGATGAACTGCCGCGCCTGCTCGTAGATCCGCGGTTCATCGACCTGGATGATGCCGATGTCGTTGCGGAAGTAATCGCGCAGCGCGCGGATGATGACGTTGCTTTCCTGATAGATCAGGAACGGCGCTTTCTTGCTGTCGGCGGCCTTGCGGATCGATTTCCAGATCTCGACCTGATAATCGAGATCCCACTGGAGTTCGTCGGCGGAGCGGCCGACCCCCGCCGTGCGCACGATCGTGCCCATGCCTTCGGGCACCTCGAGCTGGCTGATGGCCTCGCGGACTTCACTGCGATCCTCACCCTCGATGCGGCGCGAGACACCGCCCGCACGGGGGTTGTTCGGCATCAGGACGAGGTAGCGTCCGGCGAGGCTGATGTAGGTGGTCAAGGCGGCGCCTTTGCTGCCGCGCTCCTCCTTTTCGACCTGGACGACGATCTCCTGACCATCCTTCAGTGCTTCGCGGACGGCCGCCTTGCCCTCCGATTTGGCGTCGGCGAGATACTCGCGGGCGATCTCCTTGAACGGCAGGAATCCGTGCCGATCGGCGCCGAAATCGACGAACGCCGCCTCAAGGCTCGGTTCGATCCGGGTGATGACACCCTTGTAGACGTTGGATTTTTTCTGCTCGCGGGCGCCGTGCTCTATGTCCAGGTTCTCGAGGCGCTGGCCGTCGACGATCGCGACACGCAACTCCTCGGGCTGAGTCGCGTTGATCAGCATACGTTTCATGTTGGACCCGTCTGGTTGAACGCGGCGCGGGGCAGGGAACAGCCCGGCGCGGACACGGCGAAGTGTCGCGCTGGCGCTCGACGTCGATCGATCCGATCACGGCGAGGCGGTGGTCCGCGGGAGAGTTCCGCCGGCGTGCGCGCGCGCGTTGCGATTCATTATTTGCATGTCGCCAGCAGGCGGCATGCCCGTTTTCTTTCCATGGCGGGAACGGCGTGCCCTCCCCACCGGGCGCTGTCGCGGCAACTGGCCGGATGCGCCGTGTACATACCGGCGACGGCGCGCAGTTTCGTTTCGCCGCGCCCGCCGCTCTGGAACCGCCAATCGACCTCGCCGGCCGTTCCTCGAACCCGGCGTGGTCGGTACAATCCCGTTCCGGTCGGCCGTGCACCCATGCGCACTCCGCCGGTGAATCACGTCTTTGCGCCGGCCCACGACCACCCGTACGAAACAGGAAACCGGGGATGTGCATCCGTTTGAATTGCGGGCAAAAAACGCGATCGCAATATAGCAGTAACCCCGCGCACCCGCAATCCGCGTGCGTGCGCCCGTGAGCGCCCCGCAACAAACGGGGCAGGGCGCCCGCACCGAGCTTGCGGCGGCCGACGACGCCGGCCAGCGGATCGATAACTATCTCCTGCGCGTGCTGCGCGGTGTGCCGCGGACCCGCGTCTACCGGCTGCTGCGCAAGGGCGAAGTGCGCGTCAACGGCGGGCGTGTGAAACCGACGTACCGGCTGCAGGAGGGCGACCGCGTACGCCTGCCCCCCGTGCGCGCCGAACGCCATCCCGATGGCCGGCTCCCGCCCGCGGCGCTTGAGCGATTGCGCGATTCGGTTCTGTACGAAGATGAGCGCTGCCTCGTAATCGACAAACCGTTGGGGCTCGCCGTGCACGCGGGCAGCGGTCTGGCCGCCGGTGTGATCGATGGCATGCGCGAACTGCGTCCGGACCTCGGTGGGCTCGAACTGGTGCATCGCCTGGACCGGGATACCTCGGGCTGTCTGCTGCTGGCACGCGGGCGCCCGGCATTGCGCGCGCTGCAACAGGAACTGCGCGACGGCGGCTTCGACAAGACTTACGCAGCGCTGCTGGTCGGTCACTGGGCCGGCCCCGAAACCACGGTCGATCTGGCGCTGCGGCGCGATGTGCTGTCATCCGGGGAGCGCATGGTGCGCCCGGACGCGACCGGAAAATCGGCCCGCAGCCACTTTCGCCGGCTCTGCGGGTCCGATCGGCTGACGCTCGCCGAGGTCGTGATCGACACCGGGCGCACGCACCAGATCCGCGTGCACGCCGCCTCGCTAGGTCATCCGGTGCTCGGGGATCCGAAGTACGGCGACGCGCCGGCCGCCCGCGCGGCGCTCGGGCACAAGCCGCCGCGGCTGTATCTCCACGCCTGGCGGCTGGCCTTTACCGGGGCCGATGGACGGGTCACGGTGGAGAGTCCGATGCCCGAAGAGTTCCGCACCCTTGCCGAGGCGTCGCAGTAACATGAAGCGCATCGAACTCGTGGTCTTCGACTGGGACGGCACGCTGATGGATTCGGCGGCCCGCATCGTCGAGGCGGTCCAGGCCGCGACCGATGCCGCCGGGTTGCCGTCACGGTCGGGCGCGGAAATCCGCGAGATCATCGGGCTCGGCATGGGCGAAGCAATCGCGGCGCTCTATCCCGATGAGCCCGCAACGAATCATACCCGCCTGGCGGCGACGTACCGGGATGCGTTCGTGCGTGCCGTCGCCGATCGCCCGGCGCATCTGTTCCCGGGTGTCGAGACGGTGCTCGGCACGCTCGAGGTCGAGCACCGCATGCTCGCGGTGGCCACGGGCAAGAGCCGTTCCGGCCTGCAGCGGGATCTGGAACGGACCGGCATTGGTGGGCGCTTCGTCGCCAGTCGCACGGTCGATGAATCCCCGTCGAAACCGGACCCGCACATGCTGCATGAAATCATGGCTCTGTGCGGGGTCGGGCCGGACGCGACGCTGGTGGTCGGTGATACCCTCTTCGATCTGGAGATGGCGGCGCGCGCTGGCGTACCGGCGCTCGGCGTGGCCTGGGGCGCGCATGCGGCCGAACGCCTGTGGGAGGCGGAACCGCTGGCCGTGCTCGAACGAATCGAACAACTGCCGGAACGGCTGCGCCAGCACGAGCAGGGCGCGTCTGGACCGGACCAATCCTGAATCCCGTTCAACGGAGACTTCTCAAGATGGCGGAAACGGACGAGGACCTCGCTCGCGGCGGCGACGGGCGCTGGGAACGCGATACCCTGGCGCGGCTGGCGGCGGCCGGTCTGGTGGAGCAGCGACGCGCGCGGCGCTGGGGCATCCTGATCAAGCTGCTGGTTCTGCTGTACCTGTTTGCTTTGCTGTTCGCCGCACTCAACGTCTCGACCTTGACCGGCGCGGCGGCGCCCTCCGCCGGGGCGCATACCGCCGTGGTCCGTGTGGAAGGCATGATCGCGCCGGACAGCGATGCGAGCGCCGAGCGCGTGAACCAGGGCCTGCGGAACGCTTTCGCCGCCAGCGGTGCGCGCGCCGTGCTCGTGCACATCAACAGCCCCGGGGGGAGTCCGGTCCAGGCGGGACTGATCTACGACGAAATGCAGCGGCTGCGCGAACAGAATCCGGACACGCCGCTCTACGCGGTCACGACCGATCTCGCCGCTTCCGGCGGGTACTACATCGCCGCGGCCGCCGATCGGATCTTTGCCAACCGTGCCAGTCTTGTCGGCTCGATCGGCGTGCGCTTCGGCGGGTTCGGTTTCGTCGAGGCCATGGACAATGTGGGCGTCGACCGCCGCCTGATTACCGCGGGTGACAACAAGGCATTGCTGGACCCGTTCCTGCCGGAGGATCCGGAGCAGGTCGCCCATATCCAGAAGACGGTTGATCGGATCCATGACCAGTTCATCACGGCGGTGAAGGAAGGCCGCGGCGATCGCCTCGGCGAGAATCCCCCCGATGAACTGTTCTCCGGATTGATCTGGACTGGTCGAGAGGCGGTCGACAACGGGCTTGTGGACGATCTTGCCAGCCCGTCCGGGGTTGCACGGGACATCGTCGGTGCCGAGAAGACGATCGACTACACGCCGCGCAAGGATCTGTTCCAGCGCTTCTCGGATCGGGTTGGAGCAACGATCGCGCAGACCCTGAAGAGCGAGGCGTTGATACCCGATCTGCGTTGAGGACGGCGTCAATGAAGATCCAGTCTGACCGCCTCTATACGGCCGAACGGGTACGCGAACTCGATCGGCGCGCGATCGAGGACCACGGTATCCGCGGCTACGATCTGATGGTGCGCGCCGGCCGGGCCGCCTTCCGGTTGGTGCGCCTGCGCTGGCCACGGGCCCGCCGGATCGCCGTGTACTGCGGTGGTGGCAATAACGGGGGCGATGGGCTGGTGGTCGCGCGGCTCGCGCGCGAGGCCGGGTTCACGGTCGATCTGGGCCTGGCCGGTGATCCCGGACGGCTCAAGGGAGCGGCCGGCGAGGCGTGGCAGGCCTGGGCCGATGCCGGCGGCACGGTCGCGCCGCTCGACGCAGTTGAACCGGCGCGAGCCGATGTGATCGTCGACGCGTTGCTGGGTACCGGCCTCGATCGCACCGTGCACGGTGCAATCGGCGCCGCCATCGAGGCCATCAATGATGCGGCGGCGCCGGTCCTCGCGCTGGATATTCCCAGCGGTCTGCAGGCCGATACCGGGAGCGTGATGGGGATCGCGGTGCGCGCGCAGGCGACCATCACGTTCATCGGCTACAAGCGTGGCCTGTTCACCGCCGCGGGACCCGACTGCGTTGGCGCCGTGTTCAGCGATGACCTGGACGTGCCGGCGGCCGTATACGCCGACGACGACCCGTCGATCGAGGTCATTACCCGGGCGCAGGTGGCGCGCACGCTGCCGCGTCACCGACCCGCCGCTCACAAGGGGGATCGGGGTCGGGTGCTCGTGGTCGGTGGCGACCATGGCTATGCCGGGGCGGTCCGTCTGGCCGCCGAAGCGTCCCTGCGCGCCGGGGCCGGGCTGATCGCGGTCGCCACCCGGGCGCTGCACGCACCGGCGCTCGCCGCGGCGCGGCCGGAGCTGATGGCCCAGGGCATCGAGGATCCGGCCAGCGAACTCCCGGCCCTGCTGGCCGCCGCCGATGTCGTGGTCGCAGGGCCCGGGCTGGGATCGGGCGAATGGGGGCGCGCCGCGCTGGCGGCGATCCGGGAGGCGGCCGCGGGCCGGCTTCTGCTGGACGCGGATGCCCTCAATCTCGGCGCGGCGGAGCCGGACCTGGCACCGACAGCGACGATCGTTACGCCGCATCCCGGCGAGGCCGGGCGTCTGCTCGGGATCGATACCGCGGCGGTGCAGGCGGATCGATTCGCCGCGTTCGACGGACTGATCGACCGCTGTGGCTGTACGGTCGTGCTCAAGGGTGCGGGGACGCTGGTCGGTGCCCCCGGGCAGGGCACGGCCCTGTTGCCCGGCGCACGGCCGGAACTCGGCGTCGGCGGGACCGGCGATGTGCTGAGCGGCGTCATCGCGGGACTGCTTTCACAGGGGCTCGCGCCCCATGACGCCGCGCGCACTGGCGTATGGCTGCACGCGGTCGCCGCCATGCGCGCGGCGCGCGGGGACGAGTGCGGAGCGCCGCCGTTACCGTCGGAACTCGCGGAGGCTGTTGCCACAGTGGCCGCAGGTCTGACGGGAGGACCTGGACACGGCTCACCATGGGATCGTGAATGGCCGACCGACTCGTAGCGGACGAAACGGAGATGGCCGCGCTTGGGGCCGACCTCGCCGAGGCTCTGGCCGCGCCCGTCGTGATTTTCCTCGAGGGGCCGCTTGGCGCGGGCAAGACGACGCTCGCGCGGGCCTTCCTGCAAGGTCTCGGCTACACCGGCGCCGTACGGAGCCCGACCTATACCCTCGTGGAGAGTTACCCGTTTGACGGGTTCGACGTCCATCACCTGGATCTCTACCGCGTGGCGGATCCGGACGAACTCGAGTTTCTGGGGGTTCGCGATCTCGCGGCAGCGGATGCCATCTGGCTGGTCGAGTGGGCCGAACGCGGTGCCGATCGGCTGCCGGCACCCGATCACGTGATCCGGATCGCCTTCGAGGGCACGGGGCGCCAGGTGACAGGCCTGCCGGATGCCCTGATGGCCCCGGGATAAGTTCAGTTGTGCTTGAGGATGTACGCGTATCTGATTGCACAGACTCGAAAATTGCTTGACCTGAGTCCCATTTTGGTCAAACTTGAGACTGTCGCCGAAGCCGTGAAGCCCCCGCAGATGGCCAGACGCCCGTATACAACCCGTAGTCGTGGACCGCGCCGCGGCACCCTCCTGGTCCTGCTGGCGGGTCTGTTCGGGGTCGTTCTATCCGGCATCGCGAGTGCTGCGAGTACGCAGATCACCGGCCTGCGCACCGCCGCGGACCGGGATCGCTCGCGCCTCGTGTTCGACCTGGGCGGTCCAGTCGAGCACCAGATTTTTACGCTGCAGGATCCCAGCCGCATCGTCATCGATATCGAGGACGTAAGCGTCGCCACGGATCTGCGCGAGGTCATCCCCGATTCCGATCTGATCCGCCGCATCCGCAGCGCACCGCGCAACGGTAACGATCTGCGTGTAGTGCTCGACCTCACCGAATCGGCGCGGCCGAAGAGCTTCGTGCTCAAACCGGCCGCCGATTACGGTCATCGGCTGGTCGTGGATGTCGTCGGTGACCGGGCGAGTGGCAATGGATCCGGTGGCGGGCGCGACCAGCCGAAGGCCGACGAGCCGCGCGATATCGTCGTCGCGATCGATCCCGGCCACGGTGGACACGATCCGGGCGCTGTCGGTCATGGCGGCGTTTACGAGAAACTGGTCGTGCTGCAGATCGCCCGGCGTCTGAATAATCTGCTTGAAGAGACGCCCGGCTTCAAACCCGTCATGACGCGCAACAGCGACATCTATCTGCCGCTGCGCGAGCGCATGCGCCGGGCGCGCGAGGCGAACGCGGACCTGTTCATCTCCCTGCACGCCGACGCCTTCCGGGACGCGCGCGCCCGCGGTTCGTCGGTGTACGCGCTGTCGACCAACGGGGCCAGTTCGGAGGCGGCCAAATGGATCGCCAACCGCGAGAACTCGGCCGATATGCTCGGCGGCGTCTCCCTCGATGACAAGGACGAAATGGTCGCATCGGTGCTGCTGGATCTCTCCCAGAGCGCCACGATCGAGTCCAGTCTCAGTGCCGGTGAGCGCATCCTCGAGCAACTGGGGCAGGTAAACCGACTGCATAAACACTCGGTGCAGCAGGCCGGTTTCGTGGTCCTGAAGGCGCCGGATGTCCCGTCGCTGCTGGTCGAGACCGCCTTCATCTCGAATCCGGAGGAGGCGCGCAATCTTCGTTCGAGCGCCCACCAGCAGAAACTGGCGCGGGCCATGCGCGACGGGATCAAGGAGTACTTCGAGACAGCGGCCCCACGCGGCACCCGGTTCTACGCGCAGAACCACTGACCGCTGATCGGTCGACCGGTCCTGCGTACCGGAGTCAGTGTCCCGTTACCATGGCCTCCGCACCACCCGGCGCAGTACCATGCGCCCATGCCCATTCAGGCCCTCCCCGAATCACTGGTCAACCAGATCGCCGCCGGCGAGGTCGTCGAGCGGCCGGCCTCCGTCGTCAAGGAACTGGTGGAGAATGCGCTCGACGCCGGCGCCCGGCGCATCGCCGTTGAAGTGGAGCAGGGCGGTACGCGTCTGATCCGCGTCCGCGACGATGGTGCTGGTATCCCGGCCGCCGAATTGCCGCTCGCGCTGGCGAGCCACGCAACCAGCAAGATCGCCTCGCTCGATGATCTCGAACATGTCGCCAGCCTCGGCTTCCGTGGCGAGGCGTTGCCGAGCGTCGCTTCGGTCGCACGGCTGCGCATCACGTCGGCCACGGCGGATGCCGACCATGCCACGGCTATCGAGCAGGATGGGCAGACCGCACCCGCGGCACACCCGACGGGGACCACCGTCGAGGTGCGGGACCTGTTCCACAATGTCCCCGCCCGGCGCCGGTTCCTGCGCACGGAGCGCACCGAATACGGCCACATCGAACGGATCCTGCGGCGGTTCGCGCTGGGGCGGTTCGATGTCGACTTTCGCCTGACACACAATGGCAAGCCGACCGGGCATTGGCCCGCGGCGTCGGCGGCGGCCGAGCTCGATCGGCGCATCGCCGCGGCGTTCGGTACCGGATTCGTTGAACATGCCCTGCGGATCGATCATGCCGGCGCGGGTCTGCATCTGTCGGGTTGGATCGCGCAGCCGACGTTCTCGCGCAGTCAGGCCGATCTGCAGGAATTCTTCGTCAATGGCCGCGCGATCCGCGATCGCCTGGTGACTCACGCGGTGCGCCAGGCCTATGCGGACGTGCTGTACCACGGACGCCAGCCCGCGTTCGTGCTCTATCTGGCCATCGATCCCGCCCAGGTGGACGTCAACGTTCATCCCGCAAAGCAGGAGGTTCGCTTCCGCGAGAGCCGCCTGGTGCACGAGTTTCTTCGCCGCACGGTTGAGGAGTCTCTGCAGACACCGCGTGACGAGCGCGCGGATGCGCCGTCCCCGCAGGCCGCGGCCAGCCTGATACCCGGATCGGGTGCGGGCGACCGCCAGGCCATGCCATCGCACCAGAATCGCATGTCGCTGCCGGTGGCCGACCAGATGGCGGGCTATGCCGCATTGCACCCCGGAGCGGGAGCGGGCGCCGACGCGGCCGTCGCGCGGGTAGAGGATGCCGGTCGCGTCCATGCGGGCGAGACGGGGCATGAGGCCACGCCACCGCTCGGTTTTGCCCGCGCGCAGATCCGCGATGTCTACATCGTCGCGGAAAATGAACAGGGCCTCGTACTGGTGGATATGCATGCCGCCCATGAGCGCGTGACGTACGAACAGCTCAAGACCGGGCATGCGAACGGCCGGATCCGCAGCCAACCCCTGCTGGTGCCGCACGACATGGCGGTCAGCCGCGGCGAGGCCGATGCGGCCGAGGCGCATACGGAGGCATTCGCGGCGCTCGGGTTCGAGGTGGACCGGGCGGGCCCGGAGCGCCTGACCGTGCGCTCCGTCCCGACCCTGCTCGCGGACGGCGACACCGAGGCCCTCGTGCGCGATGTGCTCGCGGATCTGCAGACGCTCGGCAGCAGCGAGCGCCTGCATGAGGCGATCAACGGCGTGCTCTCGACCATGGCCTGTCACGGCTCGGTGCGCGCCGGGCGCACGCTCACCCGCGAGGAGATGGACGGCCTCCTGCGCGCGATGGAGCGGACCGAGCGGGCGGATCAGTGCAACCACGGCCGCCCGACCTGGATCCAGCTCGGCATGCAGGATCTCGACCGCCTGTTCCTGCGCGGGCGATGACGGACGCGACGCCTGGCGGGCGGCCGCCGGCCATTTTCCTGATGGGCCCGACGGCCTCCGGCAAGACCGATGTGGCGCTGCGTCTCGCCGAGGCCTTCCCGCTCGAGATCATCAGCGTCGACTCGGCGGTCGTCTATCGTGGCCTCGACATCGGCACGGCGAAACCCGGCCCCGGGGACCGCGCCCGCGTCCGCCATCATCTGATCGATATCCTCGATCCCGAGGAACCGTACTCTGCCGGTCGTTTCCGAGTGGACGCGCTGGACGCGATGGCCACGATCCGCGGCCGCGGCCGGGTCCCGCTGCTCACGGGGGGAACGATGCTCTATTTTCGCGCCCTCGCGGAAGGGATTGGCCCCATGCCCCCGGCCGATGCGGAGGTTCGGGCCGCGCTGGAACGCGAGGCTGCGGAACGGGGACTGGCGGCGCTCCACGCCGAATTACGCGCAGTCGACCCCGATGCCGCGGACCGGATCCATCCGAATGACCCGCAGCGCATCCAGCGCGCACTGGAGGTCCATCGCATCAGCGGCCGTCCGATCAGTGCCTTCCAGGGGGAACAGAGCGCGGAACCCCTCGCGGACCGGATCCTGCAGCTCGCGGTCGCGCCGGGTGACCGCGAGCGACTGCACGCGCGTATCGCCGACCGCTTCGACGCCATGCTCGCCTCCGGTCTGATGGATGAGGTCGCCGGTCTGCGCGCGCGTCCGACGCTTCATGCGGACCTGCCATCGATGCGTGCGGTCGGGTATCGTCAGGTCTGGCAGTATCTGGAGGGCGAACTCGATGCCCAGGGCATGCGCGAGCGCGGCATCATCGCGACGCGTCAGCTTGCCAAACGCCAGCTCACCTGGCTGCGTGGTATGCGGGACTTGCAGTGGTTCGACAGCGAGTCGGATCCATACCCGGCGATTCGCGCGGCGGTCGCGCGTTTTCTCGGGATGCAGGCGGTCGAATGATCGCCCGCGCCGTTACGGTGATAATCTGAAAGCCGTGCGCCTGGCGGTGCGGCGGACTGCCGGCGCCACACGCGTCGACAGGGCCAAGGGGACGGGGATGAGGATAATGGTCGCGGAATTGCCCGCGCTGAGCGGTCTCGCGCTCGGGCTAGTGCTTTCGGCACCCCTGCAGGCGGATGAGATCTACAAGTGGGTGGACGAGGAGGGCGTGACGCACTATTCGCAGCAGCCGCCGCTGTCCGGTGATGCCGCCCGGGTCGGCGTTGACAGCCCGCCGGATGAAGAACTCGAGCGCGAACGCCAGGAGATGGAAGCGACCGGCGAGCGCCTTAAGGCGCGGCGCGAGGAACGCCGGGAAGCCGAGCGACAGGCGCAGACAAACGCTTCGGAGCGGGAACAGCGCGAACAGCGTTGCGCGGATCTGCGATCGTCGCTCAGCAAGCTGACCGAAAACCGGCGCCTGCTGGTCCCGGACGGCGAGGGTAACGTCCGACGCCTGCCGGAGGAGGAACGCCAGGAGCGCGTGGCCGAACGGCGCCGCCAGATCGAAGAAGAATGCGGATGAGGCGGCAGCGCCGTAGGTTGGGTTGACGAAGGAAACCCAACGGGTCGAGGTCGAATCCATAGACACGATTCAACGTGGAACCGGCGGATCGCTCGTCGCGTTGGGTTTCCTTCGTCAACCCAACCTACGCGGAATGCGGCCGCCGGGCACCCTCAGGTCGGGTTGAACGCGGTACCCGAGTTATGCCTCGCGGTCCCGCCCGCAGGCCCAGCAGATCTCGAATGCGGGTTCGTTGATCTCGCCGCATTTGCGGCAGGTCCATTGCGCGCCGTCCGGTTGGCTGCGTTCGAAGTGGCCGATCAGGTCGCGTGCGCGCTCATACAGATCCGGGTCCTCGATCCAGACCGTCGGGCGCGTGTCCATCGGCAGCTCGCCGATCGCGCCGGTCAGCATGTTGCCATGCACCGTCGCGGCGATGCCGTGGTGTGCCAGGTGGTCGCGGATGATCTGGGCGTCGAACGCGTTCTCCGCACTGTAAACCCGCTTCAACTCAGGCCGCCTCCTCTTCGATGCCGTAGGGCAGTGGCCTGCGTTCCGCCGCCTGGCCGTCGATCGACAGAGGGTCGTCGGCCCCGGTATGGATGACCGCGAGCACGAGGCAGCCCCCCACCGGCAACGGTGCGCCCTCGACGATTTCACCGACCTTTTTCCCGTCCTGCTCGACGGCCGTGCCCGGCGCGGGGATATCGGCGTTTGTCGATAGATGGAGCAGTTGCATGCGGCGTTTGATGCGGCCGAGGTAGTGCGTGCGCGCGATCACCTCCTGGCCGGGGTAACAACCCTTGCGGAAGTCGATCGCCCCGAGGCGATCGAGATTGAGCATCTGGGCAACGAAGTGACCGGCCGTGGCCTCGTGGACGGTCGGTATACCGGCCTCGATGTCGAGCAGCCGCCACTGACTGCTGTCCACCTCGACCGTATGCCCGGCGAGCTGATCCCACACGGCCGTTACCGCCTCCGGTTCGCCGTGGATCTGCCAGCGGGGCCGCGGACCGGCGAGGCGCACGATACGCGCGCCGGCCTCGGAGACGACCGATTGACCGGGCTCGACCGGCAGCGAGTCGGCCACGGCCCCCAGGGCGACGGCGGCGTTGTGACCGGCCGCGGCACAACGCGCGAGCGCATTCGAAACGTCGTCGATTCGGACATCCGCACGCAACACGTATTTGGCCAGTTGCTGGCGTACCGGTTCCATTCGATCGCTCGGGATCTCCAGCAGGAAGCGATCGGGCTCTGCGTAGAGTCGCCCGACCATAAGCAGTCGGCCGCGAGCGTCGGAGTATGAGGTCAGCCGCGACGTGCCGGTTTCAAGGCCAAGTACATCCGTGCTCAACTGACCGTGCAGGAACGTCGCGGCGTCGGTGCCCTGCAGCGACAGCAGGCCCCGATCATCGAGCCGACAGCGAATGCTGCCATCGGTGATCGCCATGCTCTGGTCGTCCAGAGCCTCGGTCGGGGCGCCGTTGCCGGGGAGAGTGGTGGAATCCGTCGCGGACATCGCTGCACTCCTGAGTCGGTTGAGGGGCCGCGTTGAAACGCCTGCCCGTACCCGGGGTGGGGGCGATCGGTATCGAACCCAAGGTATACCGGCTATTGTAGCGTGTCGTAATCATCGTGCGGCGACCGGGCTGCAGGAAACGAATCGCCGCTTCGTTCCGTCGCTGGCTTGTGTAATGTTCGTTATAATTACTTTTCGGTAGTGATTCCTGCTATTGCTGGCCGCTTGTAAGGCGCAGTGTTTTGACAAAGACCTGTCGAGCGGCAACAATGCCGGCTCAAGCGATGAGGATCGTCCGCATGACCGGGTCCAATAGTCACAAGCCTGCTGACAGCGAAGCGCTGCAGTCGCCGACGGACGTCGACCGCCGCAGGGATTCCGGTGAGCCGTCCGACGTCACTCCCAAATCCGGGGAGGCCGGTGGTCCGAAAGGTCTTGAGCCCACCCGGTACGGTGACTGGGAGCGCAACGGGCGCTGCATCGATTTCTGAAACGGTCGCCGATACCGATCCCGGACTGCTCCGACAGTTGCCGGGCCATTGTCGTGGAAGGGGAACTCAACATGGCTGGACGCGCAAAACCGCTGTCGCCGCACCTGCAGATCTACCGCCTGCCGCTCAACGCCATCCTCTCCATTACGCACCGTATTACGGGCGTGATTCTCGCGCTCGGGGCCGTCCTGGTAGTGGCCATGCTGATCGCGGCCGCGTCCGGATCACAGGCCTGGGGTGCGATGTACGCGATGGGGGCCCATTGGCTCGGCCAGATCATCCTGTTCGGCTTCACGCTCGCGCTGTATTACCACATGTGCGCCGGCGTCCGGCACCTGTTCTGGGACGCCGGCTACGGCTACGAGTTGCAGACCGCGCGACGGTCTTCGCAGGCGATCATCGTAGCAGCGATCGTTCTCACCCTCGCCACCTGGGCGGTCGCGTATTCGGTTTCCGGAGGTTGATGGCATGAGTCTGCGTACACCGCTTGCCGCCGCGCGCGGACTGGGTTCCGCCAAAGAAGGCGTCGATCACTGGTGGAAACAGCGCCTGACCGCGATCGCGCTGGTCCCGCTGTTGCTCTGGTTCGGTTTCTCGGTGGCCCTGTTGGGAACGGCCGATTACTACACGGTCGTGGGCTGGCTGGCCCATCCGGTCAACGCCGGCCTGATGATCCTCGTGCTGGCAACCGGTCTCTGGCACGGCGCGATCGGTCTGCAGGTCGTAATCGAGGACTACATCGCCACTGAATGGAAAAAGATCACGGTACTGCTGCTGGTGCAGTTTGCGGCCGTGGTCCTCGCCCTTGCCGGCATTCTCGCCGTGCTCCGTATCGCCCTGGGAGTCTGACTGCATGACCGCCGACTACACCATCGTCGATCATACCTACGACGTCGTCGTCGTGGGCGCCGGCGGCGCCGGCCTGCGCGCGACGCTCGGCATGGCCGAGAAAGGCCTCAGCACGGCCTGCGTGACCAAGGTCTTCCCGACCCGCAGCCATACCGTGGCCGCGCAGGGCGGTATGTCGGCCGCGCTCGGAAACATGGGCGAGGACAACTGGCAGTGGCACATGTACGACACCGTCAAGGGGTCGGATTGGCTCGGCGACCAGGACGCGATCGAGTACATGTGCCGCGAGGCCGTGCCGGCGGTCATCGAGCTCGAGCATTCCGGCGTGCCGTTCTCACGGACCGACGAAGGTACGATCTACCAGCGGCCGTTCGGTGGCATGACGACCCATTTCGGCAAGGGCACGGCCCAGCGCACCTGCGCGGCGGCCGACCGGACCGGTCACGCGATCCTGCATACGCTCTACCAGCGCTCGCTGGCGGAGAAAGCGGAGTTCTTCATCGAGTACTTCGCGCTCGATCTGATCATGGAGGACGGCGAGTGCCGTGGCATCATCGCCTGGGAGCTCGCGACGGGGACATTGCACCGGTTCCGGGCCCAGCAGGTCGTGCTCGCGACCGGTGGTTACGGACGCTCCTACTTTTCCTGCACTTCGGCCCACACCTGCACCGGTGACGGCAACGGCATGGTGCTGCGGGCGGGCCTGCCGCTGCAGGACATGGAGTTCGTCCAGTTCCATCCGACCGGCATCTATGGCGCCGGTTGTCTGATCACCGAGGGCGTGCGCGGCGAGGGCGGCTACCTGACCAACTCCGAGGGTGAGCGCTTCATGGAGCGCTATGCCCCCAACGCGAAGGATCTCGCATCGCGGGACGTGGTCAGCCGCGCCATGACGATCGAGATTCGCGAAGGCCGGGGTGTGGGCACGAACAGTGACCACATCCATTTGAACCTGCAGCACCTCGGACCCGAGGTGATCAACGAGCGCCTGCCGGGCATCGCCGAATCGGCACGGATCTTCGCCGGAGTCGATGTCACGAAGGAGCCGATCCCCGTGATTCCGACGGTGCACTACAACATGGGCGGTATCCAGACGAACTACCGCGGTGAAGTGGTGACGCTGGCGGATGATGATCCGGACGCGGTGGTCCCCGGGCTGATGGCGATTGGCGAGGCCGCCTGCGTATCGGTGCACGGCGCGAACCGGCTCGGTTCGAATTCGCTGCTGGATATTGTCGTCTTCGGTCGGGCCGCGGCGATCCGGGCCGCCGAACTGATCGAGCCGGGCGCCACACAGCGGCCGCTGCGCGATGGCTCCAGCGACTGGATCATCGAGCGTTTCGATCGCCTGCGCCACGCGGATGGCGGTACCTCGACGGCGGAACTGCGCGATCGGATGCAGGCGACAATGCAGGCGAATGCCGCCGTGTTCCGCACCGAGGAACTGCTCTCCGAGGGCAGCGAGAAGATGAACGAGATCTATCGTGCATTCGCGGATGTCCGGGTTTCCGACCGCTCGCTGATCTGGAATACGGATCTGGTCGAGACGCTGGAACTCGAAAACCTGCTCGGCTGTGCCGTCACGACCGTGGATTCGGCGCTCAACCGCAAGGAGAGCCGGGGTGGCCACGCCCGTGAGGACTACGCCGACCGCGATGACGACAACTGGATGAAGCACACGCTGTGCTGGGTGGATCCCGATAGCGGCAGCACACGAATCGATTACCGACCGGTCCACATGTACACGCTGACCGACGAGGTGGAGACGATCCCGCCGAAGCAGCGCGTGTACTGAAGGATCGGCAACCGGGGTACTGGCGCGACAGTCAGGGCACCCGATCAATCAAGGGGCATGCACGATGGCGCAGTTCACGCTTCCCGCGAACAGCAAAATCGAGATGGGCAAGACGTTTCCGGCACCGGAGGGCGCGACGCGTACGCGGAAATTCCGCGTGTACCGCTGGAATCCGGATACGGATGACAACCCGCGCATCGATACGTTCGAGATCGATCTCGATCGCACGGGGCCGATGGTTCTCGACGCCATCATCCACATCAAGAACGAGATCGATCCGACGCTCACTTTCCGTCGATCCTGCCGTGAGGGGATCTGCGGGTCCTGCTCGATGAACGTGAACGGGCGCAACACGCTCGCCTGCATCAGCGCGATCGAGGATTACAAAGGTGACGTCAATATCTACCCGCTGCCGCACATGGAGGTCCACAAGGACCTCGTGCCGGACATGACGCATTTCTATGCCCAGCATGCGTCGGTCGAGCCGTGGATCAAGACGCAGTCGCCGACCCCGCCGGATCGCGAGCGGCTGCAGTCGAAGGAGGAACGGGAGAAGCTCGACGGGCTGTACGAGTGCATCCTGTGCGCCTGCTGCTCCACGAGTTGCCCAAGCTACTGGTGGAATCCCGAGAAGTACCTGGGGCCCGCCACGCTGCTGAATGCCTACCGCTGGATCGCGGATTCCCGCGACGAGGCGACCGGCGAGCGCCTCGATGCCCTCAACGACCCGTTCAAGCTCTATCGCTGCCACACGATCATGAACTGCACGGACTCGTGTCCGAAGGGCCTCAACCCCGCGAAGGCGATCGGCGAGGTGAAAAAACTGCTGGTCGAGCGCCGGGGCTGAAGCCGGGCTCGGTCGGGCCCCGCACGGAGATGTCGCGCCATGAATGGGACGTCACGTCTGCGCTGGCTGTGCCGGCGGGGGATGAAGGAACTCGACGTGCTCCTTTCCCGCTTCCTGGAGGGCGGCTATCCGGCGCTGGATGAAGCGGGGCAGCGCGGTTTCGCGCGCCTGCTTGAACACCAGGATCCCGAGATCTACGCCCTGCTGACCGGCCGGGCGGAGACGGATGATCCGGAAATCGATCGTGTCGTCCAGCACATTCGAAACGACACTGGTCTTTGAGCGGGGGCGTTCCCGCGTTCTGACGGCCGCGGTGGTGGTCGCATGGCTTGCGGGCTGTCTGGGCGTCGCGCTCGCGCTGGACCATCCACTGACCATCGCCGTGGTGCCGCTCGCCATTATCGGTTGCCGGATCGACCTGCGGCGGCTGGAGCCCGGACTCCGTCTCTGGTGGCGTGGGCAGGGTGACTGGCGTCTCGGTGAGTCCGAGGGGCCTGCATGGACGCTGGATCGCTCCACCTGGTCGACGCCATGGCTGATTGTGCTCGTATTGCGCGGCCCTGCCCGCGCGGTGCGTATCCCATTGGCTCGCGACGCCGTTGATCCGGCCGTGTGGCGGCGTCTGCGGGCCCGTCTGCGTATCAGCGGGGGCAGTGTATCCGAGGGAGGTTCTGCATGAGTACACGACACGCCGCCTGGGGGCCCTCCAATGCCGCGCGGTCCGCGCTGGTCGCAATGCTGGCCGGCGTCTTGATCGCATTGGCGTCATCCGGGACCCGTGGCGCCCAGGACGCCCCGGAGCTCGATGCACTGTTTGAGCGGTTGCAGGCGGTCGAGAGCCAGGCGGAAGGAAATCGCGTGACGAATCGAATCTGGGTCCTTTGGCGGCAGATCGATGAACCGGAGCTTGCGGCCGCCATGGAGCAGGGCATCGTCGCCATGCGCTCGGGCCGCCATGCCGACGCCGAACGTCGGTTCAGCGCGGTGATCGAGGCGGAGCCCGCATACGCCGAGGCGTGGAACAAGCGCGCGACGGTGCGCTATATGCGCGCGAGCTACGTGGCCGCGGCCGCCGACATCCGCCGGGCACTGGCCCTGGAGCCCCGTCATTTCGGGGCCCTGGCCGGCCTCGGCCTGGTGTATATGGCGCTTGAGCGCTACCGCGCGGCGATCGAGTCGTTCGAGCGTGCCCTGGAGATCAACCCCTGGCTCGACGGCACGCGGCGCAATATCGCCATTGCGCGCGAGCGGCTGCAGGCCGGGAATACCTGATCGGCGAGCGTTATGCGGACCTTACCGCCAGCGGATTCCCGGTCTCCGCGTGCCCGCGGCTTGAATCGCCGGGCGATACCCCCCACATCCGAGGCAGGTCAGACGATTCGGCTGCGCGCGTAGTGTATCCGTATCCGGCCAGCTAGAATAAACCAGCTAGAATAAATACGAGGACCGGACTTCTGGTGCCACCGCAGTGGGTGCAGATGGACGGTTCGCAGTCGAATTTATCGCGATCGCGCCCGGGCCGCTCAGCGGACCCACACGGTATCGGGCCGGTCGTCGGTAAAGCGTTATGCTTCCAGCGGAGAATCGCTTCATGGCAAAAGGGCAGTCATTACAAGAACCCTTCCTCAATCAACTCCGGAAGGAACGCATCCCGGTGTCGATTTTTC
>Ga0136597_1000096_pt1 | contig 51092 bp, 45 predicted proteins | sample AntRauTorcE11898_FD_101385 | JGI IMG/M metagenome (GOLD analysis project Ga0136597, IMG submission 101385) | Saline lake microbial communities from Rauer Islands, Antarctica - Metagenome Torckler E11 #898 | ecosystem: Environmental > Aquatic > Non-marine Saline and Alkaline > Saline | place... | reverse complement strand
TCTCCTATCCAATATAGAAATATCCTTATAACAAAACAAAAAGGCGAAATTCCCCTAGGGGAATCTACACCTTAGTTAATACTACTCTTTTTTTACAGTGTCCTTGACATTGGGTCCACTTTAACTCACGAGACGTCTTTTTTTCTATACTCGTTTCTCACTTTCAAGCGTCAGTGTAATATGAGGGCCTTCAAGTTTTCTTTACCATGACCTCGACTGACTTCTCATGCTTACCCTTTCAAGACATTAGGGAACTACGCATATATACGTTGGTTTTATCTGAAACCTAATCGTGCGAGATCCCTGGGTAAGGCATATAACTATCACTCATACGTGCTAAATTTGCGCCCATAAATTACATTCACGTTTCAGACTTTAAGATGCCTTATTCTCTTACCTTTTATCAATATCTTAATATCTAGTTTTTATATGTCACGCCCTGATTTTACTGCGCCCTTCCTTTAGTTCCAACCTCAGGGTGGATACCGGGTGCAAACTCGGCTTGTTTGTGAGTACGTAACAGTAGAATTCACCACCTAGTTATATGCCATGTCCCGCATACAAGGAAAAAATGTGTAAAAAAAAGTACCGCATTTTACATGCGGTACTTCAATGATTTATTTTTTGTCTTCAGATTCCTCATCTTCATCTTCGCCTTTTTGTTTAATGGCTTCAACTTCAATGTCTTCATCGGTTTCTTCAGCTGGTTCTGGTTCTTCCTCTTCTTGAGGATAGTTGACCGCTACAATGATTCTTTCTTCTTTTTCCAAGACTTTAAATCCTTCAGGAAGTTCAAGATTACTGACTGTGAGTGTGTCATTGCCTTCAAGGTTTGTCACATCGAGTGTGAACTTCGAAATACCTGATCCTGCTGGGAACTCAGTTTCGACAACATCTTCGATTTGCTCAACGACGAGCCCTTTATTCTCAACAATTTTTTTGCCGATAAGTTCGACTGGGATGTCTGCAGAAATGGTTTCGCTTGCACTGACTTTTTGAAGGTCGAAGTGTAGGACATCGTTTTGACGGATTGGATTGATTTGAATGTCTTTAAAGTAAACCATGTGGGTTTTTCTACCGAGTTTGGTTTTAAAGGTCATGCTTTTTCCGTATTCGCGGTAAGCATCGACAAAGTCCTTATAAGGTGTTTGTACTGGGGTAGCATCAATATCATTTCCGTATACGACACCAGGAACTAATTGGCTGTCACGTACGGTTCTAAGTTTCTCAGTTCTTTTTTCTAATTTCATGTTAATTCACTCCTCTTGATTAACTGCATGCTTCTAGAATTTTGGCTAACAATAGTGTAACACAGCCGATGGTTTTTGTCTATTTTTTTCTCTTTTTTGTGTATTTTGATTTGTAGTAGCGCTCACGTTCAAGTACACCAAGCGCGCCTGTGAAGGAGCCTGTCTCCGTTTCGCCAAGCGCTTCTCCTAAAACCGCAAATTTGGAATCGATGTTGTCAATGAAATGAAGGGCAAGTGCTTCGGGAATATTCGGCTTTTTAGGTGACCCAAAATTCCCATAATAATGGTGGGACAAAATCATATGTTGTAGCAGCATTCTCGCTTCACTGTCGTAAAGTCCTAGGCGTCTAGCCGATACTGCGACCGCTTCGCTCCCCATTGAAATATGACCAATGAGTTTGCCCTCGGTAGTATACTCAGGGGCGTGGTAAACCGACAATTCTACGGTTTTATATAGATCGTGAAGCAAAATACCTGCAATTAAAAGCCCGTGATTCAAAAACGGATACGTGGCAACCATGCCATCGCTGAGTTTGAGCATGGTCGAGGTATGGTGGGCCACACCGCCGATATAAGCGTGATGAAAGCGGGTTGCGGCGGGATAGAGATAGAAGTTTTCCTCGTGTCTTTTAAACAAGTCTAAGGTGATAAAGCGAATGTCAGCGTCGTCAATAAGGGCTATATAATGCTCAACGGTTTTTTGGATGCTTTCAATCGAGACAGGGGCAAATTTATAAAACTTACCCATCAATTTTTCCCGTTCAGTTAAGCTCATTTTTATGCCGTTAATATGGGCGTGGTTTTCTACAAGGAACTGCTCTTTGCCCTTGAATTCGATGGTTTCTCCTTCAAAAAGGTAGACCTCTCCTTCCTTGACATCCGCGTTCTCATCGATACGGATGGTTTTGCGAAGGTTTTCGCTGTCATAGACAGAAAGCGTGTTGGTGGCGTAGGTGGTCATGTTGTATGAATCGATTTTCGCATAAAATGATTGCACATCAAACGTCCTTTCTCTTACTGCTTAAAATAGTAGTGGAAATGGTATTAATGGTCAAAACACCCTCATTCAAGTCAATAGAATCTTCAGATTTGAAAAGAAGACTGTTTAGGGACTCTAGGGCAATGGTTTCATTTTTGAGAGTGTTTTTGAAAATGATGGTCAGTATTTCATCTGTTTCGTTTTCACCCTGGATAGTGTAAATACAGGTATGGTTTTCCGTGAAGGATACATTGACTCTATTCTCAATCTCATGAGGGGTTTTAATCCTCAAAGCAGGATGGTTTTTTCTGAACTCAAGCAATGTCTTGAATTCCTCTACATAGGTTTTGTAAGTGTCTTTACGAGTCCAATCTAGCTTATTGATTGAATCGGGCGACGAGTAACTGTTTTTGACACCGTTTTTGGTTCGAAAGAATTCCTGTCCACTATGGATGAAGGGGACGCCTTGAGACAATAAAATCATCGCGGTTGCGAGTCTTTGCATCTTGAGACGCGTAGTCTCTGACAAATTAGGAAACGCCTTAAGCGTTTGATCGAAGTACGTATAGTCGTCATGGCATTCCACATAATTCAACGATTGGGCTGGATATTTGATAGCGCCGTGGGAGACGGTTCCTCCCTTTAATATGATTTCGATGGTTTTGTGTCTGCCTTTTCGTCCTTGTGAGAAACCCTTGTCATTGAAGTCGAAGTTTGATCCCTTTATGTATTCACGGGTGATATCGTTGAAAAAACCGATATTATAAAGGACATAATTATTTTGCAGGTGGGTCAGGCGGTCTTGCTTGAGCGGAGTTGGCATGTTCCACCCTTCTCCATAAACGATCATGTCTTTTCTGAAACTTTCCAGTTTTTGCCTTAATACATGCATCGTTTTGATATCAATTAGTCCCATGAGGTCGAACCTGAACCCATCGACATTGAACATCTTTGCCCAATAAAGCACTGAATCAACGATAAAGTTACGAATCATCGTACGCTCTGTAGCTAGGTCGTTTCCACACCCCGAGCTTTCACTTAGATAACCGTGGTCATTGACGCGGTAAGCATAGCCTGGAATGAGAGAGTCAAAGGGAAAGGTATTTATGTCAAACACATGGTTGTATACGACGTCCATCACGACACTCAGGTTGTGTTTGTGAAGGGTATCGATCATGGTTCTCAGTTCATTAATGCGCGCGTATGGATTGTGTGGTTCGGTCGAAAGTGAACCTTCCACGACATTGTATTGTGATGGATTGTAGCCCCAGTTATAAGCCTGATCGACCAATGTTTCATCGACCCCTTCAAAATCATAAAAAGGAAGAATTTGTACGTGAGTGACTCCGAGGTCTTTGAGATAATCAAAGCCAGCGAGTTCCCCTTTTGAAGTCCTGAGCCCTTCTTCTATAAAGGAAGAAAATCGTCCTGGGTGCGTGGCATCAATGGAGGCATCTTTTGTAAAGTCTCTTACACTGGTTTCATAGATGATTGCATCAACTGCGGGAGAGGAAGCCCTTTGAAAGGTGTTGGGCATCTTTACAAATTTGTCAGGATCAACTACGACGTTTTGTTGTCCGTTTGCAGTTGAGGCGATGGCGTAAGGATCGTTGAATGAACGGACCTTGCCGTTCACATAGCTCTCATAACAATATCCATAGCCTTCATAGTCGCCGCTCAAAGTGAGTGACCAAATGCCTTGGTTATGGTACACAAGGTTACGTCTTGTTTTTTCACCTTCAGGAGAAGTAAGACTCACAGTGATGCGCTTTACAATCGGCGACCACAGTTTGAACGTTGTTTCACTCTTTTGGTAGGTGACACCGAGATCGTCGCCATCATAAGCATAGAGCTCATCGAAGGTTTCACTTCGTACGATGCTTCCGCTGTAAAGTTCCGCAGCGTGGCCTTCGGGGGTTAAAACATAATAGTCTTCCGTAAGAAAGACAAAGCCTTCAAACTTAGTGGTATATTTAATTCGGTCTTTGCTTTCCTTTACATCAGTCACTGAAAGGGAAATGGTTTCTTCATTGCCCTTTAAGGTGAAGGTCGTTATTTTTTCGCGTATAAGGCTTTTTGAAACCAGCACACTGATTGTGTGGAAGGCATCCAAATATGCTTCAATCTTGTTTTCCATTTTTATGGCTCCATTCAATAAGGTTTAAGTATTCACGGGCATGTTTTAATAGCGATTTATAGGAGTTTTCAATAGTACCATTGACGACATCTTCGATTATACGATCCAAAATTATGCTGATGTGTCGTTTGTCCTTGAAAGTAAGGTGCTTTAGTAGGTCGCTGCCTTTGAGGTTCAACGCACGCTTGTTTCTTATTGGCAGGTTTTTGTCGATTAAAACAATATCCACGCCTTGATCGGTCCCTCCGAAAATGAGATTGAGCGTGTTGGCTTTTAAGGCCAATTCTTTGGTGTAGGTGAATACATCCATGGGCGTGAAATCAGCCTGCATGGTTTTCTCATGCAGGGTCTTGATGGCATGGATGGTTTTCGTAAATTTCTTAGATAGCTTCCAAGGGCCTTTCTTGATGTCGCTATATACATCGAGAACCGTAAAAGCCTCTTCTTTTTTGTAGTTTTCCGTGGTCTCACTCAAGATTTCAATCGCTTCTTGAGCGCAGGGGAGAACCGTGTGAATGTCACTTTTCACCATGGTTTCTAAGGCGTTTTTGGTATGGGGCGCGTCAAAGAGGCGAAACAGTTCTTCTTGGATGCGTTCAATCGAATTTTTTTTAATGAGAGACTTGTGTTGTTTGATGGCTTCAAGCGTCTTAGTTTCAAGAGAAAAATCAAGGCGAGCCATAAACCTGAAGGCTCTGAGCATTCGTAAAGCGTCTTCATAAAAACGCTCGTTCGGATCGCCGATGGTTCTTATGATTTTACGTCTTAAATCCTCTAATCCGTTGAACATGTCCCCAATCGTTCCCTGATGGTTCATCGTGAGTTGATTGATTGTGAAATCACGGCGTTTAAGGTCTTCTTTTAAGGTATCGGCAAACGCAATCGCGTTGGGGTGACGGTGGTTGTCATAAACGGTTTCTTTTCTATAGGTTGTGATTTCATAACCCGCACCGTCGATGATGACACTCATGGTCCCAAAAGCCGCCCCTGTAGGAATGACTTTCTTAAAAAGGGCTTTGATGTCTTCAGGTCTTGCATTTGTGGTGATATCTATATCTTTTGTCGGCAAGCCCAAAAGAGTGTCTCTTACATACCCACCCACAAAATACGCTTCAAAAGAAGCGTCGTTTAATGTCTTTAGTATTGTCATGCCGTTTTCATGTAACGTCTTCATAATTATTCACCATATGAATTATACAATAAATAGAAGATATTTTCCATCCATAGACCTTAATCGTCAAAAAAATGCTATGATGGATTAAGGTGATAATCATGTACAGTATTAAAGAGGAAACCCATGCAGAGTTAATCATCAAACATTCACGGTTTTTGACGTATGCCTCCCCCGTTTTTTCCAAAGACGAAGCTAAAGCTTATTTGAATACCATTAAAAAGGCTCATCCGGATGCCAATCATCATTGTTTTGCCTATATTCTCGAAGATGATGGGACAATTCAAAAAGCCGAGGATGATGGTGAACCTTCGAAAACCGCAGGAATGCCGATTCTTGAAACGCTCAAGAAAAACGACATGAGTTACATCATTGTAGTCGTTACGAGATACTTCGGCGGCGTCAAACTTGGAGCGGGCGGACTTATTCGCGCTTATGGGAAGAGCACATCCGCTGTGCTTGAAAAAGCAATCAAAACCTCACCTACTACTCTCATAGACATCAAGGTGTCGGTAAATTATGACATGATTGGCGCGGCTGAGCACGAACTTGAGACGCTCACCTCTTCGATTGAAAGGACCTATGACGATAAAGCCCATTTCACTGTAACCCTTAAAGAAGAAGCCGTGAAATCACTGAGATTAGTCCTTAAGGAGAAAACCCGTGATAAAGCGCATATTGAAATACTTAAGACAACTTTGAGGTATTTGTAAATAAAAAATGCGAAGAAAACTTCGCATTTTTTTTAATTAAAAAGCGTAATTGATATGGTCACAAGATTCATGATTGCTTTAAGTACAAGATATGTAAGGGCAATACTGATGAAGATATAGATGAATTGCATCTCACGAATAGAGCCTTTTTTGAAGATTGGGCTTATATCCATACTCATTAACGAACGAAATGTAATGGCGAATATAATAAAGAATAGCAATCCTTCAAATATCGCTAGCGCAAATGGATCCATAGAGATTCCTCCTTAAATGGGCTTAATAGATGATACTGTCGTCATCATCGGGATTAGGAAGTGGGGTTTCAATGCGGATGACTACTTCGTTAGGAAGACATGTGAGGGGTTTTAGCGGCGTATTGGTCGAGCCTTGTTTCTGGCAGATGTTTTGCGGGCTCACTTCATCGAGCACACTGACTGTGTGGCTTGTGCTGTCATAGCCAATCGTCACTGTATTGTTTTCTTCATAGCTGCCTTTGACGATGTAGACTCCAGCCTCTAGATTCACAGAGATGACCTTTTCTTCAACGAGTACAGTCGCTGATCCGTCCACTAAATCAATCCTAAGCACTTCTGTGCTCTTGTGTGTAACGACTGCAATCCCGTCTTCATAAGACTGACTCCGTTGAAGCAATTGAACGGTGACAACGCTTATCAAAGCCACTATGGCAAGTACGGCAATCAGTTTGATATCATTGCGTTTCATTCAACCGCCTCCTTATCAATCTAGTATATCATATCAATAATTAAGGAACTAGGTCAATGCATTTAGTTCGTATACCAAAATAAACTAATCCTGTATTACAGTTTATTGACAAAATTTATTGACAAAGACTTTGTGAAAAATTATAATATAAGTGGTTAAAAAAACTAAATAAATTAACTAGGAGGCAACAAAACCATGAAAAAATTATTAAGTGCACTATTGATGTTAACTTTGGTTTTCTCACTCGCAGCATGTGGAGAAGACGAGGTTGAACTCGGTGAATACAAACCAGGACTTCACCTTGGGTACACCGAAGGTAACGAAAATACTTTTGCCTACGTTTATGTAGATTCAAAAGGATTTATCGCAGATATTCACATTGACATGCTGCACGCGAAAAGTGATGCTGAAGGACCTCTTTGGGATGTAGACGATGATTCAGCTAAATACATTGCTACAACTAAACGTTCATTAGATGACGGTAACGAATACAACATGAACAGCGAAGAAGGCAGTAGTGAAGCAAAAGAAGACGGCCTATTGCTTTGGGTTGAACAAGTTGACGCGCTTGCAGACGACATTGTAGAAGCTCAAGCAATTCCAGAATACTCCATTACTGCGGACGGCAAATTTGATGATGACGCCATTTCGGGTGTTTCCATCGCAGTGACCCCTTTCATCACTGCCATTGAAAATGCACTCGGACGTGCCGAACTCGGAAGCGATGAAGTCCCAACAGATTTCAACGTTCCTGAATTTGACAGCGAAGGCGAATACACTCCAGGCATCCAATACGGATACTCTGAAGGCAGTTCGAACGGCCATGCATTCTTAGCGGTTAACGAAGAAGGCAACATTGAATATGCAGCCATCGACGTTGTTTACTTTCACACTACTGATACAGACGCTGCATACACTACAATGAACTATGGTAGTGAAGTAAACGGTATTATTATAACTAAGATGACTCTAGATTACGGTAACGAATACAACATGAACAGCGAAGAAGGCAGTAGTGAAGCAAAAGAAGACGGCCTATTGCTTTGGGTTGAACAAATGCAAGCAGTTGCTGATGACGTTGTTGCTAACCAAGGTTTGGAAAATTACAGCATTGTAGACGGCAAATATGAAACCCCTGACGACGCAGTTGCTGGTGTGTCAATCACAGTAGATCACGTAATTGCTGCAATCGAAATGGCTTTAGATAGATAATATAACTTCCTTCTATAGTTTAAGGGGCCTTCGGGCCTCTTTTTCTTTGCTGTTTGTTACTGTTTTACTCCTTGATTATGATATAATACACGCTGGAAAGGATGGTATTTATGAAAAAAACAATACTTGGGCTTTTGCTTGTTCTCACAGTAATGACCCTTTCAGCCTGCGAGGAGCCGACTACACTAAAAAAAGCGAATGCTCTCCATACATCATATTTTGATTCTATGTTCGCTATCGACATTTATGTGGACGAAAATACTGATGATGATTTAATCGATGAAATATTTGATATAAGTGAAGATATGTTGAAAAATATTCACCGCCAAGCCGACAGGTATAACACCTATGACGGGGTTACTAATGTAATGACGTTGAATGAGAATCCTACCAAAACCCACACAGTTGAGCCAGAACTCTTTGAACTTTTAGAGCTTTCAATTGAATATCACGAATTGACCAATGGCTATTTTGATATAACCATGGGGCCGGTCCTGGATATATGGAGTGATCATTATGACAATTGTACTATCGATGGAGAATGCAGTGTTCCAAGTGATGCCAGCTTGAATGCCGCAGGTGAATACGTAGGGATTGACGGAATAAAGTTGAACAAAGAGACCCGTGAAGTCACTATGGAAGAAGAAATGAACCTCAACCTAGGAGGCGTCGCCAAAGGGTACGCCGCAAACAAAATATCACAATTTTTAAAGAGCTACGAGGAAATCGAAAGTTTCCTAATTAATGCGGGAACCTCCAATATCGAAGTGTATGGTGAACATCCTACCAGGGATTCCGGTAAATGGTGGCTCGGTGTCACCGATCCTACAAACCCAGCGAAAGCGGGGGGCTTTGCAGGCGTAGCTCTTGATGGCGGAAACTCCCTAGTAACAAGTGGGGATTACGTTAGATACTTCGAAGTCGATGGGCAAAAGTACCATCACCTCATCAACCCCTTCACTTTGAAGCCTTCCTCTCCCCACAGAAGTGCAACCGTCCTCATAGAAGACGGATCGATTGGAGACATAATCTCAACCGCAGCGTTCTTGATGGACCCAAGTGAAGCCCAAGATTTCATCAATTCTCGCGATGACGTTGAAGCGGTATGGTACTTGCAAGATGATTCAATCGAAACATCAGAAAACTTTGATGATTACGTGCTTGAGTGGCGTAATTAGTAAAAAATAAAAGCCTTGCCGAAAAATTCGGCAAGGCTATTTATTTATGGTTAGTAACTGTGAACGGTAAACTGACTTTTCATGGTTGTGAGAAGTTTTCTAGCAACCATACCCGTAAATATACCACTAGGAATGCTAATCGCAATCAAAATAGGTAAAATAAAGACAATTTCTTCTGTATTCAAGAGAAATATTGCCATGAGTATTTGCCCCACAGCATGTCCAAGCGAGCCCATCACGCTTACAGAAATGATGGTAAAACCGGGGAGGTGCTTAAATAACACCATGAGTCCGTAAGCGAAAATACCTCCAGCTAAACTCAAATAAAACGCCGGGCTGAAAAGCCCTGTGACGAATCCAACTAGGATTATCCTTAAAATCAAGACCCCGAATGCATCCTTGACACCATATGTGTAAAATACTATCAAAACTACGATATTTGCTAGTCCGAGTCTGACCATCGGAAGACCAGTAAAGCCCTGTATTGCGGTTCGTTCGACGATGTTCAAAACGACACTTACGCCCAACATCACCGCTAGAAAAACAAGTTTTTTTGTTTGCATAAAATCACCGACTTATATTCTATCACGGGATAAGTTATAATACAATTTTTATCGTTATTTTTTGGCTTCGTCCAAATCAAAGTACGCCACACCAACGGTCCCTACACCTGTATGGGCCCCGATAACTGGCGTGATTGGAGCTGCGTAGTAAGTATGATTGGGGTGTTTTTCCTCAATACGATTGAACACATACTCAAAACCTTCCTTGTTATCAGAGGTGTCGTAGGTCACTATAAAGTTTTTCTTGCCTTCAAGGTCTTCAAGGATTTGGTCAGCCATTTTTTTAGTGGCTTTGTGGAGTGTACGGATTTTTTCAAAGGGCACGATTTTACCATCATTGTTCACTTGCAAAATCGGTTTTATTTTGAGCATTCTTCCCATGAATCCGGCGGCGCCTGAGAGACGTCCGTTTTTGACAAGCAGACGAAGATTGTCCACTAGGAAATACTGTTTACGGCTAATGGCTAGTTTTTCGAGGTAAGGTACGATGTCTTTAGGAGCTTTCCCCTCTTGAATCAACCGCAGGGCTTCAATGGAAATGAAACCTTCGCTCATGGCCGCATTCAAGGAATCGACTACATGGATGTCTAGTTGACCTTCATACGTGTTCTTGGCCATTTGACAGGTTTGATAGGTTCCACTGAGCTGAGAGGATATGGTAATGATAATCACTGAATCATAGCCGGCCTCTTCTATGGTGTGAAGGGTCTCGTCAATTTCCCCGATTGGCGGCATGGAAGAGGAGGGAACCAATGAATTATCTTCTTTCAGTTGTTTATAGAAATCGTTGGCATTGATTTCCACATAATCTTTGAATGACTTTCCCCCAATTTCTATTGTACAACGAATAATAAAGAGGTTGTCGGTATTGATGTCTTCATAATCCAAACATCCGGTACTGACTGCGATGACAGCGGTTTTTTTAGACATGCATTATTCTCCTTTTTTGTTCAAGAGTTTGTAAAGAAGGCTTAATGGCCAAAACAGCACACCAAGCGAAACAATTATTGACCATGGGCCTATTTCAGGGAGAAACACAAAGTTAAAGACCATAATGATTGCGATAATGAGCAAGCTACTTAAAAACGAGAAAAGGAGCGCATTCTTTGTGCGTTTTCTTTCCTTTTTTAAATTGGATAAGCCGCTGTCTTCCAAATCTGGTAGGTATTCTTTTTCCGGATCACCAAAATCATTAATGGTTTTTGTAACAGCTTCTTCTTCACTGTACCCATTGTCTTTCAAGTCTTCAACCTTTTCATAGAGAAAGGTTCTAAGACTTTCTTTGGCCGCCGTATCGAAATTTCTGTTTTTGAATATCTTCTTGACAAACTCATCAATTTTCTTTTGCATGATTGTCCTCCAGAAATACCGACATAAGTTTCTTAAGTTCGTACCATTCAAGTTTTTTTTCTTGATAATATGCGCTACCTAAAGGTGTTAGGGTATAATACCTGCGTTGTCTTCCGTGAGACTTGCTACCATTATAGGATGTGATGAGATCTTTTCTTTCAAGTCGCTGGACCATTGCGTATAAAGTGGCTTCCTTGACTGAAAAAGATTCTTCGGTTCTTAAGCGTATTTCGTTTGCAATTTCATACGCATAACGGTCTTTTTCCTTAATCAAAGTCAATATGACACTCTCCAGATGGCCTCTTAAAACGTCTGAACTGATGGTTGCCATAAGTTTGCCTCCAGGCACTTAATACTTGTTTTTGAAGTATTCCGTGAGTTTTTCAAGTGAGTCAATGAGCACCGCATTGTCTTTTAGATGCATATCTTCAATGACTGAATCGATCATTTCTTCATGAAAGGTCTCGTGGGTCTTCAATACTTTTTTACCCTGACGTGTGAAACGGATAAAGACCTTTCTTTTGTCTTCGTCGGTTCGGTAGCGCTCACAGTAACCCTTGTCGACCAGACGATTCATGGAAGTCGTGAGCGTTCCAACCGTCACATGAAGCTGTTTAGCTATACTCGACATTGTCGAATCTTCACTTTTTTTAATAGCTTCAAGCACATGAATCTCATTCATGGAAAGCGTCACACCTTGTTGACGCATATGCTGCTGTTCAATGCGCAAGATGTTGTTAAAAACATCCACAAGCAACTCATTGATTATTTTCTTTGGTGTTGTTGGCATTGTTATCCCCCTTTATCATTACACCCCATTATATCAAAAGTCAGGGGCATTTTACCATTTTTTTATAATCCATCCGATTCCGAGTGCACCAGGTCCCGCATGGGCACCGACGACGGGTGTCAATGGATGAATGTTGATGTCACTTAAGTCACTGCGTTTTGTCATTAGAGTGTCGCGAACCGCTTCTGCAGTTTCTTTAGCGTTCGCATGCAGCATGAACACTTCAATGTTGTCTTCAGTATGGTCTTCTAAAAACTTCTCCACAAGGCGATTCAATGCTTTTTTTCTAGTTCTTATTTTTTCAACGGCTTCAATACGACCGTCATGAGAAAGATGTAAAAGTGGTTTGATTTTAAGCATGCTTCCAATGAGTCCGCTCGCTCCCGATAAACGCCCATTTTTAACCAAAAACTTAAGGGTGTCTACCGATATGAGAATGCCTTGATTGTCACGAATTGAGGCGAGCCTGTCTAAAATTTCCGGTACGTCTGCGCCTTCTTTCGCCATCCGTGCAGCCTCTAAAATCATGTAGCTTTCTGCGTAGCCCACGCTTAATGAATCAAAGACGTGCACAGCCACATCATCCACCATATTTGCGGCCATATGTGCTCCTTCGTAAGTGCCACTCAGTTGCGAGGAAATCGTTACGACAATGATATCGCTATACCCCTCGTTTCTTAGCCCTTCAAAAGTTTCCATCATCACACCTGTGGCTGTTTGTGCGGTAGAAAGAGGTACATTAGGCGCTTCACTCAATTGTTCGTAGAATGTGTCTGCATCTATATCCACATAATCCTCATACTCCTTATTCCCAAATAACAAAATGCTTCTAAGCACTCTAATATCATAATCATGCTCAATATAATCGATCCCTGAATTGCCGCATACGACAAAACCAATTTTTTTATTCACAATAGCCTCCTGATTTGTTTTGATATTCAAACTTTATGGTATAAATATAACAATTAATTGTCTAGTTGTCAATAAAAATAGGTGCAAATGCACCTACTTTTCGTCTATATCATGTCGTGTTTGAACTTTATGACAATAAGGACACTTCTCATCGTCTTTGTAAATTGGTTTTCCACAATACTCACAAGGATTCATTTGTAAAAGATGGTGTTTTTCTTCTTCCATGAATTTGCGCCATGTGTATATGGCGTGCGCACTGAATACCGTGAATAAAAAGACAATGAACCCAAGAACTACGAAAATGATCGTTCCAACGTCTAAAAAATATGCCAGACCATACAAGGTTGCGCTTAAGGGAAGCCCCACCAAAAGAATGCTTAAGCTGACTTTATCTTTAATCATCAATCTAACTCCAGAATGGTTTCGCCCTGGTTCATGGTATAGCGTCTTCTCGTGATTCTCTTTGAGCGAATAATATTAGGATTTTGTATTGCATTTTTAAGGGCATTGCCACCTCTGTAGCCGTGAATGACTCGGATACCTGTTGTATCCTTGCCAGCCTTCTTGATGATTTTCTCTATATGGGCGACGGCTTCTTCTATAATCATGCCATGAATATCTACATCGAGTAACATCTAATCATCTCCCTTGATTATATCAAGTGGTTTTTTTATGGACACGCGGCGCCCTGGTTTTCCCTTAAGGTATTCTTTAATAAACGCATCAATTCTATCAGGATTATTTTTCATCCAGCGTTGCGTGTCAATATCTATTTCTTGAGTGTAAGGGCAACTTTGGATGCATACACCGCAATCAGTTCCCATGTTTTTCCACAGTTTAAAACAGGACTGATCATCAAATTTATAAAAGTCACGTCCATTGACACGTCTTTTATGGGGCTTGATGGATTGATTCGGGCAGTTCATGAGACAAAGACTGCACCGCTTGCAAAACGCCTCCAAGCCAAAATCAACCGGCGTGTCCGTTTCCAAGGGCAGGGTGGTGAAGACCGCACCAAGACGAATTCTATCGCCATAAGTCTGATTGACGATGTGGTTGGTCATACCTATCTGACCAAGTCCAGCGTCTAGGGCAAGAGGGACGAGGGGAGCAGGCGAAAATATTTCACTCGCAAATGTGGAATCGTATCCGAGGCTTTTCGTATATGCAGCCAGACGACTTCCAATATAGGCAACATCCAAATAAATGTTTTGAGTTTCGAAAAGCTCTTCAAAATGTGGTGAACGATTGATAGCATCTTTAGACATTGGTTTGAAAAACACAATCGCATGGGTATAGTGCGTATCGACTTTACGGTTGTATAAATCCCCAAGGGGTTCGCTCACGCCTCCGTGATAGGCATAATAATGAGCCTTGTCGAGTTTGACTATTCCAACCTCTTTTGCGCCAAAGCGCTTCGCGATGGCTTTGATGTTTTGGGTAAAGGCGCTATCGATTTTTACAAGGTCAGCGGGCTTATCAACACTATCCAAAAAGTCATACATGTGTTTCATATAAAGTGCGTTGTTGGAAAACGTCGGAAAAAACGTTTGTTTGAACAAGTCGTCTTTTCTGAGACTCTCAAGAAAATCCATACCTCTGACTTCATCGTCACCCTTTTTATATTCGGGGTAAGCTTTGTAAAAGGCGAGGTATCGCTCACTGCCTTTTACAAGGCGCGCACGTGAAAACATGGTTTGTCTCTCATCATAGGTTTTTTTCATGAAACCGCCTCACTTTAATCTGGTCAAATCCAATTTCGATGACGTTTCGCCTTTTTCAATTGAGAGAAGCGTATTCAAAATGGCGTTTTGCATGTAAGAATCCGCTTCGGTGGTAAACCCACCCGTATGCGGTGACAACAAAACATTGTCAAACGTGTGAATGGGATACTTTGAAGGCGCGAGGGATTCGTCTTTTTTAGGATACTGATACCATACATCACTCGCAAACCCTTCTATAAGACCGTTTTCTAGTCTTTCATACAGGGTTTTTTCATCAATGACCTGTCCTCGGCCTACGTTAATCAAGTATTTTCCCTTGAGCAAGTCTAAAACAGGGCCATTCAAGGCATTCTTCGTTTCACTGTTAAGAGGCGCCGCCATCACGGTGATATCCGTGTTTTTCACGAGCGCGGGAAGGCTTTTTTCAAGGACACAGCCTTCATAGTTCTTTCCCCGGTCGATTACATGGACAGTGCAGTTGAAGGCATCCAGAAGCGTTTTAAGCGTTCTCCCGATGCGTCCGTATCCGAAAATGCCCACATGCTTGTTCCAAAGAGACACCCAACGTTTCCTGTTGGGAAGGTTTCTTCCTGACCAATCCCCACCTTTAAGGTTGTTATGGTAACTGACGGTGTTCCCAAGCAAGGCAAGCATAAGCTGCAACGCCTTCTCACTGACGAAATGGGAATGGGCCGTGGTATTGAAAAGCATGATGTTATTATCTTTGAGTACAGAGAGTTCGATGCCGTTGTGTCCGGTGAAAGGAATCACGACGGCTTTTAGTTTACTATGCACATCGCCATGTTTAAAACGGCCACCTATGAAAACTTCCGCCTCACTATAATCCTCAACCAACTTGATGGATGAAGGGGCTTCCTGGTTCAAATAGTCTTTCAATTTGTCATTGTTTGTAAAGACATTCATGTATGTCACTTCTTTCTAAAGAGAAAATAATTTTTATGATTGGTGTCGATGAATTCCAAGTTTGTCTTCTCACAAAGCCGCTTGAATGTGTCTTCTGTAAAAAAGCCGATATGGGTTTTGTCACGGCGGTACCACCACGTTAGAAACGCGTCGTCACCTGAAGGCCTCAAACTTGTCATAATCCCGAGATAGCCACCGGTCTCAAGCATAGATTCCAGTTGTTTGAAGATTTTTAAAGGCTCACTTAAATGCTCAAAAACTTCAGTCGATGTAATGAGGTCGTAAGACTTTTCAAGCACGGCTTGATCTGGGTTGAAGTAAGGATCGTAGTGGGCACTTTCAAAGCCTCTTCTTTTTAGAAGTTCATAAAGCACAGGGCCGGGACCACTCCCGAAATCCAAGGCACATCCCTTGTTGATATTGGGGTCGATCATCGCTTTTAAAAACCGCTCGAACATGTTCACATACCCACCGTTCTCCATGGTATTCTGGTGGTTCTTGTATAGTGCACGCTCGTTTTCAAACGATTGAATGCACGAAGGATCCTTGAATGTGAAGCCGCACGTCTTACATACATGATGTATTACGCTTATTTCCTTGTCTTTTAGTGGATAGGTTTCGCCACTGCATATCAAACAATTCATTATTACACCTCAAGTTCATTTAACCATTATAAATGACTTCAGCCGATATTTAAACCTTTACGGGTTTCAAAGTCTTCAAGAATGGATTTAAGTTCCTTCACAAAGGGATGGTTCATATAAAGATGATAGGTCGCATATCTAGAAAGCACTTTCTTAATAATATCATCTTTTTCATTGATGGACGCAAAAAACTGATGTTTGTTTCTAGGTGGGTTTTTAAACGTGACGTCAAAGGCTTTTCTCAAAAATGATTCGTCCACATAAAGCTCGATGATATCTCTGTTCAAACTATACCCGGGGACGTTTACGTCTCCGTCACTGACGACCAATGTCTTATACCCGGCCTTTTTAAGCTGTTCGTTCACGTATTTGAGGTTGCCTGACCCTCCACTTGGGATGACGCGATAATTTGTCTCTTTATCGAGCAATCTGAGCCCGCTTTCAAACCAGGGCACATCGTATTTTCCTTCCACAAGCAAAAAGATGCTCGACTTGTTCATTGGGTCAGTAAGGGTGGTCATTTCCTTTTCGATATCGGATTTATAAAGGGGATGGACACGATAGGGGAAGGCGTTGATGAACCTCTTCTGCCGGGATACAAACAATGCCTGCTCACTTAAATCAAGCACTTTTTCAAGATCGTCGAAGTCTATGCTTCTTTCAATTTCATCCCCGGCCAAAATAAGCCGTCCCTTTGTCATGGCTTTCAACCATTTGACTCTTAGCTGTTTCAGAACTTTATTTTTTATGTTTTCAGGATAGGTGACTTGGAAATACGGGGTCACCTCATAAGATACCAGACCATTAAACGTACCCTTTTCAAAAACAGAGAGGTCCGGCGTTTCCATTTTGTCTTTCCCCGGTGTATAATTAAGAGTGAAACACTGGTTGACAAAATGACTCATGGGATAGGGCTTGACAGGCAGATACAAATACTGCATGTCAATAATGTCTGCAAAAGCGCCATGACTTTTATAGGGATTGAATGTATAATATGGGGGTGTGAAAACCTTGGTATAGGTTTCCTCATCAATGGAACATTCAATCACGACATCTTTTTTCTTGTTTCTGACGTCTTCATAATCCACTTTGTGGTTGAAGAAAAGATCGAGGGCTCTTAAAAGCGTCGTTTTTCCAGAACTATGTCGCCCTATGAAGAGCGTGTGGTTACCAAGAACAACGGTTTCATCTTTAAACGCCATGAAGTTTTGAATATGCACGTGGTCAATCATGTTATCACCTTTTCGTTAGGAGTTATAAATTTGGATAAGCGGATATATCATAAAAACAAGGGGTTCATCAATGATGAGGGCGCCTACGTTCTTTATTGGATGCAACATACACAGCGCATCCATGATAATGGGTCTTTAATCTATGCGATTGAGGAAGCCAATCGGCTGAATTGCGCTTTGAAAGTGCTTTTTGTCATATCAAAAACCTTCCCTGAAGGCGCAGACAGGCATTACCATTTCATGATAGAGGGCTTAAACGATTTACGGGAATCTTTTAAGAACCTGGGCATCGATTTCACCGTGGAACTCGGGCGTTTCTTAGAAGTGGTTCCTCAGTATATGGAAGACGCCGCTTTGTTCGTGATGGACAAAGCCTATACAAGGGCGCTTCGAGATTTGCGAACCCCTATGGTTAAAAAGGCCAAATCCCTTAAGGTTATAGAAGTTGAAAACGACGTCACAGTCCCTGTTGAAGAAGCTTCAAACAAACTTGAATACGCCGCAAGAACCATCCGAAAAAAACTGTGGAAGGCACTTGAGAATCCGTCTGAATTTCCCGAAGTTCCCACGTTGAACAAACACACGGCTTCTCATGCGTCCTTGCTTGATAAAAAGCCTGAGAAACTCATTGAGCAGTGCGACATCAATCACGACGTTAAAAAGTCCGCGCGGTTCAAGGGCGGTGAAGGTGAAGCGTTGCGACGGTTTGAATCGTACGTTGATGAAAAGCTCAACCACTACTTAAACAGCAATGATCCTGGGAATTTTCTAACCAGTGAACTCTCGCCTTATCTTCACTTCGCCATGATTTCCCCGATGCACATGCTTACTACCATAGAAAAGGGCATTAATAAAGGCCACATCAACAAAGCGGCAGGCGACGCGTTTTTAGAACAACTCATCATAAGAAGAGAACTCGCCTTCAACTACGTATATTACCACAAAGAAGGCTATGATGCATTTGATAAAATGACGGTTGAATGGGCCTATAAGACCATGGACGTCCATAAAGACGACAAAAAGGACACGCTTTATACACTGGATGAGCTTGTAAAAGCCAAGACGTCAGATACTTACTGGAATGCCTGCATGAGGGAAATGGTGGATACAGGGTATATGCACAATTACATGCGGATGTACTGGGGCAAACAAATCATCAAATGGAGTGCATCCTTCGAAGAGGCCTATGAGCGCATCAAAACACTCAACAACCTTTATTTCATCGATGGGCGTGACCCAAACAGTTTTGCAGGGATTGCATGGTGTTTTGGAAGACACGACCGCGCCTTTCAAGAAACCGAGCTGCTTGGTAAACTGAGACCCATGACAAGCGGAGGCATCAAACGTAAATTCACAATGGAACCCTACCTCAATGCCTACTTAAAAAAGTAATGCCACAAATTTGTGGCATTCTTTTTATTATAGATCGTAAACGGTTTGGATTTGCGCGGGTGTTTTTCTTAGAAGACCGAAAAGCGGAAAAAGACCGAATAAGACATTGAGCGCATAAATGATAAGCAAGCCGCCTGTAATGGTGAAGACATTCACATTGAATACATCCACAAGTTCGCCTGAAGCCTGGACGACTTCGTTAAGCACATACGTCATTGCGAGGAACCCAAGCACACTTGAGAGTGTGGTGATGAGCAGAATTTCAATCAGGAAGAGCTTGATTATATCAAAGCGTCTAACTCCGAGTGAGCGGTACACACCGATTTCATAAATCCGTTTCATCATGGATGAACGGATGATGAAGTAAAAGGCTGCGGCGGTTGCTACTAGGGTTACTACTGAAAAGACGATGAGCCCCCCTGAAGACATGCGACGATTTTCGTATTCAATCTGGTAAGCCTGTTCATACATGTTGTTAAGCGGCGCCTGAGAGGAATCTCGTTGAGCTTCATACGCTTCAGGGTCATTCACATAGAAATAGGCCTTTGCATTCTTGCTGTTGAAGGCTCTTTTTTCAAGCGCTTCAGAAGTTGCTACGAACCGTGTATTCACGCCACTCAACGTGTCGATTTCATAAACACCAACAACATCATACTCAATGTTATCAATCATGACTGGGTCAATAGCGTCTATATCGATGGTATTTGGTCCATCAATGGCATCTAGAGGTACCATATTTAAAGGCATCAAAACTTCGTTGGAAGCTGTTGGAAGGTCTCCACCAAGCAAGGTGTACATGTCGTCGGGAATCAAATCAAGGGCGTAAAACGAACTGTGATCAAGGGTCATTTTCAAAGCCTTGTTTCCATAAAAGATAGGGGCTTCACTTTCTACGATTCCACTGATTTCAATTGGAAAGCCCTCGTCGCTAACTTCTGCGTCAAGGCTTAAAAGGTCTGAATAGGTTTTGATGCCAAGGTTTGGAAGGAGGCCGTTTCTAAGCATCCTATCGGCTAGATTCGAATCAATGAGGATGCCTGTGGCGTCGCTGGGCATGGACCCTGCAATTAAATCATTCGCATTCACTTCTGACAACAACCCCATGTGGGCTCTTTGGTTGGTCGACCCACTTGTTTGATAGAACTTGGGTAGTTTAAAGCGAACACTCGTCTCTTCATACCCTACATAATAGTCATTAATCGCATCATGTTCTGACGCGTAAGTTTTAACTTCTTCTAAATTCTCAAAAGTGTAAAAATTATTGAAACTTTCCTCCACATTGCCATAATATGTATATTTTGGGGCGTTAAGGACATCTTCATCATCAATGAAATAGATGTTGGTAAACATCGCAACGGCAAGTGCGAAAATGGTCGCTCCGAAGAAAAAGCCGAGAAAAAGAAATTTCATGAACTTCCCAGTGCGCCGTAATGATTTGAAACTTCTCTCAAACGCGTGCTTGAAACTGATGACTTGTTTCAAGTCCTCGTCTTTAGATGTGGGAAACTGTTCACCGTAATTGAACGTCGGAAGTTCTTCTTTTGTTTTCGAAACTTCTTCTCTTGAGGCATTGTGAATTTTAACGTCGCTTTCGTTGTCCATCATATAGACTTTGTTGTAGACTTCATGATCAACATCAATATAAAGGGTCTTATTTTTCAAGATAATTCTTGCCTGTGGGGGTGTATCAGACGATTCATCCATGAACACATTTACGGAGTCACTTTCGTGGACATGTTTCAAATCTTTTAGATAAATATCTGTTTCATGGGTTTTGGTATGGCGGGTTTTCTCTTCGTTGTCAATGATTGAATCAATCTTGCCATCGACAATTCTGATGATTTTATCCCCGTACGAGGTCGCTAGACTCTCTTCATGGGTAACCATGACCACAAGTTTTCCCTTGGAAATGGTTTTGATAATCTGCATGACTTCGAGTGTGTTACGACTGTCGAGGTTCCCCGTAGGTTCATCGGCGATGATAACTTTTGGATCTTTGGCAAGGGCGCGTACAATGGCTACGCGTTGTTGCTGCCCACCCGAGAGTTGATTGGCCATTCTATGTTTATATCCGCTAAGACCAACCACTGACAATAGGTATTCAACGCGAGCGTTGATGGACTTTTCATCATTAATACCAATCATTTTAAGTGTCAGACGGATGTTGTCATAGACGGTTTCATAAGGAAGGAGATAGTAGTTTTGAAAGATGTAGCCAATGTCTTTGGTGCGGAGTTTATCCCACGCGGCGGTGTTGTATGAATCAAAAACCTTGTCTTCAAAGGTAATGGTTCCTTCGTCTACCTTATCAAGACCACTGATTGCGTTGAGCATGGTGGTTTTTCCGCTTCCACTTTCACCAAGCAAAACCGTGAGGCCAGTAGATGGAAGTTCTAGCGAGACATCATCAATAACACGGTTGGCATTTTGTTTACGCTTATTGTATGTTTTCTTTACATTCTTGAGTGTAATCATATGTGCACCTACTCTTCACGGAAAGCGCTGATTACGCTTTTCCTAAAGATTTTTTTGTTGAAGCGGAATCCTAAGAACATGCTCATGATGAGAAGCGCTGTGATCATGAAAAGGTAGTTAGAGAAGGAAAAATACCTAAGGTAATCGGGAATAATGTTGGGAAGTAAACTTCTCAGATTGAACGCCGCTATCGTAAGGACAAGCGCAACACTCATGATAAGCATCAGTTCTAAAATCAATGAATAGTTGAGTTCTTTTTTCTTAGCTCCGATTGATCGCAATATCACGAACGTCTTACTGCGGCTTCCCATGACGTTCCTGAGGGCTACATAAGCAATAAAGTACATAAGGATTAGTACAAAAATAGAAAGTCCTCCGAGGAACAGTTTGATGATTGTTTTTGAAATGTTTGCGAATTGGTTGGTGTAGCCTGCGGGATAGACAGAATAATAATCGTCTCCAAGCTTGTCTTGTATTTCTTTGGCATCATACGCATCATTGCTTATCAATGACACCTGGTGTATCCCTATGTCCTCATAAAGAAGACTCAGTGTATCTGGATGAATTAGTAAACTGTAACTACGCTGGTTTTCATCCCCGCTCTCTATGGATTCTAATATCATATCTAATGTATGTTTAGTATTGTCAAAGGAATGGATGTAATTAAATGTGTATGTTTCTCCTACCTTGTCTTTGAATTCTGGATTAACTTCTCCGCTTTCGTCTTCATAAATGCTGCTTATGTATGTGAATGTTCCTACCTCTTGGGTAGGGTCCATAACCAGGTATTCATGGTATACATCCATGATTGGATCGCCGTCATTTCCGATGGTAATCCCATTGCCCGCGAGCGCGACTACTTTAGCTTCTTCACTTTCAAAATAAGAAGCGTGCAAATATAGGTCAAGTTGGAAGTAGTCTGTTCCCTCACTAATGCCTACGACGGTCTTTCCACCTAAATCATTTTCGTTTGGCATATCCCACTCATTTCCATATGCTAAGGACACTGTCTGACCTAGTTGGAAGTGCTCTGAAGTGGAATCGATGACTACTTCGCTTTCATCTTCTGGAAGTCTGCCTTTTACTAGGTCCCCTTCATCAAAAGTCGCGATGTGACGCACTCTCGCCGCGCGGCGTAATACGTCCCCTTGCTCACCAAACTCACCACCAATTAATTCATAACTGAGATATGCCCACCTATCAAAGATCATATCATAGGGAACAACCGCTTCTACTTCACTGTAGTTGGAAAAAGTCTCGAGTTCTCCCTGAGACATCTCCCCCTGGTCTTTGCGACTGATGACCAGTCTTCCTTCAAATGAGTTTTGAAAATTAGGATGGCTTTGTGAAATGACACTTGCTTGGGTTTGCTGTACATAGGACCCATAGGTCATGGAAAATACGATGACCACGAATAAGGCTATGAACAAGGTGAAAAGAGTTTTTTTGGGCATTGAAAAGAGATTCCTTATCGCGAGTAGAAACATCCCTGCAGCGCCTAGACTTTCGTGTGATGAGCTTGTTGGCACCTCTTTGATTTCTTCGTATTCTCGGACTGTTTTGTCTTCAACAATTTCACCATCAAAAAGCCTTACGTGTCGGGTAGCGTAGGGCTCTTTGGACGCATAGTTGTGACTAACGAGAAGGACGAGTCTGTCTTTAGATATCTCTTTGAGAAGTTTGATGATGGTTTCACTTGTGGTTTTATCTAGGTTCCCTGTTGGTTCATCCGCCACGATGACGGGTGAATCCTTTGCAAGCGCTCGCGCGATAGCGGTCCGTTGTTTTTCGCCCCCAGAAAGCTGGCTTGCTTTTTGGTGCGCTTGCTTGCTAAGACCGACCTTTTCAATCAGGTCCATGGCTTTCTCTTTACGTGTTTCCTTATCAATGCCTTGAACAAGCAAGGCTGCATCAACGTTTTGATAAACGGTATACGCATCGACTATGTTGTAGTTTTGAAAGATAAAGCTTATGTTCTTACGACGATAGTTTTCCCATTCTTCAGGTGAATAATGAGCGGTTTCTTCGTCATTTATGTAAAGTTCACCGTCTTCATAGGTATCCAGGCCGGAAATGACATTTAAAAATGTAGATTTCCCTGATCCACTTTCCCCAGTAATGACAACGAACTCTCCAAGGTTGAATTCAATGTTTATAGAATCAAGGGCTTTGACGACATTTTCTTTGCCTTGATAGTATTTAGAGAGGTTCTTAAGTCTGATCATTGGCTCACACTCCATTCTTATTTATAATCATTATACCACTTATGAGTGTGTTAGTCTCAGTTTCTTTAATAAAAAAAAGAAGTACACGAAGTACCTCTTTGAAGTGGAATTATATATTTTTGATATAGGCTTGATTTCCATTAAAATCGGTTGCTTTGAACCCCATGCGAACAAGGTAATGCTTATGTTTTTCATTTTGGGCAAACGCAATCATTTTTTTATATCCAGCAGTTTTGAAACGCTCGGCCTCTTTTTCATAGATGAATTCTCCCGTCTTAAAATCCTGAAATCTTGGGGCCGCGTAATCAAGCGTGATTTCTAGGGTTTCCTCGTCATAGGCCTTTGCGACAAGAAGGCCTGCAGCATCCATGTTTCTTAGAATTAAAAAGCGAAACTCGCTATCTTCTAACAGATTGCGTTTTACACTCATGAAATTCGTCATGTTTTCGCGGTAGAAATCCATGAACGCATTCGTATAATCATCATTTGCATGGACAAATAGCGTTTTGAAGTAATCTTCCTTGGTGAAAATCTGTTTAAGGTAATAGATGTTGACAAGCACTATTCCGAGGTTCATGACAGTGACCGGATAAGCACCAATCAAGTACCCATAAATCACAAAAAGGAGGCTTCCCATTAAATTAATCAAACGCAGTTTTTTGATTGATCGCATGATGAGTGATACCAATACTAGAAATGACGCAGCGTAACCAATCCATTCGTATATTACCTCGGGTGCCATATATATTACTCCTTTATATTAAACATACCTATCAATTATAGCATAATTTATTTAAAATTAAACCCCGGATAATATATTTCTTTTTTAGCACTAAAAATGATAAAATAATACTATCAGTTCTCTTAGGAGGCACGTGCATGGTCAATCCAAAAGCGATTCCATTAAAGTACACCATTTTTGCGGCAGTGCTGCTTATTTTATCCGTTCCTATTTCCTATACTTTTACGATGGGTATTTTTTCTTCAAGTATTATTTGGGCTCCTACCGGGTTTGCGTTTGCCTTTTTGTTTGTCAAAGGAAAGGATATAGCCCCTGTGGTATTTATCGGTGTGTTTATAGGGTATGTAATCAACTATGTATCGTTTGATTCACCGCTTGAATGGCGCTTTTTCTCTACATCATTCCTTCTTACCGTGAGCGGATTTAGTGGGGCCTCCTTAGGTGCCTATTTAACAAGAAAGTTGAATATTAAACTCACCTTGAATGTAAAAGACATTGTTTTATTTGCTTTAATCATCACACTCATCAGCGGTTTGACTGCGTTGCTTGGAAATTTAACTTTCATTATTCAAGGCATGCTCAGTTGGCAGTCCTTCATTGACAGTTATACCATTTGGTTCTTAGGAGACCTTTATGGAATTATTATTTTCGGTTTGCCTATGTTGATTTCACTTCAAATAGATAAAAGCCCTTCCTTTGGGTACTTCACTAGATACGAAGCCTTGTTTTTTGCTTTATTGATTTTGTTTTCAGCTGTACTTTTCACAGACTATGTACCTTACCTCTCTTTTGGGTTCCATAAGTATTTCTACATCCCTTTTGCCGTTGTGGCTGCTATTTATTTCCCAGTCAGGACGCTTTATCTATTTAGTCTGACAATTTTACTTATGGTGGGGCTTATCTCGCCATTCATTGTCGAACCTGACATCTTTGTTTATATGAGTGAGATCAATATCCTATTGGTCATTCTCACAATAATCGCCATCGTGATTAAAATTACTTCTTTGAAACTAGACGATCAACAAGACAATCAAAATGAAAGGCAAAAGCGACTTAAAGCACTCGTAGGCAGTATGCGAGAAATGTTTTCATTGTCCAATCAAACATCAACTTTGCAGGATAATCAAGTAAAAACCGAGGCTTCAAAGATATTCAGAATGGTATTCAAAATGTTCGATGTAATTGATTATGGAAGTTGTGCCTTCATAAGTGGTGACAAGGTTCACTTCATTGATGCCATCGGCTTTGATCTTGACATGCTGAACAGTCTACCTTTGAGGGAAGAACAATGGATTAAAAATTTAGATAAACCTCAAATTTTTTATTACAAGGATACGCTTTTCAAAAACGAACACGGCGACGAGATTTCCGATTTTGTAAAAGAGTCGAATCCATTTGATTTAAAGGAAAGTCTCTTCATGAGCGTGGCATTGACAGAAACAATCACTTGTGAGTTTAGCTTTGATATTGCCAAAAAAAACCAAGGTACTTTCAGAGGCAATCTCGTGGAGTATTTCGAAGGACTCAACAGCATGCTCAATACCTTCTTTGAAGCCAACCGCAGATCCATAGGCTTGGCCGATCAAAAGAATACCATGGTCGTATCGTTACTCAAAGCCATCGATTTATTTGATAAATACACGCGTATACACAGTGAACACGTCGCAGATATTGCACGCGAAATTGGTTGGAAAATTGGTCTCTCAGAAGAGAAAATCTCAGAACTCTACTGGGCCGGTATTGTTCATGACATAGGAAAAATCGGGGTAGATATTAAAATCATTGATAAACCCGGAGAACTCACGGTAGAAGAATACGAAAGCATCAAGAAGCATTCTGATTATGGCTACACCCTATTAAAACAATCGAGTACGCTTAAACGCATTGCCCAGTATGTAAGACATCATCATGAACACTATGACGGAAACGGGTATCCAAGTGGGTTATCCGGCAATGAAAATCTTCAACAAAGCTATGTTTTAGGGCTTTCAGAAGCCATAGCTAGCATGATGGAAGATAGAGTGTATTCAAAGAAACTAGACACATCAACCATTATCGGCGAAATAAAGAAGGAAAACGGGTATCAATTCGATCCCGGATTATGCGATATTGCCATCAATTTAATTGAGAACGGACTCTTAAGCCGCATCAAAAAAGACAAAACCTAGGTTTTGTCTTTTTATATTGATCGGTAATTTAAAATTCATCAGTATCATCCCAAACGAAAGGTGAGGCAGCGTTATAAAAATAGTCGAAAGCCATGAAGGAAAGATAATGAAATATTTCTTCTCCATTGATCTTTTCAACGTAGCCAAACACCAATTGTTCTTTAAGCGTATCAAAATAAGGCAGCCATTCTGCCCCATCCAGACGAATAATTTCAATCGAATCAACATCATTAAAACGGGGCCTAGACTGGGAAAGTTTTATGGTAAATTTTTGATATCTTCCGTTTTTAAGCAAGTTTTTTGCACGTATAAGGTGCGCGGATTTTTCCAATGTATCACTCCTTTTTTTTACCAAATCTTTTGCGCAATCGATACGGCAGGGCCCATGAAGAAAATCAACCAAACGATATGCCAAGCCCCTGTATAGTAGCCAAGCGCATAGAATAAGAGCAGACTCACAAATATGCTAAAAGGTACCAGCGTATCTCGCCCCTTTGCATGAAAGGCGACTGAAAGGGATGGTACTGTGAGCAAGGCAATCCATGCAATGCCATAAGCGTCGAAGAAGTATCCCCAGGTGAAAAATACAATAAAAGATAGAATCAAGCCAATTCGTACAATCAAGGTATCTATTGCATGAAGATGAATGTAGATATGCCCTGTAAAAATCGCGGGAATGATGAACAAAAGAAAGCTGAAAAACGCCAGTTCATATTCTCCACTCAATAATCCTATCAAGAGATAACTCGCTAAAGCCAAAAGCAAGAATCCTTCCAGCATCCATTTGTGCAGAGGATGTTTTTCCATCAACAAAGCTATGAAAATTGGGGTTAATAAGATAATCCATGTAGGATGATAGACCTCTGTAAAATAGCCGATGCCCATGTAAAGCGCTATATTTAACATCAAAGCGATAAGCGTTGCGCGCATCATGAATCTTATCCTATCATAGCGAAAAAGCACCAAAATGGGTAAAATCAAGAAAATGACCCAAAACGGATGCCAGGAACCAAAAACAAAACCGTGAAGTAGATAAATCACACCAAGTGAAAGGGCAGTAATGGTTTTTTTTCTTGAGGTAAGCGGATTGAACCGTCGCACCATCTCTTTTTTAAATGATGGGGTTTCAGGTTTGTGTGTGTTGTCGTTCATATATCTCTCCACCGTTCTTTTCCTTATTGTATCATATGAAGGAAGGCATAGGGGTTAGAAAAAACAAATGCGAAACGCATTTGTTTTAAAGGGCTGATTTCTCAATATATCCAAGACCTATCGCACCAGGGCCTCCGTGAGCACCTACGGCTGGCGTCAATGGAATGTCTATGACGTGCTCAAGTGAAGCATCTTCCGCTTGAAGACGGGCAATGATATAATCTCGAGTCTCCTCATTTTGAGCGTGTACGATATAAGGCAATACATCCAAATCCTTTGTGTCTTCTAAAAAGGATTCTATGACACGGTTTACTGCCTTTTTAAATGTTCTTATTTTTTCAATGTTTTCGACTTTCCCCTCGCTAGATACATGAAGCAGCGGTTTGATTTTAAGCATACTTCCAAGAAATCCTTGCGCGTTAGAAAGCCTTCCGTTTTTAACAAGATACGTCAAAGTATTCACCGCAAATACAATGTGGTTTTTATCGCGAATGATGTCTAGTGCCGACATGATTTCCTTGACAGGTTTTTCAGCTTTTGCCATTTTACTGGCTTTGAGTGCCATGGATGCTTGTGCATACGCTACCGTTTTAGAATCAAATACATGCACATTGACGCCTTCAACTTGCTTTCCTGCAGCGATGGCTGTTGAATATATGCCACTCATATTTGAAGAGATAGTTACGACAATGATATCGGTTTTCCCTTCTCCTTTTAATGTTTTAAAGGTTTCAATCATTTCACCGATTGGGGGTTGAGATGTTTTAGGAAAAAGCGTCTTATCGTCACTCAAACGAGTGTAAAATTCTTTTGCAGTGAGTTCCTCGTAATCGATAAAGCTTTCATCACCTAGATGCACGCGTGATCTTAAAATACGGATGTCGTAAGGGTGTTCAATGTAATCAAGACATGCATTGGTACATGCGACGACGCCTATGGTTTCATTCATAAAATTACCTGCCTAATCTGTTTTTTCGACTTTGAAATTCCTTGCGAGGATGAACAGTAAATCCGACAACCTGTTCAGATAGGAACGTGGATGATTGAGGTCGTCTCTCTCTTTTTCATTAATGAATTTTACAAGTGCTCGTTCCGCTCGCCTTGCTACGGTTCTAGCAAAATCAAAATAGGCATTAGCATGAGAGGTCTCACTTCCGGGTAAGTGAAACTGCGGTTCTATCTCTTTTCCAAGAAGTATTTGTTCTTCTTCGGTCTCTATGAACGTAATATCTTTTTCATTGATTTTCCTAAGGTCTTTGCTTTGCTCACTCCCTGGCCATGTAGCAATAAGCGAATTGATTGCCTGGAGTGTTTTTTGAATAATTTTTATTTGCTCGTATTGTGTATGATGATACGTCAGTCCCAAGACGGCACTAAGCTCGTCGATGGTGCCGAGCGTATCAAAGAGAATGTCATCTTTGGGATAGATTTTGTTAGAGTAGTCGCTTGATGCCCCTTTATCCCCTTTTTTGGTGGATATGGTATTTACGTCGTTTATGCCCATGTCAATCATCCTTTCATTATACATTCATTATACCTTAAAGTGTCAGGTTCTAAAACTTTTTACACGAAAACTTGCAAGCAAGAAAAACACAAATGTCCATCCAAGTACTATAAGCGTAAGTTCCAAAGACGATAGGGTGTGTGAGAACAGTTCAAGCTCAATGCCGAAAAACACGGTGTAATCGTTCTCTGCAAGACTTGTAGTGAAGACTTCATCGATGGCTTCTTCCATATACACGGTTCTAAAAAGTGCGGAAACCTGCATAAACGGTGTCAATGTCAAAAAGGTTCTAAATGAAGTGCCAAATGTGCCAATAGGGACATAAACACCTGCAAAGAACCCCACAAGCGTTCCAATGATTGAACTCATTGTACCATGCGCATTCTGTGTGCTTAAAAAGGTCACAACCGTATAAAGCATCAAAGTGAATAGCGCTGAGGACAATACGATCAAACCAAGAAGCTTTATAACTGCCATCAGCGAGAGCCACGCCTCTGCGTTCAAGTACACCACTCCTTGTCCGATAATCAGGTTGAAAACACCAAGGATGAAAGTGATAATAAACGCCGCAATGACGTAAGAAAGCGTGATGGAAAGTCTTTTAAGCGGTGCCACATAAAAATCATTGCTGATTTTCAGTGACTTGTCGCGAATCATGATGCCCAAAAAGCCCAGTGGTACGGTGACAGTCGAGACCATCAAGACGCCACTGAAAAGCCAGGTATAAGTTAGATGTTTTGCTTCAGTAGTGCCTTGCATGTTTTCAGGCAATGCCGATTCATGCACTTGAATTAAAAACAACAGATAAAGCAATAAAACGATAATAACGGATAATAAAGAAAAGAATACACTCCAGCGATCTCTCAAAAATACCATTAAATGTCTTTTTATTAGATTTTTCATGTGTTCTTTCCCAGTCTTTTGCCCGTGAGATGTAAAAACACATCGTCCATGTCACCTTTGACGATTTCAAAGCTATTGATTAAAGGTTTATAGGTTTCGATATATGACAATCCCTCAAAAGGGTCTTCAAGCGGTATATGAATCGTGTTTTGCACCATAGAGAAGTCAACTTTGTCTTTACTCAAGCGTTTCTTCAAAGCGTCGCCTTCACTCATGATTCTAAGTGTGTCGTGCGCGTAGGCTTCTCTTAGCGCTTCGGCGCTATTCTCCGCAATGATTTTGCCTTCATCGAGAATGATGACATGATCACAATCAATGACTTCTTGCATGTAATGCGTCGTAAGCAAGATGGTCAAGTCGTCCTCTCGCTTCAGTTTCAAGATTAGCGTCCATAATGTCTCACGCGCTTGTGGGTCGAGCCCCGTGGTCGGTTCATCAAGCAAAAGAAGTCTCGGCTTGTGAAGTAAGGCTCGAGCAACATCAACGCGTCTTTTTTGTCCACCGGACAAAGTTTTGAATTTTTGATTGAGAATCGCTTCAATTCCGATATGATTCTTCAAGATTTCAATGCGCTTTTCCAATGCCGTTTGACTTTGGAAATAATAAGCGCCTCTAAGCATCAGGTTCTCCTTAACGCTCAAATCGTCGTCAAGGGTGGAATACTGAAACACCACCCCAATGGCTTTCCTGACTTGATCGGCTTCTTTAAAGGCATCGAATCCATCGATTGTAATGTCGCCACTTGAAGCTTCTTTCAAGGTGGAAAGTATTTCAATCGTAGTGCTTTTGCCGGCACCATTCGGTCCTAAAAGTGCGAAAAACGCCCCTTTTTTTACCGAAAATTCCAAGGTATCAATTGCCTTTAAATCATCATAATACTTTGTAAGGTTTTTAACATTAATCATACGTTCTCCTAAATAATTGGTGACATGATAGCCAAGAGATTTTCAAAGAATCTCATGATGACACTTCGGTTTTTCCAAGCCTCAACGCTTATGAGCTTTGAATCTTCCAAGTCTTCTTGAAAATTTTCAAGAAGGCTTTTCGTAGCTGTTACATTGGTTGTAAGTGTCGAGACTTCGAAACTCAAGAAGGCACTTCGGTTATCCAAATTGTAAGTACCGATAGATGCAATTTCGTCATCAATCATCAGCATTTTGGAATGGCAGAACCCTCGGGTATACTTATATATTTTAACCCCGTAATCAAGTAATCCTGATACAAAAGATTGAGTGATCATATAGACAAGTTGTTTGTCGGGGATGCCTGGAATGATTATTTTTACCTCGACACCACTCTTTACCGCTACCTTGAGTGCTGTCAGAGTTTCTTGATCCATGGCCATATATGGTGTCATGATTTTGATGGATTTCTTTGCAGAAAAAATCATTTTTAAATAGAGATCACGAATGTGGGCCTCTTCGCTATCAGGGCCTGATTGAATGATCTGAACCACACCTAGACTGGTTGATTTAAAGTCAGGATAGTATTTATCGATATTCAAAAATATGTTGGTGTTGTAGTAGTAGTCTTTAAGGAAAATCGAGGTCAAACTTTTGACAGCGGTACCCTCAAGACGGATCATGGTATCTCTAAAGTAGTAGGACCCTGGCTTGCGGTTATCGTATTCATTGGCAAGATTCATCCCGCCAGTAAAGCCGATGCGACCATCTACTACAACGATTTTACGGTGGTTTCGGTAGTTGATTCTGGTGTTGAAAAGCGGAAAAAAGATTTTGTCGTTGATGATGAGATCAATGCCGGCATTGCGCATTTTATTTAAGTGCTTACGGCTTGCAGTCGCAGTGCCAAGTGCATCAAAAATGACTTTGACATCCACCCCATCCTTCGCTTTTTGAATGAGTTTCTCTGTAATTTGCTTACCCAGCGCGTCGCTTCTGAAAATATAGAATTGAACGAATATGAAGCTTTTCGCTTCCCTTATTGCTTCAAAGAAGGAGGGGAAAAACGCTTCACCGTTTTTGAGTATTTTCGTTTTAGTACTGTTTTGATAGGGTCGGTGGTAAGAAAGGTGGTGGGCGGCATTGAAAATGTCGGCGTATTTCTGATTTTCCTCATTAAGGTCAATTTGTGCGTTGAAATGTTTGTCTTCTCTGGTAATATAGTTGTTTCGATGCATAAGTGGTCGACGACGGAACCGTCTTGAGCGTTTGAAACTTCTTCCGAAGGTGAGAAAAAGCGTCATGCCCGCCACAGGTTCGAACGTCAATAACAACAACCACGGCAGTCTTTGGTAGGGCTTGTCACTTCTCAGAGTAACCGATAGCCACACAAGCGCGAATATGACTACAATGAGTGAGCGGACTACAAATCCAAAAACACTGGAAAAATCAAAAAATACCCAAACGATATTGAATAGGTACTCAAGTCCAAAACGAAAGCCAAGCGCAATCGCCAAGACCAAAAGAACCAATAAGATTTTACGTAAGCTCTTCTCCATGCTTCACTTCCTAAATCTGTTATTTTAAACTGTCGACGGTATCATTGCCCATGAGTATTTCTTTAGCTGTATGGGCATCTTCACTGTTCACGCGATTGATGGGATCACTATGCAGTACATCACTTATCTTTTCAATCATCTTGGCGTGAAAACCAACGGTTTTTCGAAAGGCAGTCTGGTAGCGTTCCCTGTCTTGCTCAAAAGCGTTAGAAAGGCGTTCCTTTTCTGATTCAAGCTTGCTTTCAGATTGAGCTTTCTCATCAAATAGATTTTCTTTTTCATGGTCAAAACGTTTTTTAAGTTCCTGCATTCGCGTGTCGTGCGTACGATTGAGTTTAGTGATATAAAGATCGAGTCTTTTCTTTTCAGCTCTGGTTTCCTGAGCGATTTTGTTTAAAGACTCCTCTAAGTGTTTATCGTAGGTTTCGACTGCTTGATCGTATTTTGTGAGGGTCGCATTTTTTTCGAAGGATGCGGTTTTCTTGGCGTCATCGAAATCAGCTTTGAGACTCCTTAGATAGTCGTCTCTTTTAGAATCATTGTCGGTTTTTTCGCTTTTCGCCCGGTGCACACGGGTGTTAAGGTATTCTTTTGCAGACCGCAGGGTTTCTAGTTTGCGATCGCTTTGGAAATTATTGAAAAGACGGACGCGATGCTTGATGGAATAAGACAGTTCAGAGAACGCCTGTCCTTCTTCTTTGGAAAGTTGTTTTAACGTACCTAAATAAGAATTGAACTGGTCGGTCATATGGTATAAGAGGGTCTGAGTCTCTTCGAGTGATTGGTCTCTTTTATCCTTGATTGTCTCAAGTATACCGCGATAAATGGTTTCTTTTTTAACATGGTTTGTTTTCTTCTCGTTGTAAATCTGTTCGTCTTTTTGTTTCTGCTGGGCGAGAGTCTGACGTAATTGGGCTTTTTTCTTGCGGTCTTTCTTACTTGTAAGTTTGTCTATTTTTTCTTGAGCTTTATTTCTTACAAGGGCCTGTTCAGTTGAAAGATTTTCAAGGATTCTTTGGTGATCCCTACGCATGGATTCATACGTATTCTGATAGATTTTAACTTCTTCTTCATAGGTAGACTCAATGGCATTAATCATTTTGCCATGATCTTTCTTCGCATCAACAATCATGGTTTCGACCATATCAATAATACGTTGGCTTCTGTATTGCAATTCGTGGGTAACGGCTGGTTTTCTTGCTTTTAGAAGATCGCTTTTAAGCGCTGTATAATTTTCACTATGCTTGAGATAATGATCTACGAGCATGGCTTCGTGGTCATAATCCTTTTCAAACTCCTTGAGATTCTTATGTATGTTGGTATCCCTTATGGCGTGGTCTCTTAAGTGTTTTGCTTCATTTCTTTGGCGTTCAAATGCTCTGATATCAAGCGTTATTTCGATGGTTTCTTGTTCCTTTTCCTTGTCATAAAACGCTTTTGACACATCAATGTTGCGTTTGATTTTGGCTTCTTCTTTGGTTTTTATAGACCCGGCATCATTTTCTTTTAAATCGCTTTCAGGGTGAGCTCGGTTTTTCTCGTGGGTCTTGGTTTGTTCAATTTCGTCGCGTGCTTGATCGAAATTACTCATCTGCATATCATGGTCAATACGGATGGCTTGCTTTGTCTGTTCATATTTCATGGTGGCTTTATTGTACAAGGTGTTTTGCTTGTCAATTGCTGTTTTTTCTTCAGCCTTGATTCTTTCAATCTCGCTCAATGCTTCTTCAATAATCTTTACCTGATCAAGTTTGAATGCATGGATGGCTTCTTTTTCTTCATGCAATACCTTTTCTTTCTCATCGATTTTCGGTTGAAGCGAAGCCTGTTGATGCTCTAATGTTTTATCAAGCGCATCTTGATGAGATTTTTTAAGGATTTTTATGGATTTTTCCAGGGATGAACCCTGAGCAGTATCATCTAATTTTCTGGCTTCTATCAAATAACTTTGTTGTTTAGCGAGTCCTTCTTGCTGCTTTTCCTTCAAGATTTCAAGCGCCTTGGTTTGTTTTTCTTTGGTTGATTCTATAGTATTGTTGAGAGGTTTCATGGTTTTAGTATGGCTCTTATGTCTTTTTTGTAAGGCGTCTTTGAATGCTTTTTGTTTAACATCCAGCATTTCGTTGGCCTTTTCAAGTGATTTTTTGTATTTTTCCTTGATTTCTTTGTAGGATTTGTTGAATTCAAGACGTCTTTGTTCCTTGTTGTTGTCATTGATGAAATAGCGGATATTGGTGTCGCGCTCTAAGTCAGACAATTGTACTCCATGCTTTTCTATGGCCTCGTCTAGGGCATTGTCTGTCTTATTTTGAATGTCTAAAAGCGTCTCAGTGGCTTTCTTGACTGAGAAATCATAATCCGCTTTTACTTTTTGCCTTTTAAGATTTGAAAGTTCGAACTTTTCGTCGTAGGCTTTCTTCAGCGATTCAAGTCTAGCTTCAAATGTATTCTTCGCCTGTTTAACCTTTTTGTCAATTTCTCCAATTGATACGTCTAAGGTATGTCTGTGACTTTCGATTTCATATTCTGCGTTTAAAGCGACTTGGTCCAAGTTAAATGCGTGATTCTCAAGACTCTTTTTCATGGAATCTTTTAGTTGATCACGGGTTTTTAAAAAAAGTATTTGTCTTGCCTTGATGGTTTCAAGACTTTCAAGTTCCTTCTCGATTGTCCCTTTATACCATGTTTCAAACAGCTGAATCAAATCTTCATTATATTCTTTCATAATTCTCCCCCTTATATTTCTAACTGTGACCAATGGTCACTCTGATTGTGTCTTTGATAAGCGCACGCCCCATAACGTATATCCCCTCGAGTATATGGTCGGATAATGCGTACATGACATTCAGTTGTGAAGGTTTCTCCATCCATTGGCCTTGATAAAAAGTTAAGGCGCTTGGCGGATTATCTAGTACAACGTATAAGTGTGTTGACAACGATGCACTTGCAGTTCCAGTTGCGCTTTCTTCGTTAATTCCAATGGCCGGCAAAAAGTTTCTTCCCTGAATTGTTTGTGTTTCAATATCCAAGGTATAAAGATAAATTCCTGCAACTCCCAAAGCAGTGCTTAAAGCTTTGATGGAAGGCAAAACTGGTTGGTAGGCTTTTAGTTTAGCAATATCTTTGAGGCCGATATAAAGTTCTTTAACCCCTGCGTCCATTATTGCGGGTGGGACTGAATTCAAATCGTGTTCATTTAAATTTAGACGTTTGAGTTGGTCAAACCCCGAAAAGACTTTCACAGTTTTTGGTTTGTTGAAAAAAAGAGTCACAGAGTCCACCCCTACAGTGGCTTTCAAGGTTGATTTCCCTGCATATAACATATGGCTGCCTACTTCAATAAACCCTTCATTGTATAAAACAGTGAACAGTGCCAATGATGCATGCCCACACATAGTCACTTCTTTTAAAGGTGTAAAAAAGCGGGTATGAATACCGTTTTTTGATGGTATGGCAAAGACTGTTTCGGAGTATGCGACCTCGCCCGCAACTTCCTGCATGTCTTTATCACTCAGCCATTTATTCAAAACAACGACTCCAGCCTCATTACCACCGCGTGAATCCTTGGTAAAAGCGGAGACACGGTATACATTTACATCATGCATGAACAACCCCTCCTATTTAATTAATTATACCTTATTTCATAAGATTTTCAAAGAATTGCGAATGGATTCGAGTAATAATTATGCTATAATAAATTTGGTGAGGTGGATGTCGATGCGACGATTAATAAGAAGTAATAAATTCACAATAGTCTTTCCGTTCGCAATTGTGTTTATTGCGACGCTTTTCTCGGGAGCCTTTATGCATCAGGACTCACTGATTCCACTCTTTAATCCTGTTATTGGTGTATCTTTTGGCTTTTTACTGATTAATGGTCGCAAAATATATCCTTCTGTTTTAAGTGCATTCTTTTTAGCTCATGTGGTTTTGACTTTGTATACTCACCCTTCTGAAACGTCTTTTACACTTATCAGTGCTTTTGGATTTTCAGGTATTCTGTTTTTAGAATTGGAACTTGGGCTTTTGTTGATGAATACGTTCAATGCCCCTGTAATGAAGACTAAAATGCACATCAAGGATGTATTTTACTTTTTTCTTGCTGGGGGGGTCATGAGTTTTCTTGCCACACTCCTCGCCAGTGGGATTTATTACTTTTTTCAAGCCAATGCCTTGTCCTTAGCAGACATTATGATTACGGTTTTCTTTAGTCACTTTTTGAGTATCGGTGTGTTGGGACTACTTACTTGCCTCAACAACGATCTCACAGAAAAGGAACTCAATTGGAATAAATTTTTATCGGCGTTTCTTTTCTTGCTCGTTTTTTTTCTCGCCATCATATATATGCTGAATGACTCTTCGTCCTTCATCTTTTACAGACACAATTACATGCTCGTCATCTTTTATATGCTTGCCTCGGTGCTTTTTACGTTTTTCACCGTCCTTCTCATGACCATTATTCTTTATATGATCAGTGTATTTGTTTATCTCGATGCGTCATGGGTGCTTGCCGATTTCTACGCAGAAGTCTATACCTTGTTGGCCCTTGGACTGGTTTCTGTTTTATTGTCTTTCATCATTACTAGGTATCTTGAAGATGAACACAAGGCAAGCCAGGAATTAAAAACGATTAATGACTCATTGAACATGACCCTTGAATACATTCAAAATCTTCTTCAACTTTCCAAAAATATCGGAAACTTCACGTCTGATAATGATGTGTTCGTCAAAAATACTTATGATTTGATAAAATCGATATTCACCAATGCCGGTGCCCACTTTGCATACTTTGATGATTCGGGGGTTTTGGAAACTAAATATAGTAGTCATTATTCTATTAAAAACATACCGGGTTTTTATGAATTTCATGACACTGTCGTTTTCAATTCAGAAAACGTTGTCCTCTACTCAGATCCTTCACACACTTTAAAAAGCAAGTACGGGACTGTTTTTCTCAGAAAACATCCTCGGCTCGCCGAGATAAAGACGAGGGTCTATCTCATTATGAGAATCAAGGAAAAAAAGCATTTGATTATCGGTCTTGATTACTTCAATAATGATCCTTCTCCAAACAAAAACACTATTGATAGAATGGAAGATATTACTCGCATTCTCAATCAACTTTTTTTGAAGAATACCCTTGTTGAACAGCAGTCCTCTTTGAAAGATGATATCATTCTGACTTTGGTAAGGACCCTTGATTTATACGACAAGTATACGAAAGGGCATGGTGAAGTGGTTGCCCGTATTTCTAAGGCCATCGCCGAAGAATTAAGACTTTCCGAGAAAGAGATTAATGATGTTTACTTGGCCGGCCTGCTACATGACATCGGCAAACTCGGCGTTGATCATAGTGTGCTTAACAGCGAAAAGAAATTAAGTGACGCAGAATACAATACCATTAAATCCCATGTGGATTATGGCTATCAACTATTGCAGGAAGCCTCGTCCCTTTCAAACGTAGCACGTATGATGCGAGAACATCATGAAAGGATTGATGGATTGGGCTATCCCCTTGGGCTAAATAAGGATTCCATTACCCTTGGAGGTAAGATTCTTGCTGTGGCTGATGCGGTCGCTACTATGGCCTCAAACAGACCCTACCAGATGAGAAAGAATTTTAAAGCCATCATAAAAGAACTGAATACACACAAAAACTTGCAGTTTGATCCAAAAGTTAGTGACGCCTGCATCGCCTTAATTGAATCAGGGCGTCTCGATCCTTCTGAATAACAAAAAAAGGCACCTACCTCCGAGAATCGGTAAGGGTGCCTTTTATATTGAGTGATTTCCTTATGATGCTTGTGTCTTGTCCGCTTCAATCCGCTTGATATAGATTCTGAAAACCGGATAAAACGCATGTGCACTGACAAACAAAATGAAAGGAAATGTCAGAAGTATAATAAGTGGATGCCATAGATAGGCAAATGCTGCAGTGAATATGATCCCCGCGAATAGTTTAGCGGTGGTAAGCACATGAAGATGGCCCATCAAAAGGGCAGTCTTGAAAACGAAAATGCTTCGTTTGTAGCTAAACATCGCAAGACCTGCCGCCCCATAAAATATCATGATCAAGGTCTCCATTATAAGCAGGACGCCTAGTATTATGAAGGGTTCCTGTAAAGAGGTAAGCATCCAGCTTCCAACAAAGCCTAGACCTAGAAGCACACTCCACACCACAAGGCTTTTGGGGAGTGTTGTCTTCATGTCTCTTATGAAGGTTTGGATTCGATTGGTTTCATCGCCTTGGGTTTTTAAGCGTCTGAACAAGGCTTTGTAAGACGCACTCAAGGCCGCAAATGTAGCCAAGCCCAACGTCAGAACTGTCGTTATTAAAATAAGTGCATAAAGCACTAAAGCATCAAGGCGGATGTCCGTCTTGATGGTTTTTTTGAAGCCTTTCATAATTTTCCCTCGTTTTCATAAACACGCGTGCCTTCAATATAGGTTTCAGACACTTGAGCGTATTTTAAGGACTCTGAAACATTTAAATCAAGGTCATTCACGACAATGAAGTCCGCTAGTTCTCCTTGTTTGATATGGCCTAGTTCGTGTTCAGCTCTCGCGAAATACGCACCCGTTTTCGTATACGCTTCAAGTCCTTTTTCAAGCGTTATACCTTCGCTTTGTTTATACGGTTCAAGCGCTTGATCAACGGTAGTTCTCTTCAACGCCGCGTAGAGGGTGTGAAAGGGATTGACAGATTCTATGGGAGCGTCCGTACTGAAAGCTACGGGCACGTTTTTTTCAATCATGGTATTGAACAAATAGGCATGGTCACTCCTATTTCCTAGTCTGGCTTTTACAATTGAAGCATCCGTCGCAGTGAACGCTGGTTGGACCTGGGCCCCTAGGTTCATATAAGCCATTCGTTCAATCAGGCGTTCATCTGCGAGTTGCGCATGGATAATGGCGTCTCTATACGAATCATTATTCAAGGTTTCGCTGATGTCTATAAGGGTTTCTATGGCTTTGTCTCCAATGGCGTGCATCGCATAATCCATCTTGTAGTGACGGGCTTTTTCGATGCGTTTTTGAATAAACATTTTATCATAGACCATACTCCCTGATTCACCTGGTTTGTCTGAGTACGGTTCTCTCAAAGCGGCTGTACGGGCTCCTAGGGAACCGTCTGTTAGTAGTTTTACGGGCCCGATTTTGAATCTTCCAAAGGCTTTGTGAGGATAGCCTTTTTCAAGGAAGTCTTCGAATTGACTCTCACAGGCGATATTCACCTGCTCAAGCACACGAAGCTTAAGCGCGTCATCGAAAGCGAGTTCCTTGAACACATTCATGACTGCTTCGTAATTCACAGATACCACACCGAAGTCATCACTACCTACAGAGGTAATCCCATGCGACAGCAAATGCGATTGACCTTTTAAGATCATGGCTTTTAAGGATTCTTTGTCCTCTTTTTCAAGACACATGAGAAAGGTTTTCGTAGATTCTGTGAACTTTCCTTTTGCAAGGTCGAAATATTCCCTTTTTTGTGGGTAAGCCCCATTCACTTCAAGCGCCATTTCAATGGCTTTTGTGTTGGCAATGATCACGTGACCGCAGAATCTGTAAAGCAAAACGGGCCTGTTGGTGGAAACCCTGTCCAGATCTTTTCTGGAGGGCTCCTTGTTGTCTTCAAACTGTGTTTCTCTGTAGCCACGCCCAATAATGACTTCCTCCTTGGAAGTCTTCAAAACATTGATCATGGCCTTTATTGAGGGTTGCTTACTCACGTCGATCATGCGCATCGTTTTACCAAGTCCAAGCACATGCAAGTGGGCGTCGTTGAACCCAGGTAAAACAGTTTTATCCTTGAGATCGATGATTTGATTGATTGGTTGATCGAGTATTTTTCTTTTGGATCCGACGTGTGTGAACCGACCTTTTTCTACAATAAAGGCTTTCTGTCTCGGATTCATCATGCGTACGTTTATATAGGCTGTTTTCATTAAGTTCACCCTTTCTTAATCATTATAGCATGAGCAGGGCTTCACAGAAATGAAAATCTCCTCATAATTGAGGGAATATATACATCATATACCTATCTTTCAGCAGATGTCTTACTCCGTTTTTTGCATGAGTAGCGTCATGGTTACCAGATGCGCAACAAGCAGCCATGTATTTCTTGTAAAAAGAGTTAAAACACAGTTTATTTTACAATTTTTATACGAATATTACTGGGTATTTACAAGAAAAAAGCGTTCATTTTCGAACGCTTTTAAACAGTATTATTTACGGTTTGCATCCACCATGAGTTTGGTCATGAGGTCACTTATTTCTTTGGGGTTCTCAATGGGATACCCTTCAATCATGAGGGCTTGATGATAAAGAAGGCTTGCATAGTCGTCGACTTTTTTGCCATCATTGTTGTATACATCTTCAAGCGCTTTAAAGAGTTCGTGATCAGGATTGATTTCCAGGATTTTTTCAGCCTTCATTCCTTGGCCGTCCGGCATTTGGCTGAGCACTTTCTCCATTTCCAAAGAGAGGCCTTCGCCGCTCACAAGGCATACAGGACTTTCCTTGAGACGGCCCGTGAGCTTGACATCCTTGACTTTTCCATCAAGTGCCTTTTTGAGACGCGCAAGAAGTTTTTTGTGGGTTTTCTCTTGATTTTCAAGGTCTTTTTTCTTGTCTTCATCAACTAGGTCATCATCGCCTTGTTGGATGGATTTGAATGGAGTGTCGTTGTAGTTGTTGAGTATTTGAACCATGAATTCATCCACTTCTTCAGTAAATAAAAGCACTTCTCTGTCTTTTTCCTTGATGGCATCCATTTGCGGAAGGTTCATGATGGCGGATTTGCTTTTCCCGCTTGCATAATAGATAGCGGTTTGGTCTTCGGGTTTACGATCAAGATAGTCTTGCAAGGTGATATACTCATCACTTTTGTTGGTCTTAAACATAAGAAGATCTTTCAATAGATCTTTCTTGGCGCCGAAGTTATCATAAACACCGTATTTGAGAATCGTCTTGTATGACTCGTAGAATTCGAGGTATTTGTCGCGGTCATTTTTGAGAAGCTTTTCGAGTTCTTTTTTGATTTTTTTCTCAAGGTTGGCCGCAATTTGGTTGAGCTGGCGGTTATGCTGAAGCATTTCGCGAGAAATGTTGAGCGAAAGATCTGCAGAATCCACAAGGCCTTTGATGAACTTGAAATGATCGGGTACGAGGGCTTTGTTCTTACCTTCGATGAATACACCTTTTGAATAGAGCTGAAGTCCTTTTTCAAACTTCTCGGTAAAGAAATCATGAGGGGGTTTCTTAGGAATGAAAAGCAAGGTGGTATAGGTTAGTTTACCTTCTACTTTACTGTGTATAACATGCAAGGGGTCACCATATTCATTGAATTGGCGCATGTAGAACTCATTTAACGCTTCATCAGTAATTTCGCTTTTTGGTTTTTTCCAAAGCGGTGTCATGGAGTTCAAGGTCTTGACTTCCTTGATGGTCTCTTTTTCATCCTCTTTTTTGTCTTCTTGGCCTTCTTTTTCTGATGTCACGGCCATTTTGATGGGGTAGCGGATGTAGTCGCTGTATTTCTTGATGAGGCTTTGAATGGTATCCTCTTTTAGATAGGTACTGAAATCCAGTTCGTTTTCTTCGTCATCTTCTCTCAATTTCAAGGTGACTGTTGTACCGATTTCTTCTTTGTCAATTTGTTCAATGGTATAAGTGTCTTCACCAGTCGAGGTCCATCTAAGTCCTGTATCACTATAAGGTGAACGGGTATTGACGACGACTTCACTTGATACCATGAAGGCACTGTAAAAGCCAACACCAAATTGTCCGATGATGTCAACGTCTTTCTTTTCCAGTTTTTTGATAAATTCCTTGGATCCACTTTCTGCGATGGTGCCTAGTTGACTGACAAGCTCATCTTCAGTCAGTCCGATTCCGTTGTCCTTAATGGTCAAGGTTCCCTTGTCCACGTCAGAATCAATGAAAACTTCATAGTTCTCACTGCCGGGAACTTCGTCTTCTGTGAGCGATAGAAAATGCCTTTTGTCGATGGCATCACTCGCATTTGAGATAAGTTCTCTTAAGAATATTTCGTTGTGTGTGTAAATGGCATTGATCATAAGATCTAATAATTTTTTGGATTGCGTTTGAAACTCTTTTGTTTTAGCCATTATATCCCTCCATTCATGATAAATTTTAGTGGTTTAAAGCGATTTTGTCAAGCAATGCGTCTAAGTTAATAACTGCCTATTGAAAAGAGGCGGACTCCGCCTCTTTGATTAATTGTATTTAGCTTGGTTAAATTGAATGCGTTTGATATGATCTTGTGTTTTATCTTTTTGCTTGTATCGCTCAATAGTCCCTTTATAATCTTTGATAAGATCGTTCTTATAGATTGGTTTGCGTGAACGAATGAACGTTTTCAAAGAACCAATCGTATGCAGTTGTGTGATATCAGTGTCAATGGTGGTATTTGGTGAAAAGATAACAATATTGACGTATTCACCTTGTTTAAACTTTTTCAAGTCTTCAATGTGTTTGGTATTTTGAAGAATGGGGTTTTGAAATTCATAGGTGGCTTTTTTTCCATTGTTTTCATATCCAACATTCCAATAACGGTTTGTCTTTCCTCCATATACATACCCATTGTAATCTTTGAGTTCAAGCACATAAATACCTGTTTCATGAAACAGTATGCAGTCAATTTGAAGGGATTCGTTTACACTGTTTTTTCTTTTCAGTGTTATGTCAATCAATTGAGGAACTGTTGGAAACGCCTCTTCTAGCGCAGCGCTTATTTCATATTCAAAGCGTTTACCTTTTTCGCTATTGACATTTGTATAAGAGTGTTTGGTCTGTGCATAAAACATCGACAATTCATACACTTGTTTTCCCTTTAGATAGTGGATGAATTGTGTTGTTTTAACACTAAATGTCACGATAAACAAAAACGAAAGGAGGCCTATGAAAATCCATCCGAAGGATGTAATGGCCGGCCTGTTTGTAAAGAGAAGACTGAACTGTCTGTATACATAAAGTAATAAAAAGACAATCATGAGTAATCCTATTAAGCGAAGTTTCCCTTGGGTGGTGATATATGTAATTCCCTTCCCATACCTTCGCTTGCGTGAACGTTTGAATGATTGTTTGTTATAATATTTCTTGACCATCTCACTCGCCTCCTTTCATTCATACTCTAGCACCCCATTGAGCGCTTGAAAAGATGATTGGAGGCATCGTCATGAAAATTGACAATTTGTCATTATGTTATTTGTATAGTGTATAGTGCTTATACATGCTAAGAATGACAAAAGGTATCAGATACAGACTGAAATGGATCAAGTGAACCAAAAATAGATAAAAGAATGGTGAAATAATCACACCGTTATCCAAGTCCCCCATGTAATGAAATATGAACATGGCCATAAAGTAACTAGCGATGATGGTGCCTTTGAAGAAAAAGTATTTTAATGTATCCATTCTCTTATCTTTTTCACCTTCATTGAAACTATCAGGCAACAGTTGATTTCTAAAAGCTTGAACGATGATATATAGCAGAAATACGGTGTTCATTATATACAAAGCCAAGATGATATTTACATCAAGGGAAACTAAGTTTCCACTGATTCCACTGAGAACTACTGACGTTACTAAAACCACCCCGAATAAACTAATGATCGAGAGAAACGTTACAAAGTTAATAGCGTTCTTTTTTTCTTGCTCACTATCATCATAAACAAACTTTGGAATCCGTTTTAGGGTATACGTGTAGTATTTAGCCAGTCTGGGTTGAATTGTAAACACTCGGCGAATCACACCTAATCCGTGCAAAAGCATCACTAAAGTCGACAATGCAACAAAGGATGTATCTTCAAATAAAATACCGATAAACAGCAGTAAAAAAGCACCGAGAATAAGTATGTTTAATTTTAAATCGCGCATGAATGCAGGCACCGGTTTTTTTTCAAGGGCCATCCACTCGTTTTCTGGTTCATACTTCACTTCGCCCACAATCTCATCTATGGTCGTATTGTAGATACTCGCAAAGACTTTTAGACTGTCAGTTGGAATATTTCTTTTCGCATTTTCATAATAGGAGATGGTTGAGGTATCAACGTTCAGTTTTTCAGCCACATCCTTTTGCGATAATTGATTTTGATACCTTAAGGTTTTCAGGCGATTTGCAATCAATGCTTTTGTATTAACATCCATGTTATCACATCCCTTCATCCATTTTATCATAAAACATCATAAAAAAAGCCCAAAAATGGGCTTTTAATCTTTAGGTAAGTAAATTGACTACTGTTTCGTAATTTGGGTGATCCGTTCCTTCATTCACGTATTCGACGTGAATGATTTTAAGATCGCTGTCAAGGACAAACACGGCGCGTGCTTGCAATCGGTGTTCTTCCATGAGTGTACCGTATTTAAGCGCAAAATCTAAATCTCTATGGTCGCTTAGCGTAATGATGTTCTCAAGCCCTTCGTTAGCGCACCAACGCTTTTGAGCGAACGGCAAGTCATTAGAAACGGTCAAAACCTTGATACCTTTTACGTCGTTTAATGATTTGTTGAAATGTTTGGTCTGAAAATCACAAACGCTCGTATCGATGGAAGGGACAACGGAAATAACCGTGTATTTATCCCCTTGCAAATCGCTTAAGGATTGTTCCTTCATATCTCTGTCAAGTGCTTTGAAATTCGGGGCAGTATCCCCTACTTTTTTTGTGTTACCTTTGAGAGTGACAGGCTCTCCTGCAAATGTTACTGACATGTGTATTCCTCCTTCATTTCTAAATACATTATAACATATTTGAAACCTTTATAAATTAATACGCTTATAGAAAACCCGCCAAAAAGGCGGGTTTGATTACGCTTTTTTATACTTTTTAATGAGAGTGTGCTTAATGTCCCATAGCTTGCTCGAAAGGTCCACATAGTATTCGTGTGGGTTGTCGAAGCGTTTGACTTCTTCCCAAAGACTGTTCAATTCCATTTGAACATGGTCTTTGATTTCTTTAATTCCGGGCAAATCATATACGCGTTGACCATTTTCGAATATCGGTACAAGGATATTTTTAGTTCGGTAGTTCGTAAAAGTGATTTTCTGCCAGGTATGGGTAGAGTCGAAAAGTGTCAAGGGTTTCGTGTCATCCTGAACTTCATCATGGGTAGTAATCAAGTCTGCATAAGCAGACCCTGTTTGCGTGTCATAGATTCGGTAAAGCTTTTTAAACGTTGGGTTGGTAATCTTTTCGGGGTTGTCGGAAATTTTGATTTTCGGCTCAATTTCACCGTTGGTTTCCACTGCGACAAGCTTGTAGACCCCTCCAAATACAGGATCGCTTTTGGAGGTAATCAGCCTTTCTCCCACGCCAAAGGTGTCAATGGGCGCGCCTTGATTAATGAGGGCTCTGATAATATATTCGTCTAAGGCATTGCTTGCAACGATTTTGCATTCAAAAAGTCCCGCTTCATCCAGCATCTTACGGGCCCGTTTGGAAAGATAGGTAAGGTCGCCCGAATCGATGCGGATGGCGTACGTATTTATACCCTTGGGTTGCAATATTTCCTTGATGACTTTGATGGCGTTTGGAACGCCTGTTTCCAACGTATCGTAGGTGTCAACCAAAAACGTACTCATGGAAGGATAAAGCTCTGCGTACGCTTTAAAAGCCTCATATTCACTGTCGAACATTTGAATCCAGGAATGAGCCATAGTCCCGCCTGCAGGAATCTGATAAAGTCTGTCAGCAAGTGTATTAGATGTTGCGTCCGCACCACCGATATAGGCCGCACGGGAGCCGAGGTTCGCACTACTTGCACCGTGTGCTCTTCGCGCGCCCATCTCTAGGAGTTTTCTTTCACCGGCCGCATTCTTGATTCTAGAGGTTTTGGTTGCAATCAATGATTGATGATTGATTGCAAGCAAAAGATAGGTTTCTATAAGTTGCGCTTCGACTGCATTGGCTTTAATAGTGATGATGGGTTCACCAGGGAAAATCGCAGTGCCTTCTTTCACACTGTACATATCGCCTGTAAAGGAAAAGGTTTTGAGGTACTTTAAAAAGGCGTCGCTAAAAACCTTGCGGTTTCTTAGGTAGGCAATATCCTCTTCAGTAAAGTTTAGGTTCTCTAAATAATGCACGATGGATTCAAGGCCCGCCATAATGGCATACCCGCCACCGTCAGGAATTTTCCTGAAAAACAAGTCAAAATAGACTATTTTATCCTTATATCCCTTTTCAAAGTACCCATGGGCCATGGTAAATTCATAAAAATCAATAAGCATGGATTCATTTTGTGGATTCATTGTCTTAGCTCCTGTTCTTTATTTGGACATGCAGGTTCTCAAGGATGTCCAGGGCTTTATTGTGAAGGGTTTTGTCTGGTCCGTTGGTTGCCAAGACGTCCACTGTAATCCGTGCTTCAGGCAACGCGGCTTTTGCGATGATGGCATTAGATATCACACAGATATTAGACACGAGACCCACGAGTTCGATTGAATCAAACCCTTCCTTTTCAAGGGTTTTCCCGAGATCTAGTGAGGGAAATGTGTGCTTGATGAACACGCGGTCACTTTTGTGCCTCAGCGCTTCTATTGACGGGTGTAGTGAATGGCCTTTCGTGCCTTTCACACAGTGAGTCACAGGAAGGTGTTTGCCTTCTTCCTTACTCAGGTAGGCTTGATCGTGGGTATCCATGGTGAAATACACGCTATGGCCTAAGTCTCTGGCGTTTTTTATTTTATGTTCAATATGAGGAATGACTGACTGTGCGCCTTCAAAGCCGAGGGCGCCATCAATAAAGTCATTTTGCATATCGACAACAATCAAACAATGTTTGTTCACTCTATCATCTCCTAATCACTAATACTATTCTAACATGTTTTACTTAATTATGATGAGCTTATACTAAATGCCTTTGAAGAGACTCAAACAATATCTTTATGTGTGATTTATTTGAAGTTAAAGCCGTTTTACTATACACTTTTTATAGAGAGGAGCTGACGTATGAAAACCATACTGAACGATTCAAAAGATCCACGTTTCAATTTGGCTTTGGAAGAATATGTATTAAAATATTTAGTAGCGGACGAGGATTTTGTGCTGCTTTGGCAAAATGCCAACAGCGTCATTATCGGTCGCAATCAAAATACCATAGAAGAAATCAACAGTCCCTATGTTAAGGATCACGATGTAAACGTCGTAAGACGAATCACTGGTGGAGGGGCTGTCTATCACGATTTGGGTAATCTTAACTTCTCCTTCGTGACCAAATTAAAAGACAATCTCAACAACTATAAGAAATTCACAAAACCTGTTATTGAAGCTTTGAATGATCTCGGGGTCGATGCAGAGTTTCACGGACGTAACGACATTGTCGTTGATGGGAAGAAAATCAGTGGAAATGCTCAAAGTTTTCATAAAAACAAAATGCTTCACCACGGTACGATTCTCTTTGATGCGGACCTTTCAATCATTGCGGATGTACTTAACGTGAAACCTGACAAGATTAAATCCAAAGGCATCAAATCTACTCGCTCACGTGTAACCAATATAAAACCGTTTTTAGATAAAGACATTTCCATGGTTGAATTCAAACTAACCCTTCTAACGCATCTTTTGAACACAAAAAACGCTGAAGATGAAGTCTATCACCTAACCGATGAAGACCTTGATAAAATTCACAAACTCATGGAACAACGCTACAACAAATGGAGTTGGAATTACGGCGAATCGCCTGATTACACACTTGAAAAAGCGGGACGCTATGAAGGCGGAAAACTTGAATTCCATCTCAACGTCACACAAGGCATTATCAAGGATGTCAAGATTTACGGTGACTTCCTCGGTTCAAGAGACATCTCTGAACTTGAAGACGCTCTTAAGGATACTCGGTTCGAAGAAATGAGCCTCCGTAGCGTTCTTGAAGAACACCCTGTAGAAGAATATTTCTTCAATATCTCTGAAGACGATGTTGTGCACTGTCTTTTCAATTGACACCCTATTTAACCAAATAAAAACTGCGACTCTCAAATTTATTAGAGTCGCAGTTTTTTTATGCGTCATGCTTATTGTAGCTGGTGGGTAATTGTAAGATTAGCCTAAAAATTGTGTCCAAGTAAGATTATCTAAGACCGTTTGGCTGTCAGCAGCTAATATTTTAAGGATAAATTGACCAGATACATCGATACCAGTCACCTCAAATGTTCCATAATTACTTCCATCACCGTCGTTGTCAAGAGGTGGTGAAGTAGCTATGAGAGTATCATTGATGTATAGTTCAACTTCAGCTGCGCCACTAAAGGCATCATAATAATCAACACTGAAAGATGATATACCGCCTTCAATAGTTGCATAAAGAGATGAGTTGTCTCCGTCTTTATCAAGCATTATTGCTTTACCATCCAACGTGTAATCGCCACGAGACTCTGTGTAGTCCCAAGTAATGCTATTGTCTCCTGAATATGAGCCAGCAGCATAAGATGACCCTGTAAGCTCAAGATTGGTGAATGTTTCCACAAAAGTCTGTGGTGCAGTATAATCCGTCCAGTTAAGGTTATCTATGATTGTTTGACCGTTGGTAGGAACAAGTTTAAACGTGAATGTTCCTTCGATTTCAAGGCCAGAAACTTCAAAGGTTCCTATTGTACCATCCACTTCGGGAGCTGTGCCTACAGAAGTTCCGTTGATGAACAATTCTAAACCTGCAGGTGTACTGAATGCATTAGTGTATTGAACACTAAATGCTGCAAATCCACCAGCAATTTCAACTTCGAGGGCTGCGACTGCTGGGTTACTGCTGAATGTAAGTGCATGTCCGTCTCCTAAGTCTTGGTCACCGCGTCCATCTGTATAAGTCCATGTATAACCGTTATCCCCAGTAAAGGTTCCTTCGCTGTATGAGGATCCGGTTTCAGGATAGCTTGTAAAGGTTTCTGTATAAGTAGTTCCTGAAAGATCAAGTTCAGCTTTCACAATGACATCAACTGCAAATGTTTCACTGTAAGCATTTGTATCCACTACTGTTGCAGTCATGGTTACTGTAGCATCCGCTTCCCCTGCTGCTGGACGGGTAATTCCACCGGTTGCTGGATCGATGACAACATTATCAGAAGATGTCCAGCTCATTGTGTACTCTGTACCCGCTAGTGACAGCGTGCTTGGAAGTGTTAAATCAGTGGTGGTTTCCTCGGGCAGTTCTAGTTCAGACCCGATGTATGTGTTGATTGCTGTTTGAGTAAGGGAGGAATCCTCTATTTGATCTAGCGCAGTTATAGCAAACTGTGCACCAGTCCAATACCCAGTAAGAGGCATGGCATTGAGCTTGACAACGTCGCCTTCACTCAAAGTATTCAAATAATCAACAATTGTTTGATCGTTAATGAACTCATTGTAACGAATGTCAATTTCACGTCCTGTGTATGGGTCCATGAGAGTAACACTGAAAGATCCGCTATCATCAACATCATGAGTTACAACCATTTCATCCATATTTAGTCTGTACGCTTGATAAGGACTCATATCCTCTTCAATCTGAGCCAAATCGGTTGCATCTGGTGCGACAAAAGTAGAAGTCATTGTCGCAACATTATTTAAAAAGTCTATGGTAGTTAAATTACCATTAAATGACGAACTTCTTTCTCCGTATACGAATATAGAATCTCCGACTTCAAATTGCAAATCGTTGATAAACGCACCTTCATAGTCATTCACGAAAATAGCCCCGGTGGAGTCCTCAATTGTGTAAGTGTCTGCACCGGTGATAGAAGTGACTACGCCTGAAGTCGCAACGATAGCATCTTCATCTTTATTCAATACAGTGTTAATATCCATTAATTCAAGGGCCGTTTCATTCATGGTTTCTGTCGTTTCAAATTCACTGACGTACTTGAAAGTGTCCCCTTCAGATGTAGTGAAGGCTGCAGTCATGCGAACTGAAGTCTCTACAGGAAGCGCAGTCAAAGGATCTCCACTAGCATACTGAACTTGGTGCCATGCTGTACCTGCTGCGGCATCCGCTGTAGTATCAGTATAAAGAACCACATCTCCGTCGAGATCTTCAAATGTGATTTCAACGTCTCCTACTTCATACCACTCTACATGAGCAGCATATTGTAGATACTCATTTGGTATACCCTCTGTATTGAACTGCGTACCATCATCATACATGCGTTCCTCAGCTAAACCAATATATTTTGAATCGGCAGTATAAAGCATGTAGTCATCCATAGCATACTCAGCTGTGAACTCAGTATCGAGTGTTTCCTCTGTGTACCATGTTGGGTCTGTTGGAAGCATGTCGATTGCTTCACCCATCATTACGTCGAAGCTTTCAGTATACCCATCCATGTACTGAATATCGATGGTAAGGGGAAGCGCTCCATTAGCTAGATCGCGAACCCATTGCTCATCATCGGCAGTATATCCTGGGAATTTTTCTACATAAATATCATAAGCACTGTCGCCATCAACGCCATCTGCACCATCTGCGCCATCAGCGCCATCAGCACCTGCTGCGCCATCTGCGCCATCTGCGCCATCTGCGCCTGCGGGGCCTTCAGCACCATCTGAACCGGTTGGGCCGGTTGGGCCTTCAGCAC